>Ga0308157_10007176_pt1 | contig 13038 bp, 13 predicted proteins | sample PhyBR1_FD_201035 | JGI IMG/M metagenome (GOLD analysis project Ga0308157, IMG submission 201035) | Phyllosphere microbial communities from UC Gill Tract Community Farm, Albany, California, United States - DLSLB.R1 | ecosystem: Host-associated > Plants > Phyllosphere > Unclassified | place: USA...
AATTTTCAAGGGGTTACGATCGGCTTCTTTAATTTTTGTAATTTTACACGTATAAAAATTAAAGGTTATGAAAGATTTACTAAGAACACGCACTTCATTAACTGAAGGTGTAGAAAATATATTGAATTTACAGGCAAAATTAGAAAGCGACGCTTCAAACAAATATTTAGCTATGGCAGCATGGTTGGATAGAAACGGGTTTGCACATACAGCGGAGTATTTGTATAAGCAAGCCGAAGAAGAAAGAGAGCATTTCTTGAAAATTTTCAAATTCATTACAGATATGGGAGGCATTGCAATTACGCCATCTGTTCCAGAGGTACAGCAAGAATTTGCTTCTTTTAAAGAAGTATTCGAAATTGCTTTGCAAAACGAAATTGCAGTTACTCAGGCGATCAATAAAGTAATCGCAAAATGTAGAGCTGAAAATGACTACGCTACAGAAGATTTCATGATGTGGTATGTAGCTGAGCAAAGAGAAGAAGAGAAAAACGCAAGAAGAGCATTAGAACTTTTTGAACTAATTAACGGAAACGAAGCTGACGGTAAATTCCAATTAGACCTTCAGATTTCTAAAATCGGATAATTAACTGATTTATATAATTTAAAAAGCCCTTAATAATTACTATTAAGGGCTTTCTTTATTTATGCATTCATCAAAGTTTCAATCTCATCTACTTCAAGCGGAATGTTGCGCATTAAGTTAAAAGGTTCTCCTTTTTCCTGAACCACAACGTTATCCTCCAAACGGATTCCGAATTTTTCTGCTGGAATGTAAATCCCTGGCTCAACCGTGAAGACCATATTCGCTTTCATTGGTTCGTGAAGCAATCCGTAATCGTGCGTGTCAAGTCCTAAATGGTGAGACGTTCCGTGCATGAAATATTTTTTGTAAGCAGGCCATTCTGGATTTTCGTTCTGTACATCAGCTTTGTCAATTAATCCTAAACCTAATAATTCAGAAGTCATGATTTTACCTACTTCAACATGATATTGTTTCCAAAGTGTTCCTGGCGTAAGCATTTTAGTAGCTTCATTTTTTACTTTTAAAACCGCATTGTAAACTGCTTTCTGACGATCTGTAAAACGACCCGAAACCGGAATTGTTCTCGTCATGTCGCTAGAATAATTAGCATATTCAGCAGCAACGTCTAACAAAATCAAATCTCCTTCTTTACATTGCTGATTGTTTTCGATGTAGTGTAAAACATTTGCATTGTTTCCAGAAGCGATAATTGGAGTATAAGCAAAACCTTTAGAACGGTTACGGATGAATTCGTGCGCCAATTCGGCCTCGATTTCGTATTCTGTAACATTTGGTTTTACGAATCCTAACAATCTGCGGAAACCTTTTTCTGTGATATCACAAGCGTGCTGAATCAAATCGATTTCTTCGCTTTCTTTTACAGAACGCAATCTTTGTAAAATTGGGTTGCTTTTTGCCACATTGTGTGCAGGATAACGCTCTTTCCACCATTTTACAAAACGAGCCTCACGAGTTTCTGTTTCAACACTAGCGCGGTAATGTTCGTTTGTATTAATGTACATCGTATCAGCATACGTCATCATTTCGTTCAAAATTTTATGAAAATCCTGTAACCAATAAACCGTTCTAATTCCTGAAACCTGAAAAGCACGTTCTTTAGTCAATTTTTCACCTTCCCAAACGGCGATATGATCGTTGGTTTCTCTCAAGAAAAGAATTTCTCTCTGACTTTCATAAGGCGCATCTGGAAACAAAAGCAAAACGCTTTCTTCTTGATCTACACCGCTCAGATAAAAAATATCTCTGTGTTGAGCAAAAGGTAAAGTACTATCGGCACTTACTGGGTAAATGTCGTTTGAGTTGAATACTGCAACAGAATTAGGTTTCATTTCAGCCATGAACTTTCTGCGGTTTTTTACAAAAAGAGCGCTGTTTATTTGATGATATTTCATAATTATTTCATTTTTGAACTTCGAATTTCAAAATTACTAATTTTTGATTTAGTGACGTATAGCAGATTTATTAAAGTTTTCTTATTTGTTGTTTTTGCCACTAAGGCGCTAAGTCACGAAGTTTTTTTAACCGCAAAGGGCGCAGGAGATTTTTGCTCGCAAAGACGCGAAGTGGCAAAGTTTTTTTGTTACAAAGAATACGAAGTATAAGTTTTGTTTTGTCTTTCTGAGCGAAGTCGAAGGATCTAAGCAAATTATTTACCCAATCTTGTCATCTCGACGAAGGAGAGATCACACTCGGAACTCCACAAAGATTGGCAATTTTATCTCACACAGATTTAGCAGATTCTGCAGATTTTTTTCTTTTCAAATTTACAATTAACCGCAATCTTGTCATTTCGAGGAACGAGAAATCTTCGCAAGTAACTCTACAAAGATTGAGAAATCTTAGGGACTTAAAACTGTACCATCTAAGAATCTTTAATAATGGTATGTCTCTCTGTTTTTTGTGAAATCATTTATGTAAGAATTTTATCAATATTGTTGATTTTTAGTTTACGCTATTTTGTATATTGCAATTTGATTAATTATCATTTATACAAAATTTAAATTTAAGAATATGACATTTTTTTTTGCTGGAACTTTAAATCTTTATCTATTGGGTGATAAAAGTCAAGACATTGAGATTGTACCTGGATTGAGATTAACAAATGATAAAAGAATTATTGATAGGGTTCTTTCAGAAAAAATCATTCCTTTGGTTGGTTATTTAGAGTACAATAATTTAATCAATTGTAAAGCAATCCTATATTATAATTATACGGATGATGATTTAAAAGTATTTAATACTGAAAACAAAATTGAAATACTATTTGTTATATTGAACTGGATAGATGATTTCTTAAAAAATAGTTGGTTATTCAAAGATAATTGCATGATGGCTGACATTGGATATTTGATAACATTTAATGATAGCGGCACTGAAGCATCGAGTTTAAGGTTGAATTATAAACTAAGTACATCAGAGAATGATGAAAAAGAAGATTTTTGCTTAAGTGAAGATGACTTGAGAAAGCTTGTAGATGATCATGACAAAATTGAGAAATACCTTTTTGAAAAACAATCATCATCGATGCGATTTATGATGGAAAAGGGGTATAGTAGAATTGCAAGAAGTTTGATTTTTGTTAAACAGGCAAGGGAAGCTCGTAATTTGGCATATAAAATTTCAAATTATTGTTCAGCATTTGAAACAATATTTTCTACAGATAGTAGTGAGCTTACCTATAAACTTTCAGAGAGAGTTTCCTTTTTTTTAAAAGATGAACGGTCAAAAATTGAGACTTTTAAAGCTTTAAAGAGCGCTTATTCCATTAGAAGTAAGTTAACACATGGTGATGTTTTAAGCCCAAAACAAATAAATGATATTTATGATATTGCGAAAGTTACAGATGAAATATTAAGACTAGCTTTGAATAAAATTATTTGGGATGATAAATTGAGTTCGATTTTTGACTCAAAGAATGAAGAGGTTGATAGATATTTTGAGGAACTTATTTTTGAGTAGCATAAAAAAAACCGAAGCTTTCAATTTGAAAACTTCGGTTTTTCTATAAATATGTCTTTCTTAGAATTTATTTCTTATCAAGCAATTTCTCCAAATAAGCCGCTTTATCTTTTTCAACTTGAATCAATCTTTCATAAAGTTGTTCATTCTTTTCAATAGATTCGATAAGTTTATCTAACGGATTAAAAGTGCATCCATAACTTATTACAGAAGAACCAGTATTATTTTCTATTTCGATAGTATTCCCAATAATATTAAAAACAGCATCTTCAGAAAAATTTTTAATTACTTCAGGTGTAACTCCTAAAGCTTCCGCAATTTTCTTTAATTTTTCTTCATCAACACTTTCGCTTCCTTCAATAATAGAGATAGATTGTTGGTTTGTACCAATTGCAATAGCAAGCGCTTCCTGCTTCATATCTCTTAGTTCTCTAATTCGGCTAATGTTTCTACCGATATGTTTTGGTTTTACTGTGCTCATGTTTCAAAGATATTTAAAATTCTTTTACCTTATTTGTTTTATGTAGAAAACAAGGTTTTTCTTGTGAGATACAAATTGTAAATCTTTTCGCGGTTAAAAATACAACTTTTCTGACTATCGTTTGATTTTGAATTTAGAATTGTGTAATCTTGATATTCAAAAAAAATCAACTTCGATTAATATCAATAAAATGCAAACTTCCAATTTCAAATTAATCACAATAGCCGAAATCAAAACAAAATATCCTTTTTTAACAGAAGATGAAAAATTCGATTATTTTGAAGATTGGGAAAATGAAGATTTTTTTCTAATTGCAGACGAAGATGTAAATTTTGATGGCAATTTTTATTTAGATCTTTATGAAGAGAAAGAGAAAAAATGGCTTGCAAATTTGCTAAATCTCCCAGCTAAAAAGATAGAAGAAATAAGAATTGAAGGCATTTTTATAAATGGAAATTTTTCTGTTGGCGGTTCAATTATTAATGCAGAAGGCGATTATGGCCCGTATGTTTTCATTAACGGAAATATAAATTGTCAAAGTCTTTTACTTGGTGGCGCTAATGTTGAAATAAAAGGGAAAATTAAAGCAAAGGAAGCTGTTATGACCTATTATAATCATGGTAGTTTTAATTGTACAGGCTTAATTGAAGCTCCAGTTTTTATCGTTACAGATCATAATACAACATTTGCAGAAAGAAAAAATGAGCTGTTTTATTATAATGATCGAGATGAAATTGATCCTAAAAATGAATGCGAATATGATGATGAGACGGGAGACGAAATTATGTCGAACGAACTCCGAAAATTACTCGATAATCCGTTAATTGAAACTTTTGAAGAATTAGAAAGAGATTTGGCAAGAGGCGAATTGGTTTTAAAACAGAATAATCCGCCAGTCAAAACTCACGAATATTGGCGTAATCTTGTTTCAGAAAATTATAGAAATCTAAAACTCGTTCCGAAGGAATTTAAAACCGAAGAACTTTGTAATTTGGCATTGCACAAAACCTTTCACGCTCTGCCATTTATCGATCAGGATTTAATAACATACGAACTCTGCGAAAGATTAGTCAGTAAAGATGGTTTTGCAATTCAGGTTATTCCTGATGAGTTTATCACAAAAGAACTTTCTTTTATAGCAGCAGAAAACGGCACAATGTTGAGATTAATTCCAGAGGAATATTATTCTGAAGAATTGATTCTGTTAGTTTTTAAAAACGGAAGACATGAGCCTGATATTAATGATGTTCCGTCTAAATTTATCACCAAAAGTCTTTTAGAAGATTATGTAAAAATTGGAAAAGGATTATGGCTTGATAAAGCTTGTAAAGCGACTGGAATTGATAAGTTGGAGGTTTTAAAACAAGCAATCGATTCTGGAATAGAATATCTGGATACCATTTTTGGAAATCATTTTAGCCAAGAAACCGTTGATTATGCTTTTTCTGTTTATAAAAATCATGAGCAATGGAATAAGTATGTTCAAAAGTACAAACAGAAATTTGAAAGACTTGAGAAATGAAAGAGCTATTAATTGAAAGTAAAGGAATAAAAACGGATGAATATTTTATACCGCCATTCGAACTCAGAAAAGGAGAATTGGTTCTTATCTATTTATACGGAGGTTCTCATTATTATAAAATTAAAGAAGACCTAACAGATATTTTTACAGGAAAAACTCGACATGAAAATGTAAATGTATTCAAAGCTTTAACTTTTGCGAAAAATTTTAAAGAATCAAGATTTGAGCGTGTTTTTAATCCGGTAACAGTGGGTAAATATTTAAAAAGAAATGCAGATCTATATGTTGAACCAGAGCTAGGATTTTTTAAAGAAAGTGGTTTTTCTAAAAATAATAAAGTGGGAAATCTGGATTATAGTCAAAAAAAGTTACTTTCTTTATATTCGGTTTTTACCAAAACAAGGGATATAGTTTTTGATTTGAGTGGAGAAGGTCCTGTCGGAGCAATAAAAACATTTGATTTTGTAAAAGATCAGATTAAAAATGATGGTGCTGCAATTTTAATTGATTGGGCTACAGACATGAAAGATGATTGTGATAAATTTATAACTTTAGAATGGCTATCAGTTTAAATTGATTTGGAAATCATGAAAGCGAACTTAAAAATCAGAAAAATAGAAAAACAAGACTTAGACTTCGTCTACAAAGCAATTTGCGAACTCGAAAATGAAGTTTTAGATTTTAAAGTTTTCGAAGAAATTTTCAATGAAAATATCTCAAACCCAAAAAATCTTTACCTAATTGCTGAAAATGAAAATGAAGGTTTGGGTTTTATTAGTTTTCATACTCAAAATCTTCTTCATCATTGCGGATTGGTTGGTGAGATTCAGGAGTTTTTCATTCATCAAAAATACCGCGGAGAAGGCGTCGGACGTTTATTAATCAATGAAATCAAGAATTTTGCTATTCAAAATGATCTAAAAAGTATTGAAGTTACAACAAATAAAAAACGAATAGAGAACGTTGCGATTTATGAAAATCTAGGTTTTACTTTGAGTCATAATAAGTTTACGATTTATAAATAAAGAATTATAAGTCTAGTTTTGTCATTTCGACCGAAGGGAGAAATCTTCGCAAGTAACTCTGTTCCAATAAATCAATCCTTGTCGAGCTTTTCGTGGAGATCTCTCTCTCGAAGTCTCGGGATTGAAATGACAAGATTGTGAAAAAAGACGATTAGGATGTATAAACTAAACCCCTCAATAAAGCATCATTTAGTAATTGCTATTCTCATAAGTTTATGGCTTTTTGTTTTTGCTTTCATCATAAAACCGTTTGACGACGGGACTATAAATTTCAGAGCGTGGTTTTTAATCAGTTTTGGGTTTAGTGTAATGGCATTTTTATGTTATGGTCTTTTAGCTTTCATTCAAAAAAGGTTTTACGAAAGAAAAGGAAAGTGGAATGTCGCTTTAGAAATAATAGCCATTTTTCTTTTTTATCTACTATATTTAATTGGAGTCTTTGTCTTTTATAAAAGCCCAATTTTAAACGGAGGATACGATTTTTCGGAATTCTTTTTAATCATATTTGTAAAAGTCGCTTTGATTTTGACTCCTGTAATAATTCTCGCAAGAAGATATTTAATCAAATTAATTCCGATAAAAGAAGATGTTTTAATATTTAAAGGAGAAAACAGGTTAGATATTCTAAAAATCAAGAAATCCGATTTGGTTTGTGTTTCGAATGCTCAAAATTATGTTGAGATTTTTTATATAGAAAAGGATAAACTCCATTCGAAACTTATTCGATCTTCTCTCAAAAAAGTTCAGGACGATTTTGGTTTTTTAGTACAAATTCATCGTTCGCACTTAATAAATCCGTTGCATTTTAAATCTTGGAGAAATGCAAATACAATTATTTTGACTCAAATAGAACTTCCAGTTTCCAGAAATTATAAAGATATTTTATTGGCATTGTAAATTTCATACCTAAAACAATATACTTCGTACCTAAGTCCATAAAACAGGACTTTTGGGTAAATTTTCATTCTAGTTTTGCTTCATCAATTTTTAAAACAAATTATGAAAACAAAACATTTTTGCACGATTGGATTGCTGTTTTTTTTAGCCAGTTATTTTTTATTTTCTAACATTTTGCCGAGTTTAAATACATCGATAGATTTTTCCCATTGGTTTAACTTAATTGGAGCCTGTTTTTTGTTGTCATTTAATGATGTATTTCCTAAAAATAAAATAAATTCTGTTGCTTCTGTACTGACAACTTTAGGTGTTATTGCTCATATCGGACTTTGTACAATTGATTTTATAATGTCAAGTTATGGAAATAATGAAATTGCAAAAGAACAGTTAAGCCAGCATATCAGTAATTCGCCAGGTATTTTGTATCCTTTTGTTGTTGGTCCGTCTTTGCTTTTTCTTGGTTTGGCTTTGCACGCATTTGCTTTTATAAAAACAGAAACTGTAAAATCTTTAATGGTAATTGTTGGTTCTTTCGCTATTGGTTTTTCTTTTTTCGTTTTGAAGGATGGAGTTTACATGCTGTTAAGTTGTGCTGTTTTTGTTTTAGGATTAGGTTTGTTAGTGTCTAGAAATGAAGAAAGAGAGTTGTTAAATTGAATCTGTTGTTTAATTCGTCTTTTGTTTCGCGTAATAAACGCATAGAAGCTATCTGAATTAAAGGAAATCAAAATATAATGAATAATATAAAAAGGATTGATTTTTTAATTAGAGAATATGTCAATGCGATAATTAGAGAATGTTTTCTATTTCGACCTTTGTCAAAGTTTTAAACTTTGACAAAGGTTTTTTATTCAATCTTGTCATTTCGACTGAAAGGAGAAATCACACTAGTAATTCGACATGCAAAATCGCCAATCTTTGTAGAGTTTCTAGTGTGATTTCTCCTTTCAGTCGAAATGACAAACGATATCTATAAAATAAAAAAACCGAAGCAAAATACTTCGGTTTTATATTGGAATTTGGTCCCGAAGCCTCGGGATAAAAATTTGGAATTTAAAATTTATTCCACCCATTTATAATATCTCGCCCCAATCAGAACAGGAATCTCTTTTTCGATTCTGTCTAAAACCCATTCTTGTTTTGGAGTTCTTATGCTTTGTTTTTGTTCTTTTTTATGAAGACTTTCGTAAGTGTTGAAATCAATTTCTACACTTTCAGCTAAGTTTTCAAAAAGCTTTACATTTTCTAAAGCTGATTTCCATTCTGGCTGAATCGTTCCTTCAAAAACTTTAGATTTCGATCCGCTTCCGTAAGCTAGGAAACCGAATTTAGTTCCAGCGACTTCTTTATTGGTGTCGTAAAAATGCGCCAAAGTCGATAACAATCCCATGAAAATAGAACCTGTATAAAGGTTTCCAATTAAAGAAGAAGCTAATTCAGCAGGCTGTAATTTCTCAGTTACAAAACTTCTGTAATCATCAGATTTTGCTACTTCCTTAATTTTAACTTGATAATCTGCAGGAGCAATATCATCAGCAATAATTTTTTCAGCGCTGTCTAAAGCATAGATTTCAGATAACATTCTTCTTCCTTGGAAAGAATAAGGCAAGTGCATCACGATACTATGCCAAGTATTATAAAGAGTTTCGGTAGTGTTTTTTAGTTTTTTGAATGAAAAGTAAGCATTTCGCGTACGATCCATATAACATTGGTTAGAATATTGACCGTCAAAAACCGGCTGGTCTTTATGGATTTCGATTTCGGCTTCTAAATTGTCAAACCAAGAATCGTTGTTGCTGTTTTGTGTAATTGCTTCTTTAGAAATAGTTCTATATGGTTTAAAGAAGTCAAAAACACCTTTTGTGCTCGTTGCCCAATTATCATCAAAAGCAATAATTTTTGGATTTGCGGTAATCAGCATTGCAACAGCTCCGGCACCTTGAGTATATTCTCCTCCAGAATTCAAATCATATTTTGCAAAATCAGTTGTAACGACAATTGCTTTTTTGGTAGGGTTTAATTTTACAAAATCAAGACAGTTTTGCAAAGCGTCTACACCACCAATACAAGCGAAAGTAAAATCTACAACATCGCATTCTGCTAGTGAATCTTCGCCAAATTTCTGCTCCATTAAACTAATTAAATAAGAAGCAATTGGTTTAGAACTGTCAATGCCGCTTTCGGTACCAACATAGATTCGGCTGATTTCTTTTAAGTCAATTTTATTATCAGTGATAAGTTTTGTTAAAGCATTTGCTCCAAAAACAACTGCATCTTGATGTGCATCTGGGAAAGTCATTTTTAATAGACCAAGACCTTTTTCTAGTTTCTCAGGTTCAATATTTCTGGCAATGGCCAAAGTTTTTATGGGTAAATGTATGTTTGCTACGTCAAATGAAATAGCATCAATTCCTGTTTTCATTCTTATTTTTTTGAGCCGCTAAAGGTAAAACTATGTTGCGGAATGACAATTTTTTACTTTGATAAAATTTTGATGACCCTATACTTTTGAAGAAAACAAATCAAAACTTCGAATAAAATAACAATATCATAAATTTTTGGTAATCTACTTAGAGTCGAAATCCTTGATTCTGTTTTACAAAGCAATGATTTGAAGTTTTCTATAGTAAATTATTTTTTACCAGTTTTAATTTTATACGTAAAAATACGTAGAATCATGCTATTTTAAAATCATTATAAATAACAGCGAAATGGTTGTAGTTCTTTTGTAATTGAGTTATTTTTGTCTAATTTTTTAAAACAAACTACTTAACACTTATGGCACAATCTGCACTATTGAATGCTTCCATCTTAAAGAAAGTAGCTATGGCTCTTTCGGGAATATTCTTAATCACGTTTTTAGCGCTGCATGTTTCCTTAAATTTTATTTCTATTTTGAGTGAAGATGTTTTCAACGAAGCTTCTCACTTTATGGGATACAATCCGCTGATACAATATGTAATGCAGCCAGTTTTGGCATTCGGAGTAATTTTCCATTTTGTAATGGGATTTATTCTTACCGCTCAAAATAGCGCGGCACGACCAATTGCGTACGCTAAATACAACGGAGCTGCAAACGCTTCTTGGAGTTCTAGAAATATGATTATTTCTGGATTGGTTATTTTGGCTTTCTTAGGATTGCACTTTTATGATTTCTGGTTTCCTGAAGTTAGCTATAAATATATAGCTGGTACGGCACCAGATGCTACGAGGTATTATGGTGAGTTAGTTCACAAATTTCATGACCCAATTCGTACGGCACTGTACTGTGTGTCATTTATCCTTTTAGGATTCCACTTGTGGCATGGGTTTGCATCTTCTCTTCAATCTGTAGGGATGCACAACAAGTACTCTAGATTTTTATCAAAAGTAGGTTACTGGTTCGCAGTTGTAGTTCCAGCGCTTTTTGTAATTATCGCTTTATTTCATCATTTCAATAATTAATATCAATTATAATGGCATTAGATTCAAAAATTCCAAATGGTCCTATAGCGGACAAATGGACAAATTATAAAGATCATATTAATTTAGTAAACCCTGCTAACAAACGTAATTTAGATATTATTGTAGTTGGTACAGGTTTAGCTGGAGGTTCGGCTGCGGCTACTTTAGCTGAGTTAGGATATAACGTAAAAGCATTCTGCTTCCAAGATTCTCCACGTCGTGCGCACTCTATTGCGGCACAAGGGGGTATCAACGCAGCAAAAAACTATAAAGGTGATGGTGACTCTATTTACAGATTGTTTTATGATACTGTAAAAGGTGGGGATTACCGTGCTCGTGAGGCAAACGTTTATCGTTTGGCTGAAGTTTCGGGTAATATTATTGACCAATGTGTGGCTCAAGGGGTGCCATTGGCTCGTGAATATGGCGGACTTTTAGATAACCGTTCTTTTGGAGGAACTTTGGTTTCTCGTACATTTTATGCACAAGGACAAACTGGACAGCAATTATTGTTAGGAGCTTATTCTGCAATGAACCGTCAAATTGGTCGTGGAAAAATTAAAATGTACAACCGTCACGAAATGCTTGACATTGTAATCGTGAACGGAAAAGCGAGAGGTATTATCGCTCGTAACTTAATTACTGGAGAAATAGAAAGACATTCTGCTCACGCGGTAGTAATTGGTTCTGGAGGATACGGAAACGTATTTTTCCTTTCAACAAATGCTATGGGAAGTAACGCAACAGCAGCTTGGAAAATTCATAAAAAAGGAGCGTTTTTCGCAAATCCTTGCTACACGCAAATTCACCCAACATGTATTCCAGTTTCAGGAGATCACCAGTCAAAACTGACTTTGATGTCTGAGTCTTTACGTAATGATGGTCGTATTTGGGTGCCTAAAAAATTAGAAGATGCTCAGGCTATCCGTGAAGGAAAGAAAAAAGCAACAGATTTATCTGAAGACGAAAGAGATTATTTCTTAGAAAGAAGATATCCTGCGTTTGGTAACTTAGTACCTCGTGACGTTGCATCTCGTGCAGCTAAAGAAAGATGTGATGCTGGTTTTGGAGTTAACAAAACTGGAGAAGCAGTTTACTTAGATTTCGCGGCAGCTATCAAACGTTACGGGACTGAAGACGCTTATGTAAAAGGTTTAGATGATAAAGATGCTGCTTTGGTAACTAAATTAGGAGCTGCAATCGTGAAAAGTAAATACGGAAACTTATTCCAAATGTATTACAAAATCGTCGATGAAGATCCTTATACTACACCAATGATGATTTACCCAGCGGTTCACTATACAATGGGTGGAACTTGGGTTGATTACAACTTAATGACTACAATTCCTGGATGTTTCTCAATTGGAGAATCTAACTTCTCTGACCACGGAGCAAACAGACTTGGAGCTTCTGCTTTAATGCAAGGTTTAGCTGATGGATATTTCGTATTGCCATATACTATCGGAGATTATTTGGCTCCAGATATTAAAATGGGTGAAATTTCTACAGACTTACCAGAATTCGTTGAGGCTGAGAAAGCGGTTGTAGACCAAATCAATAAATTCATCAATAATAACGGTAAACATTCTGTAGATTATTTCCATAAAAAACTTGGAAAAATTATGTGGAATAAAGTAGGGATGGCTCGTAATGCTAAAGGTTTAACTGAAGCTATCGAAGAAATTGCTGCTTTACGTGAAGAGTTTTATAGAGATGTAAAAGTTCCTGGAAGCGCTTACGAATTTAATCAGGAATTAGAAAAAGCAACTCGTGTTGCCGATTTCTTAGAATTAGGAGAATTGTTTGCGAAAGATGCTTTACACCGTAACGAATCTTGTGGTGGTCACTTCCGTGAGGAATATCAAACAGAAGAAGGAGAAGCCCTTCGCGATGATGAAAACTTTGCATACGTTGCCGCTTGGGAATACAAAGGAAAGCCAAGTGATGCAGTATTGCACAAAGAACCTCTTAATTACGAAAACATTAAATTAGTTCAAAGAAGCTATAAATAGTATTTGAAAAAAGTCTTGATACTTATTTCTTAATACTTAATACTTATACAAAATGAAACTTACATTAAAAATATGGCGTCAAAAAAACGCTCAAGATAAAGGAGGGATTGTAGAATATCCTATTGACGGAATCGAGCCGGACATGTCTTTCC
>Ga0308157_10007177_pt1 | contig 13031 bp, 10 predicted proteins | sample PhyBR1_FD_201035 | JGI IMG/M metagenome (GOLD analysis project Ga0308157, IMG submission 201035) | Phyllosphere microbial communities from UC Gill Tract Community Farm, Albany, California, United States - DLSLB.R1 | ecosystem: Host-associated > Plants > Phyllosphere > Unclassified | place: USA...
TCCAGCCGTCCGAGATCATGAAGATCGGCCTGCCGCTGATGCTGGCCTGGTACTTCCAGACCCGGGCCCAGGTCGCCGAATGGAGACATTACATCATCGCGGCCGTGATCCTGTTCATCCCGGTCGCCCTCATCATGGAGCAGCCCGACCTGGGCACGTCGCTGCTGGTGGCGTCGTCGGGCCTGTACGTGATCTTTTTGGCCGGCCTGTCGTGGAAGGCGATCGTCGCGGTGGCGGCCAGCGTGCTGGCATTCTTGCCGATCGGCTGGTCGATGATGCACGACTACCAGCGCGAGCGGGTGATGACCCTGATCGACCCGACCTCGGACCCGTTGGGCAAGGGCTTCCACATCATCCAGTCGATCATCGCGATCGGTTCGGGCGGCGTGACGGGCAAGGGCTATATGCAGGGCACCCAGGGCTACCTGGAATTCGTCCCCGAGCGCACCACCGACTTCGTGTTCTCGGTGTATTCCGAGGAATTCGGCCTGGTCGGCAACCTGTTCCTGCTGTTCGTCTACCTGCTCCTGATCGGGCGCGGCCTGATGATCGCGGCCAACGCGCCGAACGCCTTCGGCCGTTTATTGGCCGGTTCGATCTCGATGATTTTCTTCACCTATGCCTTCGTCAATATGGGCATGGTGGCCGGGATCTTGCCGGTCGTCGGGGTGCCGCTGCCCTTCATGAGCTATGGCGGGACGGCCTTTATCACGCTCGGACTTGGCGCCGGCATATTGATGAGTATTCAAAGACATCGTAAACTGGTGCAGACGTAGGGTCGGCGGCTTTGCCGCCGACGCGGTGATGGTTGGCAGCAAGATCATCCCGTACGAGAACGGCAGCGCATCTCCGTTTGACGCTTGCATATTGATGAGTATGGCAAGACATCGTAAACTAGGGGTCGACCTAACACGATGGAGGACGGCCAATGGGCGTTCGTACAAGCTTCCTGGCGGTCATACCGGTTGCCATTTTAGTATCGGCCTGCAGCAGCACGGGAGAGCACAAGAAGCTCAATCCCTTCCCCTGGCCGCACAAGCCGACCGCCAAGCACGGCAAGGCGCCGCAGCTGCCGCCTGCCAAATCGGGCCGCGGCGGCTACTACAAGGACGATGGTCCGGGCGACAATATCCCCGACGGCCTGCTCGAGGTGCCGGATGCGGTGGTCAAGTCCGAGCCGTTCAACAAGTGGACCGGCCGTCCCTACACGGTGCTCGGCAAGACCTATACCCCGCTGGGGAATGACGAGCCGTACAGCGCGCGCGGCGTGAGCACCTGGTATGGCGTCAAGTTCCACGGCCAGCGCACCGCTTCCGGCGAACTGTACGATATGTACAAGATGACGGCCGCGCATCCCACCCTGCCGATTCCCTCCTATGTGCGCGTGACCAGCCTCGATACCGGTAATTCGGTGGTGGTGCGCATCAACGACCGCGGTCCCTTCCACGCCAGCCGCATCATCGACGTCTCGTATACGGCGGCGCTCAAGCTCGGGCTGCTGGGCAAGGGCAGCCATGAAGTCGAGATCGAGCGCCTGTTCCCGGGCGATCCGATCGTCCCGCCGGCCCGGATCGCGGCGGCGCGCCGCGAAGTCGCGTCGATCGCGCAATCGGCGCCGCCCGAGATCGAGGCGCTGATGCTCGAAGACCGGATCCATTCCGACAGCGCGGCGCTGGTGCGCCAGGCCGAGCCCGAGTCCGAGTCGGCGCCTGTGCCGGCGCCGGCGAGCGCCGGCAGCTACTTCATCCAGCTCGGCGCCTATGGCCGGGCCGGCACCGCCGAGGCGATGAGCGAAAAGATCAGCAATGCCGGCGTCGAGTTGGGCCAGCTGGAGGTGGTCAAGGTGGGTTCGTTGAACCGCCTGTACGGCGGCCCGTATGCCAGCCGCGCAGAGGCGGCCGAGGCCATGCGCGCGCTGCCGGCGAGTCTCGGCTTCAAGCCGATCGTGATCCAGCGCTGAGCTGGGCTCCAATAAAAAATGGCCGGTGATGAACCGGCCATTTTCTTTCAGCGGGAAAGAACCGCTTATGCCTTGACGGCAGCGGTGCTGCGGCGGCGGCGGGCGAAGCCGACGGCAGCCAGGCCGGCGCCGGCGAGCAGGAGGCTCGATGGCTCAGGCACTTCGGACGGTGCTTCCACCGTGGTGTAGTCCAGATCGATGCCGCCGCCGGTCAGCATGAGGTTGCCGAAGACTTTCAGGCTCAGGGCGAATTCACCGGTACCGATCAGCTGATCGATGATGTTCTTGTCATCGATGATGCCGCTGATGGTGAACGGGCCGGTGTAATCCGTCTTGTGATAGGTGGTGGTGGTGGTCACATCCGTGAATCCGAGACTGCAGTAGAACCATTTGCAGACCAGGCCATCGGAAGTTTGCGTGCTGGCGTCGATGTCCTTGGTCGAATTTTTCTTTTCCGTACCGCCGCTATCGAGCTCGGTGTTGCCGAACATCAGCGCGGCAGTTTCCTGCTTGCTGGTTTTGTTGACGTCTTGAGTGTTCGTCACATCGCGCACAAACCAAGGGAAGGCCAACGAGTAGTTGGTAGGCTTGCCGTTCTTGATGTTATATGCCTTGCCATCGGTCCAAACGGTGTCACCGAAGTCGGTGAAGGTGAACGAGTACGACAGGCTGTTCACGCTGAACTGATCGCTCAGGTTCGACTTGAACACGGTGTCATAGGTGTTGGTGGTCAGCTTGTTACCGAACGAGCCGCTCAGGCTGATCGTTTCTGCCGAGGCAGAGGTCGAGATTGCGCAGGTGGTGGCGAGCAGTGCAGCGATGATGGCGTTTTTCATTGGAATCCCTATTTTATTAAATTAGAACAACTTACCTTGATGTATAGCAAATTGCGTGCCAGAAATATAAGTAGTTGTTTTAATTAGATTTATTTTCTACAGGAAATTTTAATGTAAAGAAATTCGACAGTTCGGAAGAGATTTGCCGTGCCTTTTTGTGAAAAAAAACGCACCCGAAGGTGCGTTTACCGGTGCGGAACGCCCTGCGGCGGCGTCAATCGCAATCGCGCAAACCTGCTCCGGCGTAGTTGTCGGCAATACCAGCCAGGCGCGTGCGCGCCGCCGGTGCGATGGCCCGGTACTGGTAGGCGGTGCGCATGACCTGCGGTCCACGTGGCAGAATCCGCACCCCGCGCACGCCCTGGCGCTGCAACTGATCCACCAGTTTCTGGGCCGCGCCTTCGGTCTTGAACACGCCCAGCGAGATCGCCCAACGCAGCGGCGATTCGCCCTGCATGATGAAAAAATTCTCGACACCGCGCTCCTTGAGTTCGGCGGTGCGGCGCTGGGCGCCTTCGCGGCCGCCGCTCGGCGGCAGGTAGACCAGGCGGCTGGTCACTTCCTGGAATGGCACCTCGACCCGGGTCTGGCGCGCGGCCAGGTCCAGGTTCGCGATGCGCGACTCGAAGCGGCGCGCGTCGGCGGCGCTGAAGGGACCGGCCTGGACGCAGGCGACCAGGTCCGGGGCGACCGCGACCGGCGCCGTCGGCGCTGCCGGAGCCTCGGTCGCGGCGGCTTGCGGTTCTGCGGCCTCCTCGGCCTCGGCGGCGTCGAGCGCGCGCTTGGCCTCGACCGCCGTCAGCTGCGTCAGGCGTTCGGGCGCCAGCTGGTTCTTCAGCCGCGCCGGTTCGCGCTCGCCACCGCCAGGCTGTCCCAGCACCCCCTGGCCATAGGCCAGCAGCGCCGCATTCGCGGCCAGCAGCGCCCAGAAGACGAATTTCAGCACCGAGCTTCTCCCTTTGTCGACGCGGCCGCCGCATGCAGGCCGACCAGCACGATATTATCGACCACCAGGTGTGCAATCTTGAGCGCCGGCGCAATATAGGGCGCGGCGCCGCCCGAGACGATGCAGGCCGTGGCGCAATGCCCGGCCACCGCGCGCTCGATGGCGCCAGCCTGGGCCGACAGCACGCCAGCGAGAATCGCATCGTTCGTATTGTCGCCGAACAGCGCGGGCAGGGCGCCCGGCGCCACCTGCGGCAATTGGGCCGTATTGCTGGCCAGGCTGGAGGCCATCAGGGCCAGGCCGGGCAGGATCATGCCGCCCACGAACCGGCCGTCGGCGCTCACCGCATCGACCGTGGTCGCGGTGCCGCAGGTGGCGACGATCACGTCCTGGCCGGGCGCCAGCGCGCGCGCGCCGATGGCGGCGGCGAAGCGGTCGCAGCCCAGGCGGGCCGGCTCGCGGTAGCCATTACGCAGGCCCGCGCGCTCCGGCGTGGAGGCAAACCATTCAACGGCGATTCCCGTCGGCAGCGCAGCCGCGATCCGTGCGGCCAGCCGTGGACCGGCCACGTTCGACACCAGCGCGCGGGTGGCGCCGCACGCGGCCCATTCGGCCGCAAGCTCGTCCAGCTGCGCATGCAGGACGGCGCCCTGGGCGCGCCATGTGCCGGGCGCCGCGGCGGCATCGGCCAGCGCCCACTTGACGCGGGTATTGCCCGCATCGACCAGCAGCATCATGCCTTGACCCGCAGCGATACGTCGCCGGCCATCACCGTGATCCGGCCCTGGTCCGTGTCGAGCAGCAGGCGTCCGCTGTCGTCCACGCCGGCGGCGCGGCCCTCGTGCAGCACCGCGCCCCGGTCCAGCAAGACCACGGTCTCGCCCTGCCAGGCGTGGCGCAGGTTCCAGCGCGCGGCAAACGCCGCGAAGCCACGCGCGGCGAATTCCGCCAGGGCCGCGGCCAGGCCGTCGAGCAGGGCCGCCAGCAGGGCGTCGCGTTCCATGCGCGCCAGCCACGGCACGCCTGCGGCGCTGCGTCCCAGTTGCGCCTCCATCTCGTCGGGCATCAGGAGATTCAGGCCAATGCCGATCACGGTCCAGGTGCCGCCGCCCGGCGCCGACTGGGTTTCGACCAGGATGCCGGCCAATTTGTCGCCATCCTTGAGCAGGTCGTTCGGCCATTTGAGCTGGACTTGCTGGCCCAGCGCGCCAAGCGTCTCGGCCAGCGCCACGCCGATCGCCAGCGGCAGGCCGCTGAGCGCCTGCGGGCCGCCGTCGAATTTCCAGGCCAGCGAAAAGGTCAGCGAGCCTTCGGGCGACGACAGCCAGCTGCGCCCGGCGCGGCCGCGGCCCGCAGTCTGGTGTTCGGCCACCAGCAGTAGCGGCGCGTCGAGGCTCGCGGCGCGCGCCAGCAGGTCGGCGCTGGTGGATCCCGTCTCGTGCACGACTTCGACCGCCACATCGGCGTTGGACAGGGCGCGGATCGCATCGGCGTTCATGCTTCCCCCTGGCGCTCTTTGGTCGGCGCGCGCGCGAACAGGCGGTCGAACACGGCGTTGGGCAGCAGGCGCAGCAGCCTGGCGACGACGCCCATCTGCCAGGGCAGCACGCGGTAGCTGTCGCCGCGCGCGATCACGGTCGCGGCTTGCGCGGCGAAGCGCTCGGCAGGCATCAGGAAGGGCATGGGAAAACGGTTCTTGCTGGTCATGGGGGTATCGATGTAACCGGGAGCGATCGTCACCACCCGGATGTTGGAGCCGCGCAGCTCGAGCCGCAGCGCCTCGCAATAGCTGTGCACGGCGGCCTTGCTGGCGCAGTAGGCGCCGGCGCCGCGCATGCCGCGGATGCCGGCCACGCTGCCGATGCCCACCAGGCGGCATGGTGTCGCTTGCAGCTTCATGGCGGCGATGAACGGGGCGAAAGTGGCGACCGTGGCATTCACATTGGTGGCGAATACGGCATCGAACATGGCCAGGTCGGCCGGGCGGTCGGTGAGGGTGCCGTGCGAGATGCCGGCGCTGGCGATGACGATGTCGGCGTCGCCCGCGGCCAGGAAATCGTGCGCGGCGGCGGCCAGGGCACCGCGCTCGAGCACGTCGACCGCGTAGATGTGGTGGCGCTCGGGATTAGGCAGCGATGCCGCCAGGGCCACCAGGTGGTCATGGCGGCGCGCCAGCAGGCCGAGCGTGGCGCCGCGCGCGGCGTACTCGCGAGCCAGGGCGGCGCCGATGCCGCTCGAGGCCCCGGTGATGAAGACGCGCTCTGGCCGCGCCATTCGCCTGGTCAGCGCTGGTTGCGCACGATGGCGACGTCGATGCCGCTGTCGAGCAGCTTGGCGCGCGCCTTGTTGACGGCTTCGACTTGCGAATACGGGCCGACGCGCACGCGGTGCAGCACGCCGCTGTCGGTGCTGCGGTCGGTGATCGTGGCCTCGAAGCCGAGCAGGGCCAGCTTGGCGCGGGTGTTCTCGGCGTCGGACATTTCGCGGAAGGCGCCCGCCTGCAGGTAATAGATATAGCCGTCGGTCACGGCCGCCGCGCCGGGAGCGGGGGCAGCGGTATTGACCGGCGCGGCCGGCGCCGGCGCCGTGCTTGGCCGCGGTTCCTGCATGCCGGCGATGGCAGCGCCCAGCGGATCCGAGTCGGGCTGCTGGCGCGGCGCGGCCGGCGTAGGCGAGCTTGGCGCCGGCGCGGGCGCGCTCGGCGGCGCCTGCGGCACCGGCACCCGGTTGCCGTACAGCGGCTTGTTGGGGTCGGAGGCCTGGCTTGGCTCGAGGTCGGCCGGACGGCCCATCTTGTTGGAACGGTCGGTGAAGGGCGAGGCGCCCTTGGTGATCACGAGCGCGACCGCCACCGCGATGCCCAGGCCGATGATCAGGCCGATGATGATGCCGGTCAGGGTGCTGCCGCGTTGGTGGCGCTGCGAGAAATGTCGGATGGCGGTCATGTCGCTTATCTAGAGTGGAACGTTGGGCTTACATCTTCTCGGGCGCAGAGACGCCGATCAGGGCCAGGCCGTTGCGCAGCACCTGGCGGATGGCGGCGGCCAGCGCCAGGCGGGCCAGCTTGAGTGCTTCGTTGTCGTCGAGCAGCCACTTGTGCGCGAAGTAGTAGCTGTGCAGCTCGCCGGCCAGTTCGCGCAGGTAGAACGCGACCTGGTGCGGGCCGAGTTCGGCCTGGGCGCGCTGCAGCATCTCGGGGTAGGCCGCCAGCTTGGCCAGCAGCTGCGACTCGTGCGATTCGGTCAGCGGCGACAGATCCACGCCGGACAGGCTGGCGACGTCGCCGCCCCAGTTGGCCAGCGCCGAGCAGATGCGCGCGTGGGCGTACTGCACGTAGTAGACGGGATTTTCGTCATTGGTCGCGAGGGCGACGTCAACGTCGAACACGAACTCGGTGTCGGCCTTGCGCGAGATCAGGAAGAAACGCACCGCATCGCGGCCGCGCGTGACGTCGCCATTGCCCGACCATTCGATCAGGTCGCGCACGGTGACGTAGGAACCGGCGCGCTTGGAGATCTTGACCTCTTCGCCGTTCTTCATCACGGTGACCATCTTGTGCAGCACGTAGTCGGGATAGCCCTGCGGGATGCCGATGTTCACCGCCTGCAGGCCGGCGCGCACGCGCGCGATGGTGCCGTGGTGGTCGCTGCCCTGGATATTGATCGCCTGGTCGAAGCCGCGGCGGAATTTCTGGATGTGGTAGGCGACGTCGGGCACGAAATAGGTATAGGTGCCGTCGGACTTGCGCATCACGCGGTCCTTGTCGTCGCCGTAGTCGGTGGTCTTGAGCCACAGGGCGCCGCCGTCTTCATAGGTCTTGCCGGCATCGACCAGGGCCTGCACCGCGGTCTCGACCTTGCCGTCGGCGTACAGCGACGACTCGAGATAGTAGTTGTCGAACTTGACGCCGAATGCCTGCAGATCCTGGTCCTGCTCGTTGCGCAGGTAGGTGACGGCGAAGCGGCGGATCGATTCAATGTCGTTCACATCACCGCTGGCGGTGGCCGGCTCGCCATCGCTGGCCGAGACGGTCTTTTGCGCCAAAAAGTCGGCCGCGATGTCGGCGATGTAGTCGCCGTTATAGGCCGACTCGGGCCACTCGGCGTCGCCCGGCTTGAAGCCGCGCGCGCGCGCCTGGACCGAGGTGGCCAGGGTCGCGATCTGGACGCCGGCATCGTTGTAGTAGAACTCGCGGGTGACTTCGATGCCCTGCGATTCGAACAGCGACGACAGCGCATCGCCCAGCGCGGCCTGGCGGCCGTGGCCGACGTGCAGCGGGCCGGTCGGGTTGGCCGAGACGAATTCGATGATCGCATGGTGGCCGCTGGCGGCGCCGGCGCGGCCGAAGGCTTCGCCCTGCTCGAGCACGCTGCGCACGACCGATTGCTTGGCCGCGGCCGCCACGCGCAGGTTGATGAAGCCGGGGCCGGCGATATCCAGCGATTCGATCAATCCTTGTGCGCCCGGCTCGGCCTGCAGCGCGGCGACCAGGCGGGTGGCCAGTTCGCGCGGATTGGTCTTGAGCGGCTTGGCCAGCTGCATGGCGATATTGCAGGCGATGTCGCCGTGCGACGGATCGCGCGGACGCTCCAGCACCACATTGGGCGTGAGGTCGGTGCCGGCGACGATCGGGGCGAGGGCTGCCTGGAACAGGGCAACGATTTGTTGTTTTTGTTGGGCGAGCATGGGAATGGTCGAATAGTAGGTGCTGGACGGCGCCTGCCATCCGGAAGATGAGCAGGCAAACAGCGCACATTATACTAGTTTGATGCCGCGCTTTGGCTGACCACGGCGTTCGTGCTTGGCGGTCCGACAACCATATTAAGCGTCGCCAAAGGCATAACCGTTACAATGGGAGCCCATTTTCGCAACATTTTATTCGCCATGACTGACAAGCGTCCAACGCTCTCCCTGAAACCCAAGGCCAGGCCGGCCGTCGACCGCCGCGCCACGGGCGCGGTAGGCCGCAATCCGGGGCAGGGCGGCCAGGGCGCCGCAGGTCGTGGCAGCGGCAAGCCGGGACCGTCCGCATCGGGCCAGCCGCGTCCGGCCAATCCCGACCAGCGCCCGGTCGGCAAGCCGCCACGGGTGCAGGGCGGCGAGTTTCCCGGCCAGCCGCGCCCGGCGCGCGAAGAACCGCGCCTGCGCCAGAGCCATGAAGTGAAAGTCGCCCCGCAGCGCGACTTCCGCCCCGACCTCAAGACCGATTCGCTGGCGCTGGCCCTGCTGGGCGCCGCCAGCGCGGTGGCGCGCGTGCGCGCCGGCAGCGCCCTGCCGCAGGCCCTGGCCGCCGTGTTCGCGTCGTATGACGCCACGCCCCAGGCGCGCGGCGCGATCCAGGACATCGCCTACCGCACCATGCGCCAGCTGGGCCGCAGCGAGACCCTGCTGGGCCTGATGACGAGCAAGGCGCCCGAGCCGCCGATGCTGGGCGGCCTGTTGTGCGCGGCCCTGAGTCTACTCGATCCGCCCGAGGGCCAGCCTGCGCCCTATGAGGCATTCACCGTGGTCGACCAGGCCGTCGGCGCGGCCGCGGCCCACCCCGATTTTGCCCATGCCAAGGCGATGGTCAACGCGGTGCTGCGACGCTTTTTGCGCGAGCGCGAGGCGCTGGTCGAACAGGCGCTGCGCGAGCCGCTGGCGCGCTTCAATTACCCGCAGTGGTGGATCGACACCATGCGCGCGGCCTATCCGCGCGACTGGCAAGCGGTGCTTGCGGCCGGCAACGTGCATCCGCCGCTGACCCTGCGCGTCAACGCGCGCAAGAGCGATGTTGGCGCTTACTTGCAGGCCCTGAATGACGCCGGCCTGCAGGCCGAGCAGGTGGGGCCGAGCGCGGTGCGCCTGGCTCAGGCCATCAATGTGGCCCAGATCCCGGGCTTCGCCGACGGCGTGGTGTCGGTGCAGGATGCCGGCGCCCAGCTGGCCGCGCCGCTGCTCGACCTCAAGGACGGCATGCGCGTGCTGGACGCCTGCGCCGCCCCCGGCGGCAAGAGCGGCCACATCCTGGAAAGCGCCGATGTGCAGCTGACCTCGGTCGATACCGATGCGGCGCGCCTGGCGCGGGTAGGCGACAATCTGGGCCGCCTGGGTCTCGAGGCAACATTGTTAACCGCGGACGCGGGCAGCCGCGACTGGTGGGATGGCGTCCAGTACGACCGCATCCTGGCCGATGTGCCGTGCACCGCCTCGGGCATCGTGCGCCGCCACCCGGATATCCGCTGGCTGCGCCGCAAGTCGGATACATCCCAACTTGCAACACTTTCTTCCAAAATACTCGACAATCTTTGGCAGATGTTGCTGCCCGATGGTAAATTGCTGTTCGTGACATGTTCGCTCTGGCCCCAGGAATCGGAGGCGCAGGCAGCCGCTTTCGCGGCTCGCCATGACGCGGTCCGCCTCGACGCGCCAGGCCAACTCCTGCCGCTCGGCGGCGCCGGACAGGATCATGACGGTTTGTTCTACGCCCTGTTCCAGAAGAAAGCGGCGTAAGTTCTTTTACTCTACGCGCATTTTTTAAGGCCCCGGCTCACCCGTGACGTTACGATTTCTACGCCTCCTCGCCTGCCAGCTGATGCTGGCGATCGCGTGCGTTGCTGCGTGCGTACCGGCGCGGGCGGCGGACGGGATCGAGATCGCCCGGGCCGCCATCGAAGCCAGCGACGACGGCTACCGGCTCAACACGGTCTACGATTTCGAGCTCAATAGCGGCCTGCGCGATGCGCTCCAGCACGGCGTGCAACTGCATTTCACCACCGAGATCGAGCTGGTGCGCCCACGCTGGTGGTGGCGCGACGAGCGCGCGGTCTCGAGCAAGCGCACCATCCGCATCTCCTACGATGTGCTGACGCGCCAGTATTACGTGACCGTGGTCGGCTCCTTCCAGGAACGCTTCCAGACCTTCGAGGACGCCATGTTCATGGTGCGCCGCCCGACCCGCTGGCTGATCGCGCCCAAGGGCAAGCTCAAGCCGGGCGAGGAATATGAAGTCTCGCTGCGCATGTATATGGACCGCGAATACCTGCAGAAACCGCTGCAGGTCAACGCCTTCAACGATTCCGACTGGCGCCTGACTTCCAGCCGGAAGACCTTCATCTATCGTGCGGAGTAAACCGGACAACCAGGTCTTGCGCTACGCCCTGATGGTGGCTGGCGCCATGGTGTCCATCCTGCTGTTCCTGCTCGCCTCGGCCTCGGCCAATTCCGAATTCCTCGGCCGCTACTACGGCTGGCTGATCGGCCTGAACGGCGCGGTGGCCTTCGTGCTGCTGGTGTTCGTGGTGGTCGCCCTCGGCCGCCTGTATTCGCGCTACAAGGCCGGCAAGTTCGGCTCGCGCCTGATGGCGCGGCTGGTGCTGCTGTTCGCCGGCATCGGCATCCTGCCCGGTCTCGTCATCTTCATGGTGTCGGTCAATTTTGTCTCGCATTCGATCGACTCCTGGTTCGACGTCAAGATCGAGTCGGCCATCGAATCGGGCCTGAACCTGGGCCGCGCGGCGCTCGACGAATCGCTGGCCGAACTGGGCGCCACCGCGCAAACTGCCGCCGCGACCCTGGCCGGCCAGGGCGACATGAGCGCGCAACCGGTGCTGGCGCGCCTGCTGGCGGACACCAGCGGCCTGCAAAGCGCGATGCTGGTCGACGAGAAGGGCGCGGTGCTGGCCGCCGCGCTCGAAGACCGCGGCGCCAACCTCGCGGTCGACGCCCCCAACGAACGCATGCTGCGCAGCGCCGCGATGCCGGGCGGTTATGCGCTGGCCGAGGGCGGCGTCGATCGCGACCTGAACGAGGACGCGCTGGACGGCGTCTCGAGCGCGCTGGACGCCGTCACCGGCCTGCGCCTGCGCGTGGTGCTGGCCGTGCCCGAGCCGCCCGGCGCGCCGCCGCGCTACCTGCAGCTGCTGCAGTCGGTGCCGGTCAACCTGGCCTCGAACGCCGAGGTGCTGCGTTCGGCCTACAGCGAATACCGGCTGCGCCTGGAAGCGCGCACGGGCCTGCGCAAGATGTATATCGGGATGCTGTCGCTGACCCTGCTGCTGGCGATCTTCGGCGCGGTCGGCAGCGCTTTTCTCATCGCCAGCAACCTGGCGCAGCCGCTGCTGGTGCTGGCCGAGGGCACCCAGGCGGTGGCCGAGGGAGATTTGTCGCCGCGACCGATCGTCGAGACACGCGACGAACTGGGGACCTTGACGCAATCGTTCAATGCGATGACCGGCCAGCTGTTCGAAGCGCGCAGCGCGGTCGAGCGCAACCGCGCCGCGCTGCAAAGCGCGAAGGCCCACCTCGAGTCGGTGCTGGCGAATATGTCGGCCGGCGTGATCGTGCTCGACGCCGAAGGCCTGGTGGTGAACTCGAACGACGCGGCCTATCGGATCCTGCAGGTCGAGCCGGGCGCGATGGCCGGGCCGCTGGCGAAGATCCCGGGCCTGGAGCACTTCTCGAACTGCATCACGCGCGCCTTCTCGGCACAGAGCGCGCATTCGGCCGCCGAGCGGCGCAAGCGCGCCCACTGGCAGCAGCAGATCGAGATCCCGCGCGACGCCCACCGCAAGGCCGGGGGCGACGACCATGACCACGACATTGTCTTGCTGGCGCGCGGCTCGCGCCTGCCGGTAGGCGCCGACAGCGGCTTCATCGTCGTGTTCGACGATATCTCGGACGTGATCACGGCCCAGCGCTCGGTGGCCTGGGGCGAGGTGGCGCGCCGCCTGGCGCACGAGATCAAGAATCCGCTCACGCCGATCCAGCTGGCGGCCGAGCGCATGCAGATGAAGCTCGAGGACAGCCTGCCGCCGAAAGAGGCCGAGCTGCTCAAGCGCGGCACCACCACCATCGTCAACCAGGTCGACGCCATGAAGCGCATGGTCGACGACTTCCGCGACTACGCGCGCACGCCGCCGGCGACGCTCGACCAGCTCGACCTGAACGCCCTGATCGGCGAGATCCTGAACCTCTACCTGGCCGAGGACGGCCACGACATCATCCACGCCAGCCTGGCGCCGAACCTGCCGCGCGTGATGGGCGACGCCACCCAGCTGCGCCAGGTGATCCACAACCTGGTCCAGAACGCCCAGGATGCGCTGGTCGACCGCGGCCCGGACGCCGCCCCGCCGCGGGTGGACGTGAGCACCGAGGCGATCCACTACACCGACGCCGATGGCCTGCAGGGCGTCGCGGTGCGCCTGGCCATCGTCGACAACGGCCCCGGGTTCGCGCCGCGCATCCTGGCGCGCGCCTTCGAGCCCTATATCACCACCAAGGCCCGCGGCACCGGCCTCGGCCTGCCCAT
>Ga0308157_10007179_pt1 | contig 13028 bp, 9 predicted proteins | sample PhyBR1_FD_201035 | JGI IMG/M metagenome (GOLD analysis project Ga0308157, IMG submission 201035) | Phyllosphere microbial communities from UC Gill Tract Community Farm, Albany, California, United States - DLSLB.R1 | ecosystem: Host-associated > Plants > Phyllosphere > Unclassified | place: USA...
TAGTATGAAAAAGAAAATTTCTATTTTTTTACTAATCTTAGTGACCGCATTAATTATCTATCTGAACAGAAGCAGGAATATCGATCTGACCTGCTCGACTATCTTAGTACAGAAAAAAGATAATCTGAATGAAAAAGATCTCTTCAGTATAACGCTTACAATCATTTTATATAAAAATGGTCAGGGTTTAATTCACGCATACGGGGAGGCATATGATAATGAAAAAAGCTTCAAGGTAAACAGGAGTGTAGTATTAGATTATGTAAAGTTAGAAGAATCAACTTATGAAATGACGATGAAGTCAGTCATTAAGCCTTCTTTGGATAATGTTCCAGAAGAACTAAATGTTCAATATTTCAAAGGGTTAAGTTCGGGGTCTGTGCGGATCATTACCTTTTCAAAGTTGGATGATAACGTTATCGCATCAATAAGTTCTGGTGCGTATTTTATATGCGTAACACCTTGATGATATAGATTAATTTATTTTTATATAAGATAATTAGACTTGATATGCTTAAAGTAACTACCAAACTTTCCGGCTTACACCAGCCAAAGCTTCTGCGAATTCTCTAAAACCACAGCCCACATCCTCCTAAATCATATCGGCCTTAGAGCTATAGTTCTTGCAGGACCCATCACTGCCGTAGACATCAGTTCTGTGACGACCTAACCGTTGTAGTCGTGTTTACGAAAAAGCTAAGAGGCCGCTCAATTAAACGCATTCAGATTTTCCGAATCTATTCTTTCTGCACTTTGATACTTCTTTCAAGGCAGTGAGTGTTTAGTGGTCAACAAAACTGGCCACTGCTCTAAAGTTTTCCATAACAATCGTTCTGATTCATTCGTCGTCAAACTACCATTATATTGATGAGGTCTGAGCTGGCTGTAATTTCACGTGATGTAATTCGTTATCGCCGCATTGGCTTAAGTTAAGTTTGCATACACGTTATCCGGCACACACTTCGTTTTCAGGCTTTAATTTATCTAATGTCACCACGGTAACTGTCTAAAATTACTGGTTATATAGTAAATTTCTTGATCCGAGTGATACAACAAATTAGTCGGTTTTTCCCATGCTTTACAGGCCATCGGCAGCGCTTTCGCTGTCAGTGCTGAACCTGAGAAAAATGACATCGCTTAGCCGACCGGTTTACGGGCAAATAAATCGTTTACAGCAGCCAGATAAGCTCAGCGTTTTCCCGTCCAGATATAAGTCATATCAACGCATCAGGCCTGATTAGGCTCAAAAACAGCTAACTGACGATCCTGATAATTAGAGAACCCAATGTGTTCCTTAAACTCCTTCTTACAACGATGGCCGGGCTGCTGACAGCTGATAATATTGATCGCCTTCTTTAGCTTTGTTGCCCTCCAGCGGCTCAATTTTATAACTTTAGTTGTGACCATAGCGGCAATGCTGCGCGCTCCTGCTGAGTCGTTACTTTCGCGATAAACTTAACGTTCAAGGCTCAGTAATGCCACTTTCGTGAAATCAGACTTTTTGGCTGCCACCAGTATTTATAGCTGCCGAGATGGATCCCAGACACGTTGCACAGAATGGCAATCGGAAACCGCGCCCTGAATTTCTCAACTAATAAGAACTGTTCAGGGAGTATGAAATCAAGAGCGCGGTAGCTTTCTTTAAAATATCTCTCTATTTCAACGTGTTGATGTCTTTTCTAAAGCTCGCATATTTCAATCTGTACAGGTTTCATTGGCGAAGGTGACCCTGACCCAAAATCCTGCTCCATTCAGAAACAGAATTCCGGCATGATAAACACTCCCCTGAACGGAGGTGGTGCCGATGAAAAAGTCACGATTCACCGAAGAGCAGATTGTCTTTGCTCTGAAGCAGGCTGAGCTGGGTACGTCCGTGCCGGATGTCTGCCGCAAACTGGGTATCTCCGATGCCACGTTTTACACCTGGCGCAAGAAGTACGGCGGAATTTCCCCTTCTGAACTCAAACACATGCGGCAGCTGGAAGAGGAAAATCTGCGGCTGAAGAGGCTGGTTGCCGATCTGAGCCTCGACAAGGCGATGCTGCAGGATGTGCTGGCAAAAAAGAGCTGACGCTGGCACGCCTGCGGGAATGGGTCAGGGATTTACAGGCCCGATATGGTGCCAGCGAAAGACAAATCTGTTTTGCGCTGCGGCTCAGCCGCAGTTCGTTCAGATATCGCTCAGTTGCTGCCGATGACAGCGCACTGCGCCTGCGTATCCGTGAGATCACTGAAACGCGAATTCACTACGGATATCGCCGGGTACACGTGATGCTCAGGCGGGAAGGCTGGCGCGATAACCACAAACGGATCTACCGGCTTTACAGCGAACAGGGCCTGTCACTGCGTCTCAAACGTCCACGGCGCAATAAATCCGCGCAGCGCCGGCAGCCGCAGCCTCAGGGGCTGTATCCGAATCACGTCTGGGGCATGGATTTTGTCTCGGACGCGCTGTTTGACGGGCGACGACTGCGCCTGCTGACGGTTATCGACCTTTACACCTGCGAATGCCTGAGGATCTGCGTGGGGCAGAATCTGCGTTCAACAGAAGTGGCAGAAATGCTGAACAGCATAGCGATCAGGCGTCCTTTACCGTAGTTGCTGAAAACCGATAATGGTTCTGAATTTGCAGGAAAAATGCTGGACAGGTGGGTGTATGAAAGAGGGATAAGAATCGACTTCTCACGCCCGGGAACACCTACGGACAACGCTACGGTCGAGTCCTTCAACGGCAGGTTGCGGCAGGAATGCCTGAACGAGAACGGGTTCATGTCTCTGGAGGATGCACGGTGCAAAATCGAGGCCTGGCGCATACACTATAATCAGAGTCGTCCCCATTCTGCACTGGGCTGGATGATACCCTCCGAATTTGCCGAAAAATCTGCCGGTTGCCAGAATATGCAGCCAGAATGAAGCCGGTTATTCCTGATTATGAATGGATCACATACGGGGAGCGGGTCAGGATCCGGTTATTCCTGATTATGAATGGATCACATACGGGGAGCGGGTCAGATAATGCTCTACTCACCTTCCCGTGTGTTAACCGACAGGGAGCAGGCCAGTTATTGCGCAGTGGTATATCCAGGAGTGAAGGGAGAGGGAACGGTTCAGGATTTTGTTTGATGATGCTGTACCGCAGTATTATAGTGAGATATCTCAAGGGTATTAAGTCATGCCAGAGTTAGTTACCAACAAAAGGAACATCGATTGTTTAATATGAGACTGGAAAATGGTTGAGGGCGACCGGGGAAGTTCAAATTTTCCGCTATCTCGTTTTCTTGAATCCACACCTTCAGATATTTCGCAGAAAATAGTTCCTGTTACAGACGACTCTCTGAAAATATTGGAGGAAACATATGTATTATTTATCAGCGAACTTAGCAGTAGACAAATAGAAGAATCGGAAGAATATTTTGATTACATTGATATCAAAATCGGAAAAATCCATCGATTGAGTCTTTCCAATAAAATGGTGCATTACGAGTTTACATTACTTCAAGATTACGGCGAAAGATATGTGAGTAGTGAAAGTAAGCTTAGTGAGGCTTTAGATGTCGATATTAACAACTTCGGACTTACCAGAACTCATTGGTCCATTAAAAATAAAAACCTTCGTGAAGTTTTAGAGAAGGTAAATGAATCTCTTGTGCTACCAATAGAGATCCCTCTCGCCCTAGTGATTACAAACACCCAATTAGGTGCGATTGGGAGTCATAGAAAGAATAAAGAAAGTATAGACAATCTCCAAGATTATATTAAGTTAATTCTGGAAATGGAATCCAGTGATGAAGAAGAAACATTTTATCGTGGACATTCAGACCACGAATACCGGCTCGAGCCTTCTATTTTGAGGAAGGATAAGAAGACAGGCGAATACACGCATTATTTTAACGAAAGAAATTTAAACAGTGAAATGCTAACCGTCCAGCCCGGCGAGTTTTCATCAGATAAATACATGTTGGATAAGTTAGTGAGGATGCAGCATTTTGGGCTTCCTACCAGACTGCTAGATTTGACTTACAACCCCCTAATCGCCTTGTATTTCGCATGCTCTTCAATAAAGAAAGATAAAGAGGGTAAGGAAATAGACGGTGAGGTCATCATTCTAAAAACTAATAAATTACAGGTTAAATTTTTTGATTCTGACACGGTCAGCTGCATCACAAACTTATCAAATCTGAGTAAAGAGCAGAAGAATGAGTTGACCAAGGCTATTGATATATCGAAGGATAAAGCTAAAATCACTATATTGGCCGGGAAAAAACCGATACCTATCGTAGGGACGTTATAGACAAATTTAATGAGGTAGGAGTCTGTGGTCGTCTTCTTCATTGTATTAAAGATGAGAAGCCTTACTTTAAAGATATAATAAACCCATTAGATTTAGGAAGGATATTATTTGTACGCGGTAAAATTTCGAATACGCGTATTGCGTCCCAGTCGGGTGCATTTTTACTTTTCGGAATGGATGCTGCATTACAGGAGTCTGGGGACAGTGAGGTTTCCGTGAAGAGGATATCTGTAACCAACAAAAAACACATTATGGATCAACTGAGTATACTTAATATTCACGCCAGCACAATTTATCCGAGCCTAGAAAAATCAGCAGAAGAAATCAAAAATAAGTACTATATGAAATAATTGATTTTGTCGAAGCGATCTATCTGATTTATTCATTATGAATTTTGTAGAAGCTTAACAAAAAGTAAAATAATTATGGGTGTGAGCATGAACAAACCAACAACCAAAGAAATTCATGACTTTCTTGATGAAGTATCGGGATTAGTGGTACATTTCTCGGGGTGTCCAAAAGGTATGGGACGTGAAACCAACCTTAATTACCCTGATGATTTAAATAAAATAATTAATGGTGACGTACATGGCGGAATCTCATGTTCATTAATTATACCAGGAGATGTTTTCTCTTTTTGCTCGAATGAAACCAAAGCTATCGGGGCTATTGGTGTCATCGTCGGGTTTGATGAGGGTGGGTTAGTAGCAGTATCGTCTAAAGATTGTGGAAGTCATACGGATAATAATTACGTCAGACATACTGATAAAAAAGATATAAGGATAGAGGATCTTAGAAGTTCTTTGACCGAACGTCAAACTTACAACGAATGGATCATCCAACAAAATAAAATACTCGGCATATTTGTATTTAATACTACATACATCCCTGTTACTGGATATGAGAAAATTGAAGGGAGTGATAAATGTGAACTTGGATTTATATATCCAAAATTTGATGAAGTCAAAGATACATTCAAAGGTTTGAACATATACACATTTCTAAATGGGAAGATTGTACAGCTAGACCACGACACCGGAGAAATTGTTGAGATAACTCAGGAAAAATTTTATCATTAACTGTGGCAGTTTAGTAATTACGAGGATTTTCTTCAAGTTCGAAGACGGCATTGTTCCACTGTCGTTAGCGGGTATTGTGACAATATTCTGCCCGAAACGGGCCAGACCAGTGAACGTGGCCCGCCTAGTGGAGGAAAGGATCGGGAGGGAGAGGTGGAATTTTATTGTTTGGCTGGTCGTTGGTAGCCTACACTGCGACCCGGATTGTCAACGACCCGCCGAAAGATATGCTCGAAAACAGACGTAAAAACCTCCTGCTGGCAGTTTGTATTAGGCTGTTTTTTCGACTTCCAGCATGCGCACCTCATGTTCCGACATCCAGTTATCCGTAGCCTCCGTATGCCCGTCTGATTCGGTAAACACAATAATTTCATGAACGGGGTTAAGGCTCGCCTGATATTCAACAGATTTCAGCAGTTCAGGGCTTGGGAACATCAATAAATACACCGCTTCCGGCAGATAACTTTTATTCAGGGTCAGGGGGGAATATAAGCTCAATTTCCGTCCGTTAACGGAGACAACCTGATTTAACTTAAGTTTATTAATAACTTTTTTTTCAAAGATGCGTTCTAGTATTTGATCGCAGTGTGATTTGTTGTTCACGCACAGATAAACCTCACACTGATGGTGTTCGGCTCGGTCAGTAGCATATTTTAAGATGCTTCCGTGCAGCCCGTTCATAAGCTCAGAAAACTCACGCTGCAATATCACCCGGTCAGTCATTTTAGTTCCTTTTGATGAATGAATTTCGCCCGTCCGGTTCAGCACAGTGCGGCTGGGCGTCAGATTGCATGGTTCATGCATAATAGGCGTTTTACCGAATACTCGCAAAAAGGGAGCAAAAAAACTGCCTCGCTGTGGTATTAATGCAAAGTACAATCGCTAGTATCCGCTCTTGGCACAAAGCAGACAAAAAACTGAAGGTCCGCTGTGAGCGAGGAGCAGAAGTTCGCTTACAGGGTAACCTAATCCGCATGCCAGAGGATCTCTAAAAGATAATTGTTCAGTTTACCGAGTTACTCACAGTAGACCCTCACTTTTTTGGGACTTCCGAGCTTCTGTCTCTTCCCAATAATCAGAAATTAGGGAAGAGAACACGTTGGAATTTTGTTAGAGGGCTATGTCCCGATATTTTTTTGCGAGATATTCTGCATTGCTCATCCACTGCCGAGTAATTGTATGTCTATTTGGCTGGTTGAGAACGGAAAGAGTTTGCTTCCCATTAATTGAATCACCGATAACATACGATGAGACACTGTCACGAAACGCGACAAGTGCCTGAAAGAAACCGTTTCCTGCTGGTAGGCATTTATACATTTTCAGTCGTAGGGGTGTATCCAGAAAAACGTTATCACTCTTGTCAAAAGATGACTTAACCAAATGATATTCATATACCAGTTCGTGGAACGGATCGAAATCAGTGCTATTCACATAGCCTATACTGAAATCCCATTTCTCCAGCCAGTCTAAATGAACTACAGGCAGTTTTTGTTCTAAAAGCTGTTTCAAATGGGCAAGCTGTTCCTCCATAGCGTTTGCATTTTGCTGAATTACTGACGTAAATTGTACTTCAGGGAAATAACGCTGTCGTGCCAAGAGCGGCAAAAAATCAATATTCTCTAGCTGGCTCCAGTAACGAATATGAACTTTAAATGAGGTGCCATCTTTACGAGTATGTGTCAGATAGCCATCAGGCATTGCATTCTGAATTGAAGTATGGGGACTCGCAGTCGTCAGTAAAAAATAGTGCCGTATCGGGTGAGGATAATTATCAGTTTTTTTCAGCTCAACTTCTAAGTTTTCCAAAGTAAAAGGGCGTGAATACCATTTGCATTGTGCTACCACTGGTAGTGTGTTGATAGGCCAACTTATAATATCAACTCCGCCCTGCGCCTGGCCTGGTGAACCAAAACAAACGAAACTCACGTCCCTACCTACACTTTTACTTACGATTTCTTTCATCCACCAACAACAAAAATCTTCAAAGTCTGTTGCAGAGCGAAAATTCAGGTTACGCATCACAGTTCTCTAAAATCATCCCAAAAAGTGATTATGTCCTATTCCAGCCATGTACGCAATTTCCGATTATAATCATCATGATAGTTCGCAGTTGCTCACAAAAACAATGGAAGAGTATTAAATTAAATGAACTTATCATTCATGAATCCACCGCATATTAAATTTTGCATGTGGATATAAAATTCCCACCTTGCAAGATTTCTCTTTTTTTGTGCGTGTTAAGTGGAGGCTGCAGCCAATAAATCAACTGTGATTCAATACTATCTAAGATATCAAGTGCTACTTGTTCAGGCTGTATCCAATCAAGAGAAATATATTCGTTATCAATAAAAAACCAAGTGGTGCATCTGTAGATATGTTTTGACTTACTTTGGAACTCACGTGCATGTAACTTCAATGCTGCGCTATGACCACCATAGAAGCGCGATGTATTTTTTGTCTTTCCAACATAGACCAATTCTTCATCATCTCCATCACCACAAGATATCAGGTAAATGGGTAGTGATGGTAAGGGAGCTTCACCCAATTTAGTTAAGATTTCTTCTTGCTTCCATCTGTCAAGCGATCCGCCTAATGAGTTCACTAGCACTATCTAAGTAGGACTGGGCGTTTGCTCTGCCGTCTTTAAGGCTCAACCACTGCATACCCATTACCAAGTGAAGGGGTTTGCATTCCTCGATTGAAATCTAACAGGGCCAATCTGGGGTGGGGACATCTATGTGTCCCAAGGTATAAAAACGCTCTGGTATAGGCTGACGCCGATCAAGCCACCCTTTCAAAGGATTGAACATGTATTCTATATCTCAACGTTTATTTAATGTTACAAGAAACTAGGCAAGTTTGTATCTTGTAATCTAAATGTCATTTATTGGTTATGTCTACCAAATTAAATTGATACAGCTTAACAGATGTAATGTCCGCTCTTGGCACAGAGTTGACTTGCTAACTTGGCTAAAGGCCCGCTGTGAGCGAGGAGCAGAAGTTCGAAGCACATCATGAAGTAAGTTTTAAAATGGGAGATAACTTGCTTTTACATATTTTCCAATGCAATATCATACCCTCTTAAACATAAATCATATATATGAGGTGAAAATGTCTAGTCTTAATTTATTCGATGATGTCGTACCTTTAGAAAAACAGCATCCAATATACATAATGATGAAAAAGGAAAGCTATGAACCGGAGAGAGAAGTAATTAACCAATGGGCAAAAGGATTTCTAGACAGAGATAATAAGTTTACAAAAGAATTTCAAACAAGTTTTGAACCTTGCCTATGGGAATTATATCTTTTTGCTTATCTAAAAGAATTGGGTTTAAGGAACGATTTTTCATACGACGCACCTGACTTCATCGTCAATGAACCAGGATTTTGCATTGAGGCAACCATAGCCCTTCCGGCACAAGGAGACCCTGGAGCGCATGGTTTCAGTACGGAAGATATGCCAAGAGATTTTAATAAGTTTAATTCTGAGGCATCTATTCGACTTAGCAATAGTTTTATATCAAAAGTAAAAAAATTAAGATCGAGATATTCTCTACTTCCTCAATGTAAAGAAAAACCTTTTGTTATTGCTATAGCTTCATTCGACCGACCTTTTGCGCACTTTGCCGCGGCCAGACCCATACTTGCAACATTATATGGTTTATATCATGATGAAGAAGCAACCATTGAATCAGGGTCAAAGAGCATAATTTCTTATAACGTTGAGGCTGCGGTAAAAAAAGAAAATGTTAATATAGCCATGGGGTTATTTTGCACGCCTGAATATTCGGATGTAAGTGCTGTGATTTATAGTAGTTTAGCTACTTGGGGAAAAGTAAGAGCCTTGGCGGACAATCCTTCAGCTCTAACAGTTTATACAACCTTTACTCCAAGAGAAAATTCATTATATCCTAAAGTTCATCAAGCCAAAAAAAATGATTATATAGAGCATCTGGCAGATGGGTTGTATATTTTACATAACCCATTTGCCAGGCATCCGTTGCCTAAAGAGACGCTAAGCCACCCTAGAGTAGCACAAGGTTATGTTGAATCTGATGGATACGTCAATTTTGTAGCCCCAGAGGATTTTCTTTTATTGCGTTTTTTACAATCATTTAATCTTAAAGATTAGTAAATATGGTCATATTTATTTACTTTACATAGATAAAGTCTAAAGATGGCACTTTCCTTTAAACTCAACTATCTATGATTTAGAGTTGTTGTCAACCGGCCTGCTTCAGTAACTGTTAGTTCGACTGACGAGATTCCAGTTTCCCTCTAAAAGACTTTGTTGATTAAAACAGGTCACCGAATAGCCATTTAGTCCACTTTGGGCACGAAGCGGCCGGACTAACTGAGCAGAAGGTCCGTTATGAGCGAAGAGCTGACTTTCATAAAAAAACAAACTTATCTCTGGCAACAGGCTTACCTGAACAGTAAAACAACAGACCAATTAAGGCCCTTCATCTTGCCCACTGGCGACATCATGTGACTAGGTCAATGCTAATTGGGAGGCTGTAGCTTTATTAAATATATTTTTCGCCTCCAGAACAAGAGACACTCTAATATGATTTAAGCTTATTATGTGGTAGCGGAGATAATTTTACTGGAGAAGTGTTACATGAAAGAATATTTTGAAATTATGTGTAATTGTTTCAGCTGATTATTATATTCCAACTGTGTCATTTAAATGTAAATAACATAAAGTCAGTCGGCTAACATAACCGATGACTTATTATGCAGTTAAAAAGAGTTAGAACAATGAAATATAGTGGGATGTCATTTTGGATTTAGAAGCATGAAAAATCCACCTTTCCAATTACGTCACGAAATGAAATTTCATTTTCATTTACAAAGTTATAGAACCCTAAATTTAGGTAAGACTTGTATGGAAGAGAAAAATATAACCCAATCTCGGTATCCACAAACCTTTCGGTGTCTTTTTGTTCAGAGTCCATATCGATTAACTCATGAGATAGCAGTAATTTTATCTCTTCGTCTTCATTGGGGTAAGTTTTTTTAACAAAACTATAGAAAATACTTGGATGCTCATCATATCGTTCACGTTTATAGTTAGCCCGCTCATAAAGCATTGCTAGAAACTCGCGTGTTATTCGTGGCAAGGAATAAAGGCGACTCGCTAATTCCTCAATGTCTTTCTTAGTTTTATCAATTTCTTCTTGTGTGGCTACTGCTCCGCCTTGTGCAGCTTCCCAGTTACTGAAAATGACCCCATCGCTAAGTTTTTTTTTTGGACGTGATTCCCAAAGATCATAACCATTCGTTTGAAACTCACCATTCTCATCAGGGACCTGAAGCTCAATTTTGACTTTCGCGCCTTCTTTTTGGATGATGCTATGGATTTTTTGGATATTAACCAAATCTAACCCAATTATTTTACGGAATAAGTCAGTCAAATCCATAATGTTTTCGTTTGGATCAAATACTATATCTTTATGAATTTTACTTTTTTGTTCTTCTTCACTTTCATCATAAGATTCTTCGGTATCACTTCTATTAGCTAAAGCTTTCGTTACAGCCTCATACTTATCTTGTTTATCACCTATTATCAAAATATTGAAGTGGCGGTAATTATTTCTTTGTTCAGATGTTATTTTTTCAAGAGTGTTTATTACTTTTTTACTTGTTTTGTCAGTTGTGACCTGGAATGCTGTTTTTTTGCCATATCAGCAAGATCTATACCAGGCTCGTTAGCTCTTGTTATGTTAGTGTTTATTAAGGATAGTTCCAGTGTCTCGTTTAGTATATCCTTGAAAAAATTCTCAGCAAACACAGATAAATCAGTATGTCCAAGTTTGTTTCTGACTTTTGCTTGCTGTGCTATATTTGATAGGTCGTCAATTATCTGTCCTATTAAATACCCACTAGTAATCATTTTATAAATACCTCATGAAAAATATTTGAAACGCTGCAGGATGTTTTTATACAAACCTATTGTGTTAAAACTGATAGGATCCTTCAGAATCTAACAGTATCAATGTATTAAATCAAAGCAATTTTTGAAACTATACAAGGGCTCATTCAACAACTATCGTGACCTATTCCCATTAGTTAATGGATAGGCTGATGATTGTAACGTCCGCTCTTGGCACAGAGCTGCTGTTGCAGCCCTGTTAACCTCAGACTTCAATGCCCAGATAACGGACTGTACTTTCCAGTTTCTGATGGCCCAACAGGGTTTGGATCACCTGGAGGTTCTTGGTTTTTTTATAGATCAGGTTAGGTGTTGTTCTTCTCAAGGAATGTGTGCTTTAAAGAGAATCTTCGAGGCCAAGCTTTTCTACCCACCCATGAAGAATTCGGCTGCATTGCCGGATTGATGTGTGCAGGTTAGTTCAGACCCTAGACCGAAACAAGAAGTCTTTACTATGAAAATTAACAGGCTGTATAAACAGCCTGTTAATTTATGCTAGAGCTTATAAAGCTCAGTTAATCTAGCTTTTTCTTTGGCAAATTCTTCATCAAGGTTCGAGAAGTCTGGAAGTGTAACCATTAAATCCTTAAGTTGATGAATAACATTCCAGGCATCGTAATGAATAAAGGGGTTTAAGCCAATTACGTTTCCCTCATCATTATTTTTAGATTTTCCTACACCACATAATTTGATGAATTTGTTGATTGCAGTTGTTTCATCCCAGTCAGAAACAAAAAGAAGCAAGGCAGATACAGCCAAAAGGGGATTGTTTTTTTTAACAGCGGATAAACTCCTGATCTTTCTGAAAAGAAACTCGTGATGTCTGGTTATTTTTTTTGTGCTATCCTTATCGTTGCTTCATATTTATCTTTAAGCAACCTTCTATCATAAACCTGATAACCTCGATCTCGTGCTACTAAACGATATGCTTGTTTAGTAAATGTGGTGCTATTCACAAGATTATAGAAAATAGCATTATTCTTATTGGTCATATCGATCATCAATGATGGGTATTTGAATCTTAAAGAACGATAAACTTCATCGTTTATATCAAACCAAGATTTATTTTTTCTCTCTTCATCGACAATATATGTATCTTCTCCTTTGCGGGAATACATGCTGGCTCTTACTAGGTTGATCATGTGAGGGCTGTAGTTAACAGAAAAAGTGCCCGATTGGCGTAATTCAGTAAACCACCGTCGCATGTTTCTAATATCTTCCTGATTGAACTCTTCATGTTCAATACCTCTACATACAAGCTCTCGAATTATACTTGTAATCTCAGAGCCGGAAGTGCCTAATTTTATAAAGCCATCCTTTGAAGAATCTATTTGCTTATCATCGCCATTGTAATGATCGCAAAATATTTTGTGCGCGTCTGTTCCGTCTTTTGTTCTAAACGAAAAATGAGATTGGCTAACTATTTTATTAGTTGTTTTCGAATAACCTTCTGAAACAACAATTGCACCGCTTATATTGCAAATTGGGCACTCTGCATCAAACGCAACAAATTCCTTGAAATCACTAAAATTAAGTACGTTATTTGATGAGTAAAGGTTTAGCAATTGAACTATGTCCAATTCCTTTTTGAATGTACGAGAATAGACCGTAATTGCCATTTGCACTCCCTTCGCCATAAATTTAGTTTGTATGAAATATTATCGCATAAAGATACTGATGAGCCAGTAATATAGCTAGAAATTATTCTTTGTGGTTCAGCG
>Ga0308157_10007180_pt1 | contig 13028 bp, 10 predicted proteins | sample PhyBR1_FD_201035 | JGI IMG/M metagenome (GOLD analysis project Ga0308157, IMG submission 201035) | Phyllosphere microbial communities from UC Gill Tract Community Farm, Albany, California, United States - DLSLB.R1 | ecosystem: Host-associated > Plants > Phyllosphere > Unclassified | place: USA...
GCGACGATCTCGCCGACTATGCCGCGCCGGAACAACAGCACGCAAACGATGAAGATAAAGCCGATCACCATGTTGACCGCTTCGCCGATGGTGTTGAACCAATCGATGCCGGTGTGCGACACCATGAAGATGCCGAAATCGCCGAGCTTGTTTTCCAGCGCGATGATGAGGATCGCGCCCAGCATCGGGCCAGCCAGCGTGCCCATGCCGCCCACCAGAGTCATCAGGATCACCAGGCCGGACATGCTCCAGTGAACGTCGGTCAAGGTCTCGAAGCCCTGCACCAGCATGTTGGACGCGCCCGCCAGGCCGGCCAGCGCGGCCGACAACACGAAGGCCAGCAGCTTGTACTTGTCCACATCGTAGCCCAGCGAAATCGCGCGCGGCTCGTTTTCCTTGATCGCCTTCAGCACCTGGCCGAACGGCGAATGCACGGTGCGCACGATCAGCATGAAGGCCAGCACGGAGATGCCCAGCACGAAGAAGTACAGCGCGGTGTCGTTGGTCAGGTCGACCATGCCCAGCAGTTTTCCACGTGGAACGCCCTGCAGGCCGTCCTCGCCGCCGGTGAAGTCGCCGGCGTGCAGCGCACCGAAGTACACCATCTGCGCCAGCGCCAGCGTGATCATCGAGAAGTAGATACCCTGGCGGCGGATCGCCAGCGCGCCCATCACCAGCCCAATGAAGGCGCCGGCCGCGACGCCGGCCAGCAGGCCCAGCTCGACCGGCCAGCCCCACACCTTCATCGCGTTGCCGGCCACATAGCCGGCGACGCCGAAGAAGGCCGCGTGGCCGAACGACAGCAGGCCGGTGAAGCCGATCAACAGGTTGAAGGCGCCGGCGAACAGCGCGAAGCACAGCAACTTGGCCAGGAATATTGGATAGCCGACAAACGGCGCCGCCAGCGCGATCGCGAAGGCGACGAGATAACCTATGTTTTTATTCATCTGCGGCCTCTTATTTTTCTTTACCGAACAAGCCGGCTGGACGGATCAACAACACGACGACCATCACCAGGAACACCACCGTCGACGAAAACTCGGGGTAGAACACCTTGGTCAGGCCCTCGATCACGCCCAAGCCGAGGCCGGTCACGATGGAGCCCATGATCGAACCCATGCCACCGATCACTACAACGGCGAATACGACGATAATCAGGTTCTGCCCCATCAGTGGCTGCACCTGGATCACGGGGGCCGCCAGCACCCCTGCAAAGCCCGCCAAAGCGACGCCGAAGCCGTAGGTGAGCGTGACCATCAGCGGAACGTTGATACCGAACGCTTCAACCAGCTTGGGATTCTCGGTACCGGCGCGCAGGTAGGCGCCCAGTTTGGTCTTTTCGATGACGAACCAGGTCGACAGGCACACCGCCAGCGAGGCCACCACCACCCAAGCGCGGTAGTTCGGCAGCACCATGAAGCCGAGGTCGGTCGCCCCGGCCAGCGCCTCCGGCACCTGGAAAGGCTGGCCGGACACGCCGTAGAACGAGCGGAACACGCCCTCCACCAGCAGCGTGATGCCGAAGGTCAGCAGCAGGCCGTAAAGATGGTCCAGCTTGTAGAGCCAGCGCAGCATGGTTTTTTCGATGATGATGCCGAACACGCCGACGATCAGCGGCGCCAGCACCAGCATCACCCAGTAGTTCAGGCCGAGATAGGCCATGCCCATCCAGGCGACAAACGCGCCCATCATGTAGAGCGCGCCGTGCGAGAAATTAATCACGTTCAGCAGGCCGAAGATCACCGCCAGGCCGAGCGACAGCATGGCATAGAAGGAGCCGTTGACCAGGCCTAGCATCAGCTGGCTCATAATCATGGGCAAGGGGTAGCCGAATATTTCCATGAGATCACAATATAAAGATCGCCCTCCCGGACGGGACGGCGTGACACCAGAAAAAGGCCGGGCAAGGGCGCCCGGCCTGTGTGCAACTCAGCTTATTTCCACAGGGAGCACTTGGTTTCCGCCTTGGTGGCGTAAGCCTGGTCGCCAGGAATGGTGGCGGCAACCTTGTAGTAATCCCATGGATACTTCGATTCCGACGGCTTCTTCACTTCCATGAGGAACATATCGTGGACCATGCGGCCGTCCGGACGAATCACGCCGCCCTTGGTGAACATGTCGTTGATCTTGTTCGCCTTCAGGTAGGCCATGACCTTGGTGGTGTCGTCGCTGCCGACGGCCTTGACCGCCTTCAGGTAGTTGGCCGCCGCCGAGTAGTCGGCCGCTTGCAGCATCGACGGCTCCTTCTTCATCTTTTCGAAGTAGCGCTTCGACCAGGCACGCGTTTCCGGATTCATGTCCCAGTACCAGCCGGTGGTCAGGTACATGCCCTGGGTCAGGTTCAGGCCCAGCGAGTGGACATCGTTGATGAAGATCAGCAAGCCGGCCAGCTTCATCTTCTTGGTGATGCCGAACTCGTTGGCGGCCTTGATCGAGTTGATCGCGTCGCCGCCGGCGTTGGCCAGGCCGAGGATCTGCGCGCCCGACGATTGCGCCTGCAGCAGGAAGGACGAGAAGTCCGATGCCGACAGCGGATGCTTGACCGAACCCAGCACCTTGCCGCCGTTGGCTTTCACTACGTCTGCGGTATCTTTTTCCAGCGACTGGCCGAAGGCGTAGTCGGCGGTCAGGAAGTACCAGCTCTTGCCGCCCTGCTTGACGATGGCGCCGCCGGTGCCGCGCGCCAGCGCGATGGTGTCGTAGGCGTAGTGGACCGTGTACGGCGAGCATTCCTCGTTGGTCAATCGGGCCGAGCCGGCGCCGATCGAGATGAAGATTTTTTTCTTCTCGGCCGCGACCTTGGCCATGGCCAGGTTGGCGCCCGAGTTGGTGCCGCCGATCAGCATGTCGACGCCCTGTTGGTCGAACCATTCGCGCGCCTTGGAGGCGGCGATGTCGGCCTTGTTCTGGTGATCGGCGGAGATGAACTCGATCTTTTTACCGGCGATGACCACGCCAGCGTCGGCAATCGCCATCTTGATTGCTTCGGCGCCGCCGGCGCCGTCGATGTCCGTGTAGAGGCCGGACATGTCGGTGATCATGCCGATCTTGATGGTGTCGCCGGAAACCTGGGCTTGGGCAGCAAAGGACAGGCCGAGTGCGCACACGGCGGTGGCTGCGATGGTGATGGCTTTGAGTTTCATTTTGTCTCCGTTCATTCAAGAAGTAGTGTTTGCGTAATTTTTATACACTTACTTAGACGCCCAGAAGCTCGGTCAGGACCGGCATCTTGGCGCTCAATTCCGATGCAACAAAGGTCTCGACGATCTGACCGTGTTCCATCACATAAAACCGGTCCGCCAGCGGTGCGGCAAACCGGAAATTCTGTTCCACCATGACGATGGTGTAGCCCTTGGCCTTGAGCGTGGTGATCATCCGCGCCAGGCCCTGCACGATGACCGGCGCCAGGCCCTCGGAGATTTCATCAAGCAGCAGCAAGCGCGCGCCGGTGCGCAGGATGCGCGCCACCGCCAGCATCTGCTGCTCGCCGCCGGACAGGCGCGTGCCCTGGCTGTGCTTGCGCTCCTCCAGGTTGGGGAACATCGCGTAGATTTCCTCGACCGACATGCCCTTCTGGCCGGTGGCCAGTTGCGGTGGCAGCATCAGGTTTTCCTCGGTCGACAGCGACGAGAAAATGCCGCGCTCTTCCGGGCAGTAGCCGATGCCGAGGTGGGCGATTTTATGCGTCGGGAAACCGATCGCTTCCACGCCGTTGACCTTGATCGAACCCTTGCGCGCGCCGGTCAGGCCCATGATGGCGCGCAGCGTGGTGGTTCGGCCGGCGCCGTTGCGGCCCAGAAGCGTCACCACTTCGCCGGGCTGCACCGTCAGGTTCACGTCGTGCAAAATATGCGATTCGCCGTACCAGGTTTGCAGGTTGGAGATTTCCAGAGCGGCGGCCATCAGTGGGCTCCTTCCAGCACGGCGGCTTCGGTACCCATATAGGCTTCCATCACTTGTGGATTACTTGAAACTTCGGCGTAGGTGCCTTCCGCCAGCATCGCGCCGCGCTGCAGAACGGAGATCTTGTCGCAGATGCCGGACACCACTTTCATATTGTGTTCGACCATCAGGATGGTGCGGCCCGCCGAAACTTTCTTGATCAGCTCAGTCACGCGGTGCACGTCTTCGTGGCCCATGCCCTGGGTCGGTTCGTCCAGCAGCATCAGCTCCGGCTCCATCGCCAGCGTGGTGGCGATTTCCAAAGCGCGCTTGCGGCCATAAGGCATATCGACGGTGACGGTGTCCGCGAACTCGGTCAGGTCGACCTCCGCCAGCAGCTGCATCGCGCGGTCGTTGAGCTTGTTCAGCGACCGTTCGCTCTGCCAGAAATTGAAGCTGGTGCCGAGCTGGCGCTGCAATCCGATGCGGACATTCTGCAGCACCGTCAGGTGCGGAAAGACTGCGGAAATCTGGAAGGAACGGATCACGCCCATGCGGGCGATCTGCGCCGGCTTGGCGAAGGTGATGTCCTTGTCGTTGAAAAGAATCTGGCCCGAGGTGGGCACCAGAAACTTGGTGAGTAAATTGAAGCATGTGGTTTTACCGGCGCCATTGGGGCCGATCAGCGCGTGGATGTGGCCGCGCTGCACTTTCAAATTCACATCATTGACCGCGGTAAAACCTTTGAATTCCTTGGTCAAGTGTTTTGTTTCCAAGATAACGCCGGACATCCTGTCTCCTAGTTATTCTTTTCAAACTACTAAATTTTTTTAAATCATACACAGTAACAAATTGGCTAACAATACAGTATAACTACGGTCTACTTTTGATCTAGACCTAGCGAACACGGGGTTTCATTTCCACTCTGAACGAATCAGTTCTGAAGCTTTCTCAGCGATCATAATCGTCGGTGAATTGGTATTTCCGGAGGTAATAAACGGCATGACGGAAGCGTCAACCACGCGCAATCCATGTATGCCAATTACACGCAAGGCGCTGTCGACGACGGCGCTCTTGTCATCGACGCGGCCCATTTTGCAGGTGCCCACCGGATGGAAAATCGTGGTGCCGATCGCGCCTGCGGCCACCGCCAATTCTTCCTCGGTGCGGTAATGAACGCCTGGCTTGTACTCTTCCGGCGCATAAGGTTTCAAGGCCGGCGCGGCGACGATCTGGCGCGTTAGAGTCAAGGCGTCAGCGGCGACTTTGCGGTCTTCCGGCGTGCTCAAATACATCGGCGAAATCTTCGGCGGCGCATATGAATCGGCGCTGGCGATGCGCACATGGCCGCGCGAGGTCGGCCGCAGATTGCAAACGCTGGCCGTGAACGCGGGGAAGGCGTGCAAGGGTTCGCCGAATTTTTCCAGCGACAGCGGCTGCACGTGGTACTGCAGATTCGGCGTGGCCTGCGTGGAATCGGAACGCGCAAACGCGCCCAGCTGCGAAGGCGCCATCGACATCGGCCCGCTCTGGAACATCGCGTACTCAAGGCCGATTTTCATCTTGCCGTACCAGCTGGACGCCATCGTGTTCAGCGTGCGGGCACCGCCGCCGAGCTTGTAAATCATGCGCAGTTGCAGATGGTCCTGCAGGTTTTCGCCGACGCCGGGCAGGTCGGCCAGCGGCTCGATGCCAAGCTGGCGCAAGCGGTCGGCCGCGCCGATACCCGAGCATTGCAAAATCTGTGGAGAACCAACGGCGCCAGCCGCCAGCAGGGTTTCTTTGTCGGCGGTGGCGGTGAAGTGCGTGCCGCCGCCGGTGAAAATCACGCCTTTGCACACCGGTCCGCGATCGCTCATTTCGATCTGCAAACGTTCCACGTGGCAGCCGGTCATGATGGTCAAGTTGGGCCGCATCGACACCGGTTTCAAAAACGCCTTTGCCGTATTCCAGCGTATGCCGCGTTTTTGATTGACGTCGAAATAGCCACAGCCGGCGTTGTCGCCGCCGTTGAAGTCGTCCACTTTCTGGATGCCGGTTTGCTCCGCCGCGTCGCGAAACGCGTCGAGAATTTTCCACGACAGGCGCTGCTTTTCCACGCGCCACGGACCGCCGGCGCCGTGCAATTCGGAAGCACCACCATGATAGTCCTCGCTCTTTTTGAACAGCGGCAGCACCGACGACCAGCGCCAGCTATCGTCGCCGGTCAGCTCGGCCCAGCGGTCGTAGTCTCCGGCCTGGCCTCGCATGTAGATCATGCCGTTGATGGAGGAACTACCGCCCAGCACTTTGCCGCGCGGGTACAGCAGGCTGCGCCCGCCCAGGCCCGGATCGGCCTCGGTGCGGAACATCCAATCGGTCCGCGGATTATCTATGCAATGCAGATAACCAACCGGGATATGGATCCACACATAATCGTCTTTGCCACCTGCCTCGATCAGCAGGACATTCGCGTTTCTGTTCGCGCTCAAGCGGTTTGCCAATACGCAGCCAGCCGAGCCTGCACCAATGATGATGTAATCGTAAATGCCTGCTGATTCCAAAAACTTCTCCTCCAAGAGCGGTGCTTCGGTCAGGCGGCAGCTATCTCCGCCAACAAGGTTTTTACCAGCTGCGCCGCCGGCATTGGCCGCGCGCGTCCGACGCCGGTTCCGCACCACAGCGACATCAGTTCAGTCTCGCCGCGCTTGCCCGCTTCCGTGCGGATGGTGCCGGTCAAGGCGTTTTGTATCGGGTATGGCGGGATCTGTTTTTCCACAGCGGCCATTTCAAGCATGAAACGGTTCTCCAATCCGCGCGCATAACGGCCAGAAAACGTGCGCGTCAGCCGGGTCGGATGATCGCCGGCGGTCAGCAGCCGCTGCTTGTAATGAGGATTGATGGTCGATTCGTCGCACACCAGGAACGCCGTGCCCATCTGCACCGCCTGGGCGCCGCCGTCCAGTGCGCGCTTGATGTCGGCGCCGTCCATGATGCCGCCAGCGGCGATCACCGGAATATGCACCGCCTCGACGATGGTCGGCAGCAGCTCGAAAGTGGTGAGTTTGGCGTCTTCCTGCGCGCCGATGAAGGTGCCGCGATGGCCGCCGGATTCGGTGCCGGAAGCGATCACCGCATCGGCGCCCCTGCTCTGCCAGGCCAGCGCTTCGTCCGCATGGGTGATGGTGCCGATGACGAAAATGTCAGCGTCATGCAAGCGCCGGATCTGCTCCGCGCTGAGGATGCCGAAGGTAAAACTGGCGACGGCGGGGCGCAATTCGATCAGCGTTTCAAACTGGGCGGCGAAGTCTTCGCACCATTTCGCGGGCGTCGGCACCTCGGTCCAGCCCAGCGACGAGGCGAACGGCTTCAGCCATTCCTTGGCGCGGGCCACTTCTTCCGGAGCCGGCTGGGGCGTCTCCAGGACGAAGAAATTCAGGCAAAACGGCTTGTCGGTCAGGGCGCGGATTTGCTCGGTCTGGCTGCGGATGACGTCCGGCGAAAGTAAGGAGCAGGCCAGCGAACCCAGCGCTCCTGCGTTGGAGACCGCAGCCACCTGCGCAGGGTTGTTGTTGCCGCCGGCAGTGGGTCCCTGAATGATGGGATGAGGAAAAATTGATGCCAAATTCATCGGATTTCTCACTAAAAATGGCGTTTACAACATGTGGATAAGTCTATGGATATCCACAGGCACGAAATGTGTGTAAACAAAAAATTTCTGGGGACGCTTTTTCTTATCCCAAAACAGTTCTTTGCTCATACACGGCTTTCCCGCCCGCTTATGCAGTTCGTAAACGCCTGATTTTAATCCAAAATGAACACTTATCCACAGAAAAGTGTCTGCGTTAACAACTACTACTATTTTTATATATACATCTTTAGAGTAAACCATAAACCCAAAAACCACAGGCGCAAGCGCTTGGACGGCCTGATACCCCACTGGAACGGAAATAAGATTTCGCCAACATCTGCTTTCCCCTATACTGAATTCGCAAACAACCAGCCTCAGGCGGAGACATTTTGTCCTCTCAGCGCAAACATCTGCGGTCGCCGGCTTACCTGCGCTTTCGGCGACGTCTGATCACCGGCCTTTTCTTGATGGCTACGCTGGCCATTGCCGTCGTTGTTTCCCAATTCCGCACCACCTACGTTGAACGCGAACTCGCGGTCAAGACCCAGACCGAACATCACGTCAAGGCGATGGAAGCGCATGTGCTCTACTCGCTTCAATCGGTCGACTTGTCGCTGATCGGCTTCGCGAACGCCATCAAAGTCTTGAACGCGCAACAACGGAACTCGCCGGAAATGATGTCGGAACTGTTGTCCTCGCGCGGCTCCACGTTCAACGGCGAGTACTGGATCACTTTTCTGGACACCAAGGGCGTCGCAATCGCCACTTCCACCGGCAACAACATCAACGGTTTCCGATACGCCGAACGCGACTACTTCAAAGCCCATCTGGATGTCGCAATGCGCGGCAAATTGTTCATTGGAGAACCAGCGATCGGCCTGCGCAGCAGCCAAAGGTTGTTTTTTCTAAGCCGCCGGGTGGAAAGCGCCAAGGGAGAATTTCTGGGAGTAATCGTCGCGCCGCTCAACGTCAGCCGCTACCTCACCGTATTTGAAAATTCCCGCTTCAATTCGGACATCTCGATAGCGCTGGTCCATGCCCGCGGCAAGGTCATCGCTGCCGTGCCGAGTTTTGAAACTTCGTTTGGCCGCGACCTGGGGTCGACCGACCTGTTCGACAATGTTCGCCGCGCCAGTTCCGGCACCTACAAAACCATCGGCAATGCCGACAATCTCACGCGCATATTCAGCTATCGCGTTTTTGAAAAACTTCCGTTGATCGTCGTCGTTGGCAGCAGCGATTTCGAGTCGGCTAGATTGCTGCAGCAAAATTCGTTGATTGCTGGCGCTGGTTTGATCTTGTTGTTGATCCTGATGGCGGGCGCCGGTCATTTTTCGCTGCGCACCTACACCAGGCAGGAAGAACGCGAGCTGCGCTTCCGCGCGCTCTACTCCGCCAGCCGGGAGATGGAACAAAAACTGCTGGCCAACGAGGAGGAGCGCAAGAAAAACGAAGAATCCATGAAGTTGGCGGCCTTGCTTTTCCAAAACAGCGGCGAAGGCATGATGGTCACCGACGCGGATGGCCGGATCCTGACAGTGAACCCGGCCTTTTCCCTGCTGAGCGGTTATACGGAAAAAGAAGTCATCGGCCACCGCGGCTATGAATTGACAACCAACCGCCAGGACATCAACTTCTTCACCCGCATGTTCGAGTCGATTGCCCAAACCGGCCAGTGGGAAGGCGAACTCTGGCATCAACACAAGGATGGCGAAGAGTACCTGGTGGCGATGCGCTTCAATACCGTCTATGACGAATTGGGCAATCCATTCCGCTACGTCGCATTGTTGAGCGACATCACCAAAAGGAAAGCATCCGAAGAACTGGTCTGGCGCCAGGCCAATTTCGATGCGCTGACCGGACTGCCAAACCGGCGCATGTTCCATGAGCATCTACGCCAGGAGATGAAAAAGACCGACCGCTCCCACCTGCCGATGGCGCTGGTGTTCATGGATCTGGACCACTTCAAGGAAATCAACGACACCCTGGGCCACGACAAGGGCGATTTGCTGCTCAAAGAAGTGGCAATCCGCTTATCCGCTGTCGTGCGCGGGACCGATACGGTGTCGCGTCTGGGCGGCGACGAGTTCACGATCATCCTGAGCGAGCTGCACAACGCTGGCGACGTGGTCCGCACGGCGCAGGAAATTCTCAAGCAAATGAGCACGCCGTTCAATCTGGGCAATGCCGGGGACAAGCATATTGCCCATATTTCCAGCAGCATCGGGATCACGCTTTATCCCGAGGACGGCGCCGATGCTGAAACTTTAATCAAAAACGCCGACCAGGCCATGTACGCGGCCAAGCAGCAGGGCCGGAACCGCTTCAATTATTTCGCCCCGTTCATGCAGGAAGCGACGCGCGTGCGCATGACTTTGGTCAACGAATTGCGCGAAGCGGTCAATCACGATGAGTTGCGAATCTTGTTCCAGCCGATTATCGACCTGGCCAGCGGCAGGATTTGCAAGGCGGAAGCACTGGTGCGCTGGCAACATCCAGTGCGCGGACTGCTGAATCCTGCTGAATTTATTGGCATCGCGGAAAGCAGCGGCATGATCGTCGGCATCGGCGACTGGGTTTTCAAGCAGGCGGCGCGGGAAGTGCAGAAGCTGCAGGCCCTGGGCTTGCCCGATTTTCAGATCAGCGTGAACAAATCCGCGTGGCAGTTCCGCGATAACGGCAGCAATTACGAACAATGGCTGGATTTTCTCCAGGAACTGCATCTGGATGCCAACAGCATCATCATCGAAGTGACGGAAAACTTGCTGCTGGATACGGCGAATTCGGTTTCGGAGCGGATGTTGGCGCTTCAACATGCCCACATGCAGATTTCGCTGGACGATTTCGGCACCGGCTATTGCTCGGTGGCGTTTTTAAGGCGCTTCGATATCGATTACATCAAAATCGACCCGACTTTTGTGTCCAATCTGTCGAACGGGACCGACGGCGTCGTGCTTTGCGAGGCAATTATCGCCATGGCGCACAAGCTGGGCATCAAAGTCATCGCCGAAGGCATCGAAACACCTCAACAACTTGCCGCTTTGACAGCCGCCGGATGCGATTTAGGGCAGGGATACCTGTTTTCCAAGCCGATTTCGGCCGAAGAATTGGAAAAACAGATCAAAAATGCGCTTCCGCCTGTGAATAACTCGCTGGATATCCACAGGACGACTTGTGAGTAAGGACGAAGTTGTCCAAAGGCCGACATTTTATACAGAATTGCTCCTGAACTGGTACAGCGCTTATGCATGTGCTTATCTTTCGCGTAAACAAATGATTTGTAAACGTATACATGACTTATCCACAGGCTTTTGCTCGTTTACTATTACTACTATTTTTATATAAATCCTTTGTAAACAAGTAAACCGAATCTGAACGCCTGCTCGCGTTCTGAAAACACCCCAGAGCACAAAAAACGCCTTAAAATCGACCGTTTTTCGTCAACCTCTGTGGAAAAACCGCTTGAAATCCACAGCCTCCACCTCTGCAAACCAAGGAAAAGTATGCGTTTAGGCATCATCAGCGCGTTGGCTGAAGAACAGCATGGGCTGATAGAAGCCCTTGAGAGCCCCTACAAGCTCGTCCACGGCATGCGTGAGTACACGGGAGGGAAGCTCTGGGAAATCGACGCTGTGTGCGTTCTGTCGCGTATAGGCAAGGTTGCAGCGGCCATGACAGCTTCCATCCTTGTGGAAAAGTTCGGAGTTACCCACATCGTCTTCACAGGCGTTGCCGGAAGCGGGGATAAAAATGTAAAAGTCGGGGATATCGTCGTCGCTGAAGAACTGGTTCAGCATGATTTCGATGCCAGTCCGCTTTTTCCACAGTTTGAGATCCCTCTGACGGGCTTGTCGCGCTTCGCAACCGACACTGCCTTGACCGAGCGATTGGCTGCCGCAGCTGCGCAAACTACGCGCGTACACCGTGGAATGATCGCCAGCGGTGATCAATTTATAGGCAAACTGGCCCAAATTCAGGCTTTGAAGGCTGCTTTGCCTGATTTATTGGCAGTGGAAATGGAAGGCGCCGCTGTCGCGCAGGTTTGTTTTGAGCTCGGCATTCCGTTTGCCGTTATCCGCACGATCTCCGACAACGCCAACGACGACGCTGCCGTCGATTTCATGCATTTCATCAAAACCGTGGCTTCCCGCTATGCGTTTGACGTGATGGAACGTTTTTGCAAAGAACATGTTCGATCCGTCTGAAATGATGGTTGTCCCTGGCGGAACCATCGCCATGCGGGACGATAGAACCGGCCGAGCCTGGGTGGTGGAGCTGCCGTCGTTCGCAATCGGCTGCCATCCAGTCACGCAGGCGCAATATGCCGCCGTCACCGGGCTTTGGCCCTCGGTTCGCGTTTCCGGGCAGTGTCCGGTGGAGAATGTCTCCTGGCTCGATGCTATCCGGTTCTGCAATTTGCTGTCGGATAGCGCCGGTTTGCGCGCTGCTTATGCGCTGGATGAGGACGGCATGGGCGCGTCACGCATTGCCGGAAGCAACGGCTATCGCCTGCCCACGGAGGCCGAGTGGGAATACGCTTGCCGCGCCGGCACCAATGGCCCGCGCTATGGCGATATCGATGAAATTGCCTGGTACCGGGAAAATTCAGAAGGCCGCACACACACCGTCGGCCAGAAACAGCCCAATAGCTGGGGCCTGCACGACATGCTGGGCAATGTTTGGGAATGGTGTGAAGACCAGTACGATCCCGAGGTGTATGGGCCGTACCGCGTATTCCGTGGCGGTGGCTGGTCGGATGCCGAACGGGGTTGCCTGGCGACGAACCGCCGCCGCAGCCATCCCACCTTTGCCATCGACGATCTCGGCTTCCGGGTCGTCCGACCGCTGGCCTGATCAGATAAAAAAAGGGCCAGGTTTTACCCCGGCCCCAAAACAACAACAGGTGATAGGTTTATGCGTCCAGCGTCATCAGGCTGGCGTTGCCGCCGGCAGCGGTCGTATTCACGCACAGAGCGCGCTCAGCGAGCAAACGCCACAGGGGGATGGCTCCATCCTCGTTGGTGTCGATCAGGCCCACCAGCGCCCCGCTACGGGCCGCCAGGGAGGCACGCAGGCCACCGACCAGCATGGTCTCCACCAACGCGATCTGGAAATCGCCATTAAAGCTGTCCAGGCTGCCAATAACCTGGATGCGGTCCTTGACCACCGCAGGCAGGTCCGCAGGCAGCAATTTCGATGATTCCGCCGTCACCAGGGCGATATTGCCGGTCGCCAGCGTCGCCGCGAGCTGGTTCAGCAGGCCGGCTTGTGTGCCGGCCACGCAGACCACGGAGCCGCGCGCGACCAGCGCCAGCGTGTTGCGTTCGCCCGTCGGGCCTGGCAATACCGTCAGGCTGCCCAGCATCGTGGTGCGGCTGTATTGCTCCGCAAGGTTGGCGATGCGTTCGTGGCCATGCATTTTCGACCACACGGTCAGCGCATCCAGGCCCGGCGTCGCCTGGCGTTCGTGTTGCGTGCTGATGATGGCGCCGCGTTGCAGGCGCTTCAGGTACAGCGGGCCGCCGGCTTTCGGGCC
>Ga0308157_10007184_pt1 | contig 13020 bp, 5 predicted proteins | sample PhyBR1_FD_201035 | JGI IMG/M metagenome (GOLD analysis project Ga0308157, IMG submission 201035) | Phyllosphere microbial communities from UC Gill Tract Community Farm, Albany, California, United States - DLSLB.R1 | ecosystem: Host-associated > Plants > Phyllosphere > Unclassified | place: USA...
GGGCATGTCGAAGAAAGAAGCCCGTGAAAAGGCCGAGCATTACCTGGCCAAGGTCGGCGTGGGCCATCGTAAGGATGCGTTCCCCGGCCACATGTCCGGTGGCGAGCAGCAGCGCGTGGCGATCGCCCGTGCCCTGGCGATGGAGCCCGAGGTGATGCTGTTCGATGAGCCCACTTCGGCGCTGGACCCTGAGCTGGTGGGCGAAGTGCTCAAGGTCATGCAGGACCTGGCCCAGGAAGGCCGCACCATGGTGGTGGTGACCCATGAAATGGGCTTTGCCCGTGAGGTGTCGAACCAGTTGGTGTTTTTGCATAAAGGCATTGTTGAAGAGCGTGGTAACCCGCGGGAAGTGCTGGTGAACCCGCAGTCCGAGCGGTTGCAGCAGTTCCTCTCCGGTAGCTTGAAATAATCAAGACTGCCACTCAACCCCTGTAGGAGCGAGCTTGCTCGCGAAGATCGTCAACGATAACGCGGGAAGCCTGATACCCGGCGGCGTTCTAAGGTTTTTCGCGAGCAAGCTCGCTCCTACAGGAGAGCAGGTCGTCATTGTTTTTGAGATTTGTGTTGGTTTACGGGCTAGCATTGGCCCACGCTTCTTTCACTGTTTTCGCTTCGGATAGCACTCCATGACCGCCCACAAAATTGGTTTCCTGATTTGGCCCAGCACAAAAGCACTCACGCTTGCGCTGGCTGAGGAGGCCTTGCGCGTCGCCCAGCGGGTGCATCCGGACGTGGTCTACGAGCTGTCTTTTTTGCTCGCCGAGCCGGCTACCCCGGGTGCCTGGCAACTGCCCGGCGAGCCATGGGCCGGTAAGCTCGAAGGTTTCCAGAAGCTGTTCCTGCTGGCGGACGAACCCCCGACCGTCATTGCGTCCCAGCTCAGCACCGCACTCAAGCAGCTGGTTCGGGCCGGGTGTGTGATCGGTGGTTTGTCGGCCGGTGTCTACCCGCTGGCCCAGCTGGGTTTGCTCGACGGCTACCGCGCCGCCGTGCATTGGCGCTGGCAGGACGATTTTGCCGAGCGCTTCCCCAAGGTCATCGCCACCAGCCATCTGTTCGACTGGGACCGTGATCGCTTGACCGCCTGTGGTGGCATGTCGGTGCTCGACCTGCTGCTGGCGGTGCTGGCCCGTGACCACGGCGCCGAGCTGGCCGGGGCGGTGTCGGAAGAACTGGTGGTCGAGCGCATCCGCGAGGGCGGTGAGCGCCAGCGCATCCCGTTGCAAAACCGCCTGGGTTCCAGCCACCCGAAGCTGACCCAGGCGGTGCTGTTGATGGAAGCCAATATCGAAGAGCCGCTGACCACCGACGAGATCGCCCAGCACGTGTGCGTGTCGCGACGACAACTGGAACGGATCTTCAAGCAATACCTCAATCGCGTCCCCAGCCAGTATTACCTGGAACTGCGCCTGAACAAGGCGCGCCAGATGTTGATGCAAACCAGCAAGTCGATCATCCAGATCGGCCTGTCGTGCGGCTTCTCCTCGGGGCCGCATTTCTCCAGCGCTTACCGCAATTTCTTCGGCGCCACGCCGCGGGAAGACCGCAACCAGCGGCGCAGCAGCAGCCCCTTCGAGTTGTCGTCGGTGCCCTCAGAGCGCGGCTGATTAAACAGTCAGTCCTCGTCTGGTACAGGCAGGCCCACCACCAGCGCCCTGCCTTGGGAGTCCAAGGTGGCGGCTGTGACCTGGAAGTCCACACCTGTGCGTTGGTAGTACTGACGCAAGCGCTCTATGCTTTGCGCCGACAGTGGGTTGCCGCTCAAGTCGCTGTCGCCATTGAAGGTTGCTGACGTCTCCAGCAAGTCCTGCGGTATCTCTCGGATCGCGTTATCGCTCAGGTCCAGCGTTTGCAGTTGATCCAGGCCAAATACGCCCTCTGGAACTTCGCTCAGTGCTGCGTTGCTCAGATACAGCGCAGCCAGTTGGTTCAGCGAGCTGACGTCAGGGGCGTGACCCAGGGGGTTGTTGCTCAAATTAACAAACTCAAGTTCGGTCGCCCCCGTCAGCACGCCCCGGGTTTCGGGTGTCAGCCGGATTGCGCACTCCGTTATCTCCAGTGTGGAGAGCTTGGGCATCCGCTGGATCGCTTTCGGCAGGGTGCCGAGGGAGCACTTGCTCAGTTTGAGGGTTTGCAGATGGATGAGGCTGCGCAACGTACCGTCGACACCAGTCGTGGTGCCGTTGCCGTCCAGTTGGAACGAGGTCACGTGGTCGAAGTTGGCGTTCAACTCCGGTAAATCGCCGAGTATCGGTGTGTCGAGTAAGACCTGGTGGGTCAGCTCGTCGTCCAGGCTTTCTTCATCTTCGGGGGCTTCTCGCCGCCACGCCTGCTCCAGCAGTGTCTTGAAGTTTCGCCGCCTCAGTTGATCCTGGGCGCGGGTTTGTTCGTCAATAGGCACATCCAGGATGGGGTGCCGATCCGGTACAGCCTGCACCCACACCTGCAGGTCGTTGCTCAGTCGCTCGTACTCAGCTTCCAGGCGCGCCAACGTAGGTTCGATTGCCGCCATGTCGCCGGGCAGGCGGAAGATGAAACGGTCTGCCTCGTTATCCAGAAACGAGGGGTATAGCCGCTGCGTGCGTATGCGTTGTGATTCGGATGCCTGGGCGGCGAAGCTTTCCCCGGTGCGCTGGCAGTAGCGTTTGATCGACTCCAGGGTTTGGGGTGTCAAGGGGTTTGCGGAAAGATCCAGGCCACTGGTGGTTGAGGCCGGCATGGAAAAAAGTGTCTCGGGCAGTTCCTCGATGGCGTTTTTGCTCAAGTTGACCGACTGCCGTGGCGGGTCGCCCAGCAGGCTAGGAGGTACCTGCGTCAACCCGGTGTCTTTGAGCGAGATCGTGCTCAGATTGGGCAGGTGACTGAAGTCCGGAGTGCGGGCCAGCGGGTTGTGGTCCAGGTTCAAGTATTCGAGGTGGGTCATGCCTTGCAAACCCGCTACGCTGGCGGGGCTCAGTTCTATTGAGCAGCGTGGCAGCCCCAGGATGGATAGTGCCTGCTGGTTGAACACCTGAGCAGGGATGTCGCCGAGCGTCACGTTTTTGATGTCCAGGATACTCAGGGCCGGGAAGCTGTCGATAAAGGCGGTTGACCCCATCGGGCTACCGTTGCCTTTGATGGTCAGTGAACCAACATGCTTGAAGCGCGCGCTCAGCGTGGGTAGCTCGCCCGCAAGCGTTGCGGGGATTTCCAGCGTATGGACGAATTGAGTGTCTTGGTGGCGGGGGTCTCTGCGCCAGCTCCGCTCAAGCAATGCGCTGAGCTCACTCCGCCGGGTGACTTCCGGTGGCGGCAGCTGCGGTGGTTGTGCCCAGTGCTTGAGTTCGGACTGCAGCGTATCCAATTCACCGGCCAGCCTTGCCAGTTCGCGCTTACCCGCTTCCAGGTCGCCTGGGAGGCTGTAGATAAACTGGTTGATCTGGTTGGCGTCCAGTGAGGGATACAGCATTTTTGCGTCGCGCGTATCCACTGCCGGAGCATCGGCCTCCCAGTAGGTGCCGTGCTGCTGGTAATAGGCTTTAACACGCTCAAGGGTGGCCGATGACAGCGGGTTGTCAGACAGGTCGAAGGCAACGCTGATATGCGACGGTAAGTCGAACAGTGGCTGCGGTAATTCTCTGATCTGGTTACCGCTGACAAAGGCCGCGCTAAGGTCGTTGCGAGTGAGCAAGCCAGGAGGGAGGCGATCGATGCCGGTTTCGGACAGGTCCAGGGTGTTCAGCTCGGTCATCGCTTCCACGCTGGGCACTCGACCCAAAGGGTTTCTATGCAGGTCCAGGGTTTGCAATTGGGTCATCGAGGCGAGCTGGGCCTGGCTGTGCGGCGTCAGGGCAATTGCGCAGTCGCTCAGGCTCAGTACGTTCAAGCCGCGCATTTGAGGTACGGCTGCTGGCAGGTTGCCTAAGGGAATGCCGTCAACGGTCAGGTGACGCAGTCGGGGAAAGTGGCCCAGGAACGCCGCTGCTCCTTGTGTGTGATTGCTGCCTGACAGAGTCAGCATTGATACGTGATCGAAGTTGGCGGACAGTCGCGGAAGTTCTCCACGAATATGGTAGTGCAAGTTCAGTCGGTAGCCGTCGCGCGTCGGGTCTTCAAAGTAATCGTCGACGGACGACTCCCTGCGCCAGCAGCGTTTGAGTTCGCGGGCGATGCGTTCGCGATTGCGTTGCTCGTACAGACGCTGGCGTGAGCTGAGTAGGGGGCCGTTACCGGGGTCCTGAAGCGGAATGTTGCGTTGCCAGGCATTGAGGTCACGTTCCAGTTGGCTGTATTCGATGCTCAGTGCCGCCAGGCCGGCGGGTGCCCCGCCAGGCTGTGAGTGCAAGTGGTTCACCAGGGTTATCAATTGTTGTTCGCCAAGTCTGGGGTACAGGTGGTGCGCGCGATCAAGCAAGTTCGTAGGGCCTAGCGGCGCGGGCGCCCGGGCACGATAGCCGTTGTCGCTACCCAACAGGCGCAGGGTTTCAGTGACACTTTCCGGCTTGCTTTCAGGGGTGAGCAGTGTGCGCAGTTCACTGCGGGGCAGTGGCGCTTGCCGCAGGCGCTGCTTGAGTTGTGCGCCGTCGTGGATGCCAAGGCCGAGCTGGTCGCGCTGCTTATCGGGTAGGGCACTTAGCACGGCTGAGTAGAGGTCGGTCTCGCTCCAAAGGGCTCCCTGTTCATTGTGGGGCTGGTAGCGACCGGCTTCAGTACGCACCAACGTGCGTTGGATCGGGGCGTCATCTGGACCGATCCGCAGCCAGGTCGGCCCGGTCAGCGAGTGGTGACGAGCCTCTAGCTGTACCTCGCCAGACCAGCCTGGCAGTGTGCGCAGGGAGTTCAGTGCCAGGCGATCAGTGTCCAGGGAGGGCGGCGCATTCAGGTGCTGACCCTCATAGGCGCGGTTGAGCCGCACTTCATTCAACGCGGTGCGTGCCAGTTCGGCCAGGCGCGGGGGCGTGTTTCGTTCATGCAGCGCTTCAAGTTCTGCACCGCTCGCCTGGTTCACCAGGGCTTGCGCGACGCTGGCAGGCAATTGGGGGGTGGTGGTGAGCAATTGCTGCACAGATGGCTCGGCGACCGGCAACGTTGCATAGCGCGACTCGAACAAGGCGCTGCGTTGGCGCTCGGCAATATCCGCCAGGTTATGGCGCAGTAGGCGGCTGCGGTTCTCCAGGCTCAGTTCGGGGTCACTGGCGCGCTCACTGAACTGGGCGCGAATTTCTTCGCTGCTCAGGCCGCGCAAGACCGTCTTCAGCAAGTCGCCATTTTCCAGCTGGGACTCGTATACCTCAATCACCGGCACGTTCTTGTCACCGAACTCCCAAGCGGTCTGGCCCTTGTCATTAATAATGCGCAAGGCTTTGGTGCGCGGCCATGGGCCGTGAGTGGTCAGCAATTGCAAGGTGTCTTGAGGGTCGATCTGGTGATACACCGCAGGGTCGTCGCTGCGTAGCTGATCGATCAACCGTTGGATGCTGCGGTCGATGCGCAGACGACTCAAGGTATCGTCCAGTAGCGGTGATACAGGCTCGCTGTTGACGTGCATTTTGCGCACGACACCCTCATCCACGCCGCTGATGTGCAAGGCCAGTTCCCGGTCCGCTTCGCTCAAATCCTGCACGCTGTGCCCCAGTCTGCGCAGCAACGTGTGCTTGTCCCACTGCAAGGGCTGTTCGAGTTCGGTGTGCCACGCGCCGGCGCCATTGTGTCGCACAATCGGGCGATAGGCGTCAGGGCGGCTGGGGTGTTTGATGTAGTAAAACCCACCGTCCGGACTTTCTTCCACGGTGTACAGCTTGTTTTCCAGTGGCAGGATGGTTTCCTTGCGTACCTCGTGCAGGCCCAGCTCGTTGATACCAAGGCGCGCTGGCAACGATGATGGGTACTCATAGGGCGCCAGATCCGGTTTCCAGTAGCGTTTGGCGCCGTTGGCCAGGCTCACCGGTTTGAAGTTGTCAATGTACGCGAGGACGTTTTCGGGCAGCACTTTACGCAGTTCGGTCGGGCCAATTTGGGTGCCCGCAGCGAATGCACCCATCTGCACCAGGGACTCCAGCACGCTCATCAGATGACCGAAGGCTTCCTTGCCCAGGCCTTCAGCCCAGTCGATCACGCCTTCGAACACGTCATTGAGCAGTTGATAAGCCATGTAGCCCAGCATCAATTCACCCAGGCCCGGCACGAAGGGGGCGACCACCATCAGTGCGGCGTTGAGGATCGAGGAAGCCACATCGACGAAAGAGTCCCAAAGCCGCCAGCGCGCCTCACGATCGACGCTGGCGGTGGAGACGGCCAGTGTGCGGGCGTCGTTGAGAATTTTGTCGAGTTTGCGACGGTACAGATGCAACCAGGGATCGCCCCACACGGGCTGCGCATCAAACTGTAGCTTGGGGTCTTCGATGGGAGTGCTGCGCCAGGGCGATTGGTCGCTGCCCGCGACCGGTGGGTGCCAGGTGATGCGTGCCAGGCGCTGGCTCAAGCCGGAAAAAAACACCCCGCGCTGGGCGTGGGGTACAAAGCGGCTGAAGAAGGTTTGGTAGTCGCGTTCGCGCAGTTGCCGGGTCAGTTCCTGTTTGAATGCCAGGGGCGAGGCGTATTCCTTGAGCGGATGCTGCGGATCATCCGGAACGTATACCACCAGGCGTTGCGGCGAGCGGGGTCTCTCAAGGTCGGGAGAGAACAGTTGAATGCCGGTCAGCGCAATGTCCATCATGCGCAGCTCCTGACAGCGCAACGGTTGGCCGTTGAGCCTGAGGTTGGGCGTGCCAGCTATCAGCCGTTCGATCAAGTCAGCATAGTCGTCGCTGATATCGTCCTTGATACGTGCCAGTTGCACGGCTGCATGCAGGGCGGCTTTCTGGCTGGCGTCGACCTTCAGGCGCAATACCGCAGCGGCAACCGGGTTGGACATGCCCAGCTCATCGTTGAGGTAGCGGGCGTATCGGGCACCCATGTCCAGGTCACGGCACAGGCTGGCGAATGCCTGGATCGACAGCACGCGTTTGATCTGCGGCAAAGTGTCGAACTGCCCACTGGCCGAAGGCTGCGTGATAAAGGTCGAGGCCGGCTCGTAGGCGTCGGCCAGGGTTTCCTTGTGTTCAAAGTTATGCAGGGCGGCGTCGAGCAGCGAAACCGTCCAGGTTCGCGCTGCGCCGGAGCGTATCGGGAACCAGGGGGTATGATCAGGGATATACAGGCGTAAATAGGTTGTCTCGACGTTCAGGTCCAGGCCGTAATCGGCTTTCAATGCCTGTTCGAGGATGGGCCTGGCGAATGCCTTGGCGTCCTGCAGGTGCTGCAATGCCTGATCTACGCTGTTTTGTGCCTCCCAGTGGGCGCCGGTCAGCCGCGCGAGCGCGGCGCGTTGTGGGGCGCTGCCCGGCAGCTGTTGTGGTTGGGTGGCGGCAAGTGCCTGGCGTTTGTCGGCGCAGGCATTGCCGAGCCAGGAAGGCAGGGTGTCGGTCAACAATTGATAGTGGCTGTCGGGCAGGCGGGTATCGGAATAATCGAGGTTCGTCATGGAGCGGGTCCGTGCAAGTCATGAAGCCCGCAGTAAACCAGCCGGTTGCAGAGGGGGGACTTTAGATAGTTAGGGGGCGCAACCCTTTCGCTGGATAACCCTGACGCAAACCTGGCGCAGCGTTTAAACTGCGCCATTGCGACGCTATTTGTCGCATTGGCGTAAACCCGCGAAAAACGCGGGTTGGCGCTATAAGAAGTTGTCGCTTGGCGGCAAGGCCCTACTGAAAACTGTCCTTACAATCCCTGCATCGCCCGCCAGTTCCAGGCAGGCGTTCCTCTTCAGGAGACTCCGATGTCCGTTGAGCAAGCCCCGGTGCAACGTGCCGATTTCGACCAAGTAATGGTGCCTAACTACGCACCTGCCGCCTTTATCCCTGTGCGTGGCCAAGGTTCGCGCGTGTGGGACCAGGCCGGTCGTGAGCTGATCGACTTTGCCGGCGGCATCGCGGTCAACGTATTGGGCCACGCCCACCCGGCGCTGGTTGGTGCACTGACCGAACAGGCCAACAAGTTGTGGCATGTGTCCAACGTCTTTACTAACGAGCCGGCGCTGCGCCTGGCCCACAAGCTGATCGACGCCACCTTTGCCGATCGCGTGTTCTTCTGCAACTCCGGCGCCGAGGCCAATGAGGCTGCGTTCAAGCTGGCCCGTCGTGTGGCCTTCGACCGTTTCGGCAGCGAGAAATACGAGATCATCGCCGCACTGAACAGCTTCCACGGGCGTACCCTGTTCACCGTCAACGTCGGCGGCCAGTCCAAGTACTCCGATGGTTTCGGGCCTAAAATCACCGGCATCACCCACGTTCCTTATAACGACCTGGCTGCGCTGAAAGCCGCTGTGTCGGGCAAGACCTGCGCCGTGGTGCTGGAACCGATCCAGGGTGAAGGCGGCGTACTGCCGGCTGAACTGGCTTACCTGCAAGGTGCCCGCGAACTGTGCGACGCGAATGACGCGCTGCTGGTGTTCGACGAAGTGCAAACCGGCATGGGCCGCAGCGGCCACCTGTTTGCCTATCAGCATTACGGTGTGACGCCGGACATCCTCACCAGCGCCAAGAGCCTGGGCGGCGGTTTCCCGATTGCGGCGATGCTTACCCGTGAAGACTTGGCCAAGCACCTGGTGGTCGGCACCCACGGCACCACCTACGGCGGCAACCCGCTGGCGTGCGCAGTGGCCGAAGCGGTGATCGACGTGATCAACACGCCAGAAGTATTGGCCGGCGTTAATGCCAAGCATGACGTGTTCAAGGCGCGCCTGGAGCAGATCGGCAAGCAATACGGCATCTTCACCGAGGTGCGTGGCATGGGCCTGTTGATCGGTTGCGTGCTCAGTGATGCCTTCAAGGGCAAGGCCAAGGACGTGTTCAACGCGGCCGAAAAAGAGAACCTGATGATCCTGCAAGCTGGCCCGGACGTGGTGCGTTTTGCGCCGAGCCTGGTGGTGGAAGAGGCGGACATCAACGAAGGCCTGGATCGTTTTGAGCGTGCAGTTAAAGCGCTGACGCAAGCTTGATGAACCGCTCGGCGTCCGAACAATCGGGCGCCGAACACAAATTCCAAAGGCCGGACTGGATCAAATGTGGGAGCTGGCTTGCCTGCGAAGACGGTGGTACAGGCAACATCTGTGCTGACTGACACGCCGTAATCGCGGGCAAGCCCGGCTCCCACATAGATTTGTTTACACCGTGAGAGCGGTGTGAGCAGTTCTCCTGTCCGGCATTTTTCCCTCTGTGAGTTTTTCGAGTTAAGGAGTAACACCATGCTGGTGATGCGCCCCGCGCAAATGGCTGATCTGGGCGAGGTACAGCGTCTGGCTGCAGACAGCCCGATTGGTGTTACTTCCTTGCCGGACGATGTTGAACGCCTGAGCGACAAGATCGCCGCCAGCGAAGCTTCTTTCGCGGCCGAGGTAAGCTTCAACGGTGAAGAGAGCTATTTCTTCGTGCTTGAAGACACCGATACCGGCAAGCTCGCCGGCTGCTCGGCCATCGTTGCTTCAGCCGGCTACTCCGAGCCGTTCTACAGTTTCCGTAACGAAACCTTCGTGCATGCCTCCCGAGAGCTGAAGATCCATAACAAGATCCACGTGCTTTCCCAGTGCCATGACCTGACCGGTAACAGCCTGCTCACCAGTTTCTACGTGGTGCCGGAATTGGTCGGATCGCCCTGGTCGGAACTCAACTCCCGTGGCCGCCTGTTGTTCGTTGCCAGCCATCCCGAGCGCTTTGCCGATTCGGTGGTAACCGAGATTGTCGGCTACAGCGACGAAAACGGTGATTCGCCATTTTGGGACGCCATCGGTCGCAACTTCTTCGACCTCAACTATGCCGCCGCCGAGCGCCTGTGCGGGCTGAAAAGCCGCACCTTCCTCGCCGAGCTGATGCCGCATTACCCGATCTACGTGCCGCTGTTGCCGGACGAAGCCCAGGAAGCCATGGGCCAGGTGCATCCGCGTGCGCAGATCACCTTCGACATCCTGATGCGCGAAGGTTTCGAGACCGACCACTACATCGACATCTTCGACGGTGGCCCGACGCTGCACGCACGGGTTTCGGGTATTCGCTCGATCGCCCAGAGCCGCGTGGTGCCGGTGAAGATCGGCGAGATGGCCAAGGGTGTTGGTCGCCAATACCTGGTGAGCAACGCGCAGTTGCAGGATTACCGCGCGGTGATGCTGGAGCTGGACTATGCGCCGGGCAAACCGGTGACCCTGGACCTGGCGGCCGCCGAAGCCCTGGGCGTTGGCGAAGGCGCGAGCGTGCGTTTGGTCGCGGTATAAAAACAGAGTTTCGCGGGTGGCTGACAACAGCGGCCCGTTCGAGGAGATAGCATGATCGTTCGTCCCGTACGCAGCAGCGATTTACCGGCCCTGATTGATCTGGCGCGCAGCACCGGCCGGCCAACGAAGAGCGCCTGACCCACCGGGTTGGCTGGGCGGAAAAAACCTTTCGCGGCGAAGCCGGGCGCGGCGATGCCGACTACCTGTTCGTGCTGGAAAACGACGAAGGCCGCGTGGTGGGTATTTCGGCCATTGCCGGTGCCGTGGGCCTGCGTGAGCCCTGGTACAACTTCCGGGTCGGGCTGACCGTCAGCGCCTCCCAGGAGCTGAATATCTACCGCGAGATTCCGACGCTGTTTCTGGCCAACGACCTCACCGGCAATTCCGAATTGTGCTCGTTGTTTTTGCATGCCGATTATCGCAACGGCCTTAACGGCCGCATGTTGGCCAAGGCGCGCATGTTGTTTATCGCGGAGTTCCCGCAATTGTTCGGCAACAAGATCATTGCCGAGATGCGCGGCGTATCCAACGACGCCGGGCGTTCGCCGTTCTGGGAAAGCCTGGGCCGACACTTCTTCAAAATGGAGTTCAGCCAGGCCGACTACCTTACCGGTGTGGGCAACAAGGCGTTTATCGCCGAGCTGATGCCGAAGTTTCCGCTGTACAGCTGCTTCCTGTCCGAGGATGCGCGCAACGTGATCGGCAAGGTCCATCCGGACACCGAGCCGGCCCTGAGCATGCTCAAGAGCGAAGGGTTCAGCTACCAGGGCTATGTCGATATCTTCGATGCAGGCCCGGCGGTGGAGTGTGAGACCAGCAAAATCCGTGCGGTGCGCGACAGCCAGTCGCTGGTGTTGGCCATTGGCACGCCGGGGGACGACGCCACGCCGTTCCTGATCCATAACCGCAAGCGCGAGGAGTGCCGTATCACTGCTGCTCCGGCCCGGCTGGCGGCAGGTACCCTGGTGGTCGATCCGCAGACCGCCAAGCGCCTGCAGCTGGTGGTGGGTGATCAAGTGCGTGCCGTACCGTTGTCCGCTGCTCGGGAGTCCAAGTAATGAATTCGCTGTATATCGCAGGTAGCTGGCTGGCTGGCCAGGGTGAGCTGTTCGAGTCGCGCAACCCGGTGACCCAGCAGGTATTGTGGGCCGGCAACGGCGCCACCGCCGAGCAGGTCGAGTCCGCCGTGCAGGCGGCACGCCAGGCATTCCCCGCATGGGCTCGTCTGCCGTTGGAAGAACGCATCAGCGTGCTGGAAGCCTTTGCCAACACCCTGAAAAGCCGTGCCGATGAAATCGCTCGCTGCATTGGTGAGGAAACCGGTAAACCCTTGTGGGAGTCGGCTACCGAAGTCACCAGCATGGCCAACAAAATCGCCATCTCGGTGCAGAGTTATCGTGAGCGCACCGGCGAAAAGAGCGGCCCATTGGGTGATGCCACCGCGGTATTGCGTCACAAGCCTCACGGCGTGGTGGCGGTGTTCGGCCCGTACAACTTCCCCGGGCATTTGCCCAACGGCCATATCGTCCCGGCCTTGCTGGCGGGTAATACCGTGCTGTTCAAACCCAGCGAGCTGACCCCGAAAGTTGCCGAGCTGACCGTGCAATGCTGGATCGAAGCCGGCCTGCCGGCGGGCGTGTTGAACCTGCTGCAAGGCGCGCGGGAAACCGGCATCGCCCTGGCCGCCAACCCCGGCATCGACGGCTTGTTCTTCACCGGCTCCAGCCGCACCGGCAATCATCTGCATCAGCAGTTTTCGGGGCGCCCGGACAAAATCCTCGCCCTGGAAATGGGCGGCAACAACCCGCTGGTCGTGGATGAAGTGGCCGATGTGGATGCGGCGGTCTACACCATCATCCAGTCTGCGTTTATCTCGGCTGGCCAGCGTTGCACCTGCGCCCGTCGCTTGCTGGTGCCGGAAGGCGCCTGGGGCGATGCATTGCTGGCGCGGCTGGTAGCGGTGAGCGCGACGATTGAAGTCGGTGCGTTCGACCAGCAACCGCCGCCGTTCATGGGCTCGGTAATCTCCCTGGGCGCGGCGAAAGCCTTGATGGACGCCCAGCAATTGATGTTGGCCAATGGCGCCGTAGCGCTGCTGGAAATGACCCAGCCACAGGGTCAGGCCGCATTGCTGACCCCTGGTATCATCGACGTGACCGGCGTGGCCGAGCGCGCAGACGAAGAACTGTTCGGCCCGCTGTTGCAGGTGATTCGCTACGCGGATTTCGCCGAGGCAATCGCAGAGGCCAACAACACCCAATACGGCCTGGCCGCTGGCCTGTTGTCGGATAGCGAAGCGCGTTACCAGCAGTTCTGGCTGGAAAGCCGTGCCGGTATCGTCAACTGGAACAAGCAGTTGACCGGCGCCGCCAGTACCGCACCGTTTGGCGGGGTAGGGGCCTCGGGTAACCATCGGGCCAGTGCGTATTACGCGGCCGATTATTGTGCGTATCCGGTGGCGTCGCTGGAAACGCCGAGCCTGGTGGTTCCAGCCACGCTAACCCCCGGCATTACACTGATCTGAATGTAGGAGAGGGCTTGCTCCCGATGGCGGTGTGTCAGTCACCTGATTAGTCAACTGACACCCTGCTATCGGGAGCAAGCCCTCTCCCACACTTGAACTGTGGTGTATTCAAGTAATTTGATGCCTATAAAAACAGATGTTCGTGGAGCCTCGCCGATGAAATCCTGTGAAGTCAATTTTGACGGTCTAGTGGGGCCGACCCATAACTACGGCG
>Ga0308157_10007185_pt1 | contig 13020 bp, 10 predicted proteins | sample PhyBR1_FD_201035 | JGI IMG/M metagenome (GOLD analysis project Ga0308157, IMG submission 201035) | Phyllosphere microbial communities from UC Gill Tract Community Farm, Albany, California, United States - DLSLB.R1 | ecosystem: Host-associated > Plants > Phyllosphere > Unclassified | place: USA...
TCTCATAGACGCGGCTCATGGCGGTGGCGGCGGTGCAGAAGACGCCGGTGATGTCGATCGCCTCCTTCTTCTCGCCCTCCAGGCGGCTTTCGCGCTCGGCCTCGAACGACCAGGGCAGGCCGGTGGCCGCCTCGATGGTCGGGACGATGATGCCCAGGATGTTGACCGGCCGGCCCAGCTTTTCGCGCATCCCCGGAATCCAGGTCTGCTGCAGGCGGCGAAGGGCGATGGCCGAGGCGGTGTTGCAGGCCAGGATCACCACCGAGGCGCCGGCCTCGAACAGGCGCTCGCACCCGGCGCGGGTCAGCGCGACGATGTCCTCGCCGCCGCGTCCGCCATAGGGAGCATGGGCCTGATCGCCCAGATAGATGAAGTCCCGCGTCGGAAAGCGGGTCGTGAGTTCGCGGTGGACCGTCAGGCCCCCCACGCCGGAGTCGAAAACGCCTATCGCCATGCAGCGGCCTTTAGCCTCGCGGGGTTTCGTCGTCCAATACTTAGGACTAAACCGGATTTATGCGACGTCAGAGGCCCTTGCGCCGAAGGACGTGCGAAACAGCAATGGTTGGGAGACCTGGATGCACAGACGCCATCTTCTCATCGGGGGCGCGAGCCTCTTCGCCCTGTCGGGCTGCGCCTCGGCCGGGGCCGTGGAGAACGCCGTGAGCGGCGCCGTCGCCGCCCTGACGACCGCCGATGAGGCCCGCATCGCCCGTGCGGTCCTGCCGGCCAGCGCGCCGCGCGCCGAACTGCTGCAGCCCTGGACCGGCCCCTATGACGGCGTGCCGCCGTGGGACAAGGTGACGGCGCCCAAGATGCGCGAAGCCATCCTGGAAGGCATCGAACTGCAACGCGCCGACGTGGCCGCGATCGCAAACAACCCCGAGGCCCCGACCTTCGCCAACACCCTGGCGGCGATGGAGCTGGTCGGCGAGCCTCTGGATCGCGCGATGAACATCTTCAGCGTTATGACGTCGAACATCGGCGGCGACGAGTGGGATGTGCTCGAGACCGAGCTGTCGCCGATCCTGTCGGCGGCGTCCGACGAGATCACCTTCAACGACAAGCTGTTCCAGCGCATCAAGGCTGTGGCCGACGGCGCCGACAACGACGGCCTGAACGCCCAGCAGACGCGTCTCGCCGAGCGCAGCCGCGACCGCTTCGTGCGCAACGGCGCCGCCCTGGACGCCGCCGGCAAGGCCGAACTGGGCCGCATCAACACCGAACTGTCGAACGCCTTCACCAGCTTCGGCCAGAAGGTGGTGGCCGACGAGAACACCTGGACGGTGATCGCGAACGAAGCCGGTCTGAAGGGACTGCCGGACTCGAACAAGGCCGCCGCGGCCGCCGCGGCGCGTTCGCGCAATGTCCAGGGCTGGGCCATCCTCAACACCCGCTCCAGCGTTGATCCCTTCCTGACCTTCGCCGACGACCGCGCCCTGCGCGAACAGGTCTGGCGCAAATTCGTCATGCGCGGCGACAACGGCGACGCCAACGACACCAAGGCGACCATCGTCCGCATCGTCGCCCTGCGCGACCAGCGCGCCAAGCTGCTGGGGTTCAAGAACCACGCCGAATGGCGGATGCAGGACACCATGGCCAAGACCCCGGCCGCAGCCATGGACCTGATGCAGCGCGTCTGGGCCCCGGCCAAGGCCCGCGTCGCCGAGGAAGTCGCCGACATGAAGGCGATCGCCGGCCACGACATCGAGCCGTGGGACTATCTGTATTTCGCCGAGAAGGTCCGCAAGGCGAAGTACGACCTCGATCAGAACGAGCTGAAGCCCTATTTCGAGCTGCACGCCGTGCGCGCGGCCTCCTTCTACATGGCCGAGCGCCTGTACGGCTTCGTCTTCAAGCAACTGCCCAAGGGCCAAGTCTCGACCTTCGAGCCGGACGTGACCACCTATGAGGTCACCGACAAGGCCACCGGCAAGCTGATCGGCCTCTACTACGCCGACGACTTCGCCCGTCCGGGCAAGCGTTCGGGCGCCTGGATGACCACCTATCGGTCGTTCTCGGCCCTGACGGGGTCGCAGCCGATCTTGGCGTCGAACAACAACAACTTCGTCAAGGCGCCCGAAGGCCAGCCCCTGCTGATCTCGCTGGACGACGCCGAGACCCTGTTCCACGAGTTCGGCCACGCCCTGCACTATTTCAGCTCGAACGTGACCTATCCGTCGTTCGGCAACACGCCGCGCGACTTCGTGGAATATCCGTCTCAGGTGCACGAGCACTGGGTGCTTACCCGCCCGATCCTGGACGGCTACATGAAGCACGTCGAGACGGGCCAGCCGATGCCGCAGGCCCTGGTCGACAAGATCGAGGCGTCGCAGACCTTCAACCAGGGCTATGCGACCGTCAGCTATCTGTCGTCGGCCCTGGTCGACATGGACCTGCACACCCAGGCGACGCCGCCGACCGACATCGACGGCTTCGAAAAGGCTTCGCTGGCGCGCTTCGGCATGCCCAAGGAGATGGTGATGCGGCACCGCCTGCCGCAGTTCAACCACCTGTTCACCTCCGACGCCTATTCGGCCGGCTACTATTCCTACCTGTGGTCGGAGACGATGGACGCCGACACCTGGGCCTACTTCGAGGAGTCGGGCGACGTCTTCAATCCCGATATCGCCGGCCGCTTCAAGTCGATCATGCTGGCGCCGGGCAACACCACGGATCGCGGCGACGCCTATCGCCAGTTCCGCGGCCGCAACCCGGACGTGGCGGCCCTGCTGAAGGTGCGCGGCTTCCCGACATCTTAAGTGGGCCTACCGCCTTCGGGCTGCTTGAGGCCCGTTTGGTGATAAAGCTGAAGGGGCTCGGCGGGGTGACTTGCCGAGCCCTTTTCGTTGCCGGGGCTTGACCCGAGGATGACGAAGGAGGGGGAGGCCTCGACGGCGACCGCGTCCATGCTAAGGCTTGGAAGTGTCACGGGCCGCGTCGGGTCGAGACCCGAAGGGCGGCGCGAAGCAGCCAAGGCGGAGCCTTCTGATCGCGGCCCACCAGGAAGGAGAGCCCATGAGCGTCGTCGCCTCCTATGTCTACAAGGACGGCAAGCGGGTGCGCGCGGCGCCGCTGACGGATCAGGGCCTGGCCCTGGGCGAGGGGGAGTATCTCTGGATCGGCCTGCATGAGCCGTCGGACGAGGAGTTCGACGTCCTGGTCCGACGCTTCCATCTGCATCCCCTGGCGGTCGAGGACGCCCTGACGGCGCATCAGATCCCCAAGCTGGAAGTCTATGGCTCCGAGCTGTTCATCGTCGCCCGCACGGCCCAGGCCAAGGGCGACCGCATCCTGTACGGCGAGACCCACGTCTTCGTCGGACCCAACTACGTCATCACCATCCGCCACGGATCGGCGCGCGCCCACACCCAGTTGCGCGCCCAGCTGGAGGCCTCGCCGCATCAGCTGAAGCACGGGCCGGACTTCATCTTGCACGGGGTGCTGGACTTCATCGTCGACGGCTACATCCCGATCATCGACGCCGTTGAGGACAAGGTGCTGGAGATGGAGCAGGTCGCGCTGGACAGCTTCCTGGCGCGCGACGACATCACCCGCCTGTTCCAGCTGCGCCGCGAACTGGTGAAGTTCAGTCGGGTTCTGGGGCCGATGGAGGAGGTCTGCGTCAAGCTGCAGTCGCTGGACCTGCCCTGCATCGACCGCGAGGTGCGGCCCTATTTCCGCGATGTGGCCGACCATGTGCGTCGCGTCGCCAGCCGGGCGGCGGCCCTGCGCGACATCCTGGCCTCGGTGTTCGAGGTGTCGAACCTGCTGGAGCAGCAGCGCCAGGGCGTCATCACGCGCAAGCTGGCCGCCTGGGCCGCCATCCTGGCGACGCCGACGGCGGTGGCGGGCATCTACGGCATGAATTTCGAGCACATGCCCGAGCTGCGCTGGACCTATGGCTATCCGGCCGTGCTGGCCTTGATCGTCGCCATCTGCATCGGTCTCTACATCACCTTCAAGCGGACGCGGTGGCTGTGATCAGCCGCTGTTGCGAAGGCCCGCCGCCACGCCGTTGATGGCCAGAAGGATGCCGTTGCTGACGCGCGGGTCGTCGTCGCCCGCCCGGCGGCGGCGGATCAGCTCGATCTGCACATGGTTCAATGGCTCGACATAGGGCATCCGCTGGCGGATCAGGCGGCTGAGCTCGGGCTGGCCGCCCAGCAGGGCGTCCTGGCCGGTGATCGACAGGACGGCGGCCACGGTGCGGTCCCACTCGGCGCGGATGGCGGCGTAGATGCGTTCGGCCAGGGCGGGGTCGGGGACCAGTCCGGCGTAGCGGCGGGCGATGGCCATGTCGGCCTTGGCCATCACCATCTCCATGTTCTGCACCACGGTGCGGAAGAAGGGCCAGGTCTCGGCCATGGCGCGCAGCTCGGCGGGGTCCTCGCCCTGGACCGCCGCGCCGAAGCCGTACCAGCCGGGCAGCATGACCCGCGCCTGCGACCAGCTGAACACCCAGGGAATGGCGCGCAGGTCCTCGATGGCGGGCGAGGCGGTGCGGCTGGCCGGGCGCGAGCCGATCTTCAGGTCGGCGATCTCGGCGATCGGGGTGGCGGCGCGGAAATAGTCGACGAAGCCGGGCGTGTCATAAACCAGGGCTCGATAGGCCTGCACCGAGGCGGCCGACAGGCGCGCGGCCGTTTCGCCGTGCTGGGCGCTGTAACCCGCGTCGGACTGCGGCCCGAGAGAGGCCAGCAGCGTCCCGCAGGTCAGGGCGTCGAGGTTGCGCTGGGCCACCTCCGGTTCGCCGTATTTGTTGGCGATGACCTCGCCCTGTTCGGTGACGCGGATGCGGCCCGCGACGGTGCCGGCGGGCTGGCCCAGCACGGCCGAGAAGCTGGATCCGCCGCCACGCCCCACGGCGCCGCCCCGCCCGTGGAACAGCTGCAGCCGCACCCCTGCGGCGCGCGTGACGTCCAGCAGGGCGCGCGAGGCCTCGTGCAGCTCCCAGCCCGAGGTCAGGTAGGAGCCGTCCTTGTTCGAGTCGGAATAGCCGATCATCACCTCCTGCACCCCGCGCGCCTCGGCCACGGCGCGGGCGGAAGGCTCGGCGAGGACGCGCTCCAGCGTGGCGCGGGCGGCGCGCAGGTCGTCGATGGTCTCGAACAGGGGCGCGGCCTGGATGGGGCAGGCGGAAGGCTTGGCCGGGTCGTAGAGGCCGACTTCCTTGAGCAGCAGATAGACCTCCAGCATGTCCGAGGCGGCGTCGGTCTTGGACACGATGTGGGTGCGGATCGCCTGCGGACCGAAGGTCGAAAGGGCCTCGGCGGCGGCCTCAAGGATGGCGCGCTCCTTCAGCGTCTCGGCCGCATAGTCGGCGTAGGGCGAGAACAGGGGGCGGGGGCTGGCCAGTTCGCGCGCCAGCACGGCCAGCCGTTCGGCCTCGTCCAGGGCGGCGTAGTCGGGGCAGACGCCCGCGACCTTCAGCAGGTCGGCGACCACGCGCTGATGCACGTCCGAGTTCTGGCGCAGGTCCAACGTCGCCATGTGGAAGCCGAACACGTCCGCCGCCGTGATCAGCCGCGCCAGCCGGTCGTCGGCGAAGACGGCGCCGTGGGTCCGCACCAGACTGTCGTGCAGGATGTTCAGATCGGCGCGGAAGACGTCGGGGCCGTCATAGGCCGGGGCGTCGAAGCGGGCGGGGCGAGGCGTCGGCTCGTCGGTCAGGGCGGGATATGCCGCCGACAGGCGGGCGTAGATCTGGCTGAGCGCCAGGCGATAGGGCTCGTCCGCGCGCTGGATGGAGGCGTCGCCGGACCCTTGCGCTAATGCGGCTAGTTCCGGGGTGACGCGGGTCAGGTCGATGGACAGGCTGAGCTCGGCGCCCAGGGCGTGCACCTCGTCCAGATAGAAGTCGAGCGCGGCGCGGGCCTGGCTGCGGAAGGCGGCGCGCAGGGTGTCGGCGTCGACGTTGGGGTTGCCGTCGCGGTCGCCGCCGACCCAGGAACCGATGCGCACGAAGGGCGCCAGGTCCGGCGCGTCCAGCAGCTTGCGCCACTCGGCCAACTGGGCCGGGGCGACGTGCAGGAGGATGCGCTGCAGCCAGTCGACCACGGTGTCGATTTCGTCCTGCACCACCAGGGCCGATGCGCGGGTCAGCCGCGTGGCCCACAGGATGACGATCTGGCGGCGCAGCGCTTCCTTCAGGGTTTTGGCGTCGCAGGCCACGCCGTCGCGGTCGCAGCCGTCCAGAAGTTCGCCGACCGTCGCCGTGCGGTCCAGCACGCTCTTGCGGCGCACCTCGGACGGATGGGCGGTCAGCACCGGCGAAATCAGGGCCTGGGCCAGCAGGTCGCGCACGGCGTCCAGACCGACGCCCGCGTCGGCCAGACGCTTGAGCACGCCCTCGGGCGTGTCGGCCCGTTGGCCGGCCTCGGCCTGCGCCTGGGCGCGGCGCTTGCCTGCTCGGTCCTCGGCGACATTGGCCAGCAGGGAGAAGGCGGCGAAACCGTGCGTCAGACCGATGGCCTGATCCAGCGACAGTTCGCCCAGCAGACGCTCCAACTCCGAGGCGTCGTCCGAGGCCGGGTCGCGGTGATAGGCGACCGACGCCTGGCGCACCGCTTCGATGCGGTCGTAGAGAGCCTGTCCGCCCTCGTCGCGGATCACCTCGCCCAGCAAGGCGCCCAGAAGTCGGACCTCCGCGCGGAGGCGGTCGTGAGGAAATTCGGAAGTCTGGGTCATGGATGTCTCTCAGCGGGGAGGCCGGAAGCGGAACCGTATCAGCGGAATCCGAGCGCGCCAGTCCATGCGGCAACGCAGAAACTCTTTGTGTGGTGGCGTTTCGACGGAGAAACGGAGTCGACATCGCCTTGCTTTTCCGCCATAAGCCGCGACTTCCGGCGCAATTGAACCTGCGCCTCCACCCGCACGACCCCTGATTTTCTTCAGGACGAGGCGGGAGAGGGCCTCTGTCGACGTGATCGTTCGCAGAGGTCGCCCGTCTATGGGCGTTTCTCACGGAGGCGAAGGCCCAGGCGCATGAAAGGGTTTGAATGTTCGAGGCTCTGAACGAGCGGCTGACAGGCGTCTTCGACCGGATCACCGGCCGCGGCGCCCTGTCCGAAAAGGATGTCGAGGAGGCCCTGCGCGAGGTCCGCGTCGCCCTGCTCGAGGCCGACGTCGCCCTGCCGGTGGTCAAGGACTTCATCGCCCGCGCCAAGACGGCCGCGACCGGCGAGGAAGTCATCCGCGCGGTCAAGCCCGCCGATCAGGTGGTCAAGATCGTCTATGACGGCCTGGTCGAGATGCTGGGCGGCGAAGAGCCGGTTCCGCTGAACACCAATGCGACCCCGCCCGCCGTCGTGCTGATGGCCGGTCTGCAGGGGTCGGGCAAGACGACGACCTCGGCCAAGCTGGCCCTGCGTCTGTCGAAGTTCGACAAGAAGAAGGTCATGATGGCCTCGCTGGACACGCGTCGTCCGGCGGCCATGGAGCAGCTGGCGACCCTGGGCCAGCAGATCGAGGTCGCGACCCTGCCCATCGTGGCGGGCGAGAGCGCGGTCCAGATCACCCGTCGGGCGCTTCAATCGGCCAAGCTGCAGGGCTTCGACGTCCTGATCCTCGACACCGCCGGCCGCATCACCCTGGACGAAGGGCTGATGAACGAGGTGGCCGAGGTCGCCCAGATCGCCAAACCGGTTGAGACCCTGCTGGTCGCCGACAGCCTGACGGGTCAGGACGCGGTGCGCACCGCTAGCGCCTTCCACGAGCGCCTGCCGCTGACCGGCCTGATCCTGACCCGCGCCGACGGCGACGGGCGCGGCGGCGCCATGCTATCGATGCGGGCGGTCACCGGCCTGCCGATCAAATATCTGGGCGCGGGCGAAAAGGTCGATGCGCTGGACGTCTTCGACGCCCGCCGCGTCGCCGGCCGCATCCTGGGGCAGGGGGACATCGTCGCCTTGGTCGAGAAGGCCGCGGGCGAGCTGGACCAGGCCAAGGCCGAGAAGATGGCCCGCAAGCTGGCCAAGGGTCAGTTCGATCTGGACGATCTGGCGGGCCAGCTGAACCAGATGAAGAAGATGGGCGGTCTTCAGGGCATCATGGGCCTGCTGCCCGGCGTGGCCAAGCTGAAGAACCAGATGGCTGAGAACAACGTCTCGGACAAGATGATCGACCGTCAGCTGGCCGTCATCAACTCCATGACCAAGGCCGAGCGCAAGAAGCCGGATCTGCTGAACGCCAGCCGCAAGAAGCGCGTGGCCAAGGGGGCCGGCGTCGAGGTTCAGGACATCAACCGCCTGCTGAAACAGCACCGGCAGATGGCCGATATGGTCAAGTCGCTGTCCAAGGGCGGCGGCAAGAACCTGCAGAAGATGGCCTCCATGATGGGCGGCCTGCCCGGCATGGGCGGCGGCGGTCCGGACATGAACCGTCTGAAGGCCCTGGGCGGCGGCAAGATGCCGGAACCCTCGGCCGATGAAATGAAAGCCATTCAGGACCGCCTTGCGGGCCTGGGCGGCGGACAACTTCCGGGGGGCCTTCCGGGTCTGCCGGGCTTCCCCAAAAAGAAATAACGACCTTCTAGAAAGAGACTGAAAATGCTGAAGATTCGTCTGGCCCGCGGCGGCGCCAAGAAGCGCCCCTACTACCACATCGTCATCGCTGACTCGCACAGCCCGCGCGACGGCAAGTTCATCGAGCGCGTCGGCAGCTACAACCCGATGCTGCCGAAGGACAGCGCCCAGCCGCGCGTCGTCCTGAAGGTCGAGCGCATCGGCGAATGGCTGGCCAAGGGCGCCCAGCCGACCGACCGCGTCGCTCGCTTCCTGTCGCAGGACGAGACCCTGGGCCAGAAGGTCAAGTGGGTCCAGGGCAACAACCCCAAGAAGGCCGAGCCGGGCAAGAAGGCCCAGGAACGCGCCGCCGAGCGCGCCCAGCGCGAAGCCGACCGCCTGGAAGCCGAAGCCGCCGCCAAGGCCGAGGCCGCTGAAGCCGCCGCCGCCGCCGCCGCCGCTCCGGCCGTGGAAGAAGCTCCGGCTGAAGAAGCCCCCGCTGCTGAAGTCGCCGCCGAGGCGACCGAAGAGCAGGCCTAAGCCTTATTGTTCATCCGGCCCCGGCCGGTTGAGACGGGAAAGCAGCGTCCTTCCGGGGCGCTGCTTTTCTGCTATCTGGACCCATCGCATCGGCAAACGGAGCCCGGCCATGAGCAGCGAAGACAGACTGATCCTGGTCGGCCAGATCGGCGGCGCCTTCGGCGTGAAGGGCGAGGTGCGGATCAGCGCCTATACCGCCGACGCCATGGCCCTGGTCGGCTATTCGCCGCTGCTCGGCGCCGACGGCAAGCCGGTGTTGACCCTGCTTTCGGCGCGGCCGGACAAGGCCGGGGTGGTGGCGCGGGTCAAGGAGATCGCGACGAAGGAAGAGGCCGACGCCCGACGCGGCCAGAAGCTGTTCGTCACCCGCGACGCCCTGCCCGAACCGGAGGAGGACGAGTTCTACCTGACCGACCTGATCGGCTTGGAGGGGCGCGATCCGGCCGACGTGGTTCTGGGCAAGGTGAAGTCGGTCCAGAACTTCGGCGCCGACGACATGCTGGAGATCGCCCCGGCCGAGGGCGGTCCGACCTGGTACCTGCCCTTCACCCGCGAGGCGGCGCCCGAGCTGCACATCAGCGAGGGCTGGCTGCGCATCGTCCGCCCGACCGAAGTCAGCGAACGCGACGAAGACTGACGCACGGACATTCGCCGCATGGGCGGTTGCGGATGGCGGCGACGCCTCCAACATGAGCGGGACACTTCTTGTTGGAGCGCTCCATGGCCGATCTGTCCGCCTTTCCCGTCACCCGCCAGTTTCCGCCGCAGCATCCCGATCGGCTTCAGCTCTATTCCCTGCCGACTCCCAACGGGGTGAAGGTCTCCATCCTGCTGGAGGAGCTGGGCCTGCCCTATGAGGTCCATCTGGTCGACATCAGCAAGGACGAGACCTGGACGCCGGAGTTCCTGTCGCTGAATCCCAACGGCAAGATCCCGGCCATTATCGATCCGGACGGGCCCGGCGGGAAGCCGCTGCCCCTGTTCGAATCCGGCTCCATCCTGGTCTATCTGGCCGAAAAGGCGGGGCGGTTCCTGCCGACCGATCCGGCGGCGCGCTATGAGACCCTGCAGTGGGTCTTCTTCCAGATGGCGGCCATCGGCCCGATGTTCGGCCAGGTCGGCTTCTTCCACAAATATGCGGGCCGCGAGTTCGAGGACAAACGCCCGCGCGATCGCTACGTCGCGGAATCACGACGTCTGCTGGGCGTGCTGGAAGGGCGGCTGAAAGATCGCGCCTGGATCATGGGCGACGACTACACCATCGCCGACATCGCCATTCTGGGTTGGGTGCGCAATCTGGTCGAACACTATGGCGCGGGCGAGCTGGTCGGCTACGCCGACTTCCCGCACGTCGCGGCCTGGCTGGCGCGCGGCCTGGCGCGCCCGGCCGTGCAGCGGGGCCTGAACATCCCGGCGCGGCCGTAAGGCGAGAGTTGCGGGGGCGGGCGATGCGCCGCGCCCCCGCGCAGGCTCAGATCTCTTCGGTCGGAGCGTCCGGCACGTATTTCTTGATGGACTCGATGGCGCGCTTGGCGCCGGACTTGTCGGAATAGCCCTCGGTCGAGAAGATGATCTCGGAGTTGTATTTGAACCGGACGCGGAACTCGCCCGCCTTGTCCTGATAGACTTCGAACTTGTGCGCCATGATCGCCTCGCTCTGACGGCCGCCAGTCGGCCGAGGCGGAGAAGCTGCCACGGCCCCGCTCGGGCCGTAAAGGGCGCGAAATGTAAAAGGCGGCGAAGCGGCTCAGCCGCGCGAGGGAATCCAGCGCCGCGCCGCCAGGGCCAGGAAGCCGACGGCCAGGCCCCAGAAGGCCGAACCGACCCCGAACAGGGCCACGCCCGACGCGGTGGCGGCGAAGGTCAGCACCGCCGCCTCGCGATCCTTGACCTCGCCCATCATCGCCCCCAGCGATCCAGTCAGGGGCGCGATCAGGGCCAGGCCGGTGATGGCGGCCAGGGCGCCGGTCGGCATGGCGATGAACAGGCCCGCCAGCGGCGCGGCGAACAGGGCGACGACCAGGTAGAACAGGCCGTAGATCACCCCCACGGTCCAGCGTCTGGCGGCGTCGGGGTGGGCGTCCGGCCCGGTGCAGATGGCGGCGGTGATGGCGGCCAGGTTGACGCCGTGCGCGCCGAAGGGGGCCAGCAGGGTGCTTGTCAGTCCGCCCCAGAAGATCAGCTTGCCGGCGGGCGGGGCGTAGCCTGCGGCCCGCAGCACCACCAGACCGGGCAGGTTCTGCGACGCCAGCGTCACCAGATACAGCGGCAGGGCCAGACTGACCGCCGCCTTCCAGTCGAAGGCGGGCATGACCGGCGACAGGGCGCCGAACAGGCCGGCGCCTTCGGGCAGGGCGACCTGGCCGCGCAGCGCCAGGACGGCGAAGGCGGCGACCAGAACGGCGGGCAGGGACCAGGCGGGCGCCAGCCTGCGCATGACCAGAAAGACCAGCAGCAGGCCCGCCGCCAGCGTCAGATCGGTCGGAAACACCAGGAACAGCTTGAGGCAGAAGGGCAGCAGCACCCCCGCCAGCATGGCCGAGGCGACGGCCGCCGGAATGCGCTCGGCCAGCCGCCCCAGAGCGGGGACCAAGCCGGTCAGCACCATCATCAGCCCGGCGATCACGAAGGCGCCGACGGCCGTCGACCAGCCGAGGCCGAGCGTCGAGGCGGCCAGCAGGGCCGCGCCCGGCGTCGACCAGGCCAGCACCACGGGCATCTTCAGCCGCCAGCTCAGCACCGCGCCGGAAAGGCCGATACCCAGGCACAGGGCGGTGACCATGGAGATGATCTGGGCGGGCGCCGCGCCCATGGCCTGGCCGGCCTGCACCACCAGGGCGACCGTGCCGCCGAAACCGACGACGGTCGCCACGGCGGCGGCCGAGAAGCTGGCGGCCACAATGCTGGGAGAAGGCGGCAGGCGGGACGAACTCATGCCCTATGGCTTAGGCTGCGCCGCAACGCTTCGCAAAGGGGAACGGCGCCGTGCTGGCGTCGTTTGAGTCGTCATGCTGGACCACACCGGGATCATCGTTTCGGACCTGACGGCGGCCCGCCGCTTCTATGACGCCGTGGCGGAGGCTCTGGGTCTGCAGACCGCCAGCAATTCGCCGGAGTCCTTCCTGTTCGGCCACAGCGCCGAACAGCCCATTCCCTATCTGTGGATCGGGACCACGCGGCCGTCCTATTGGGTCGAGGGTTCGCGCGCAGGGTTGAACCAGATGCACGTCGCCTTCGTCGCGCGGGACAAGGCCATGGTCGAGGCTTTCCATCGGGCCGCCCTGGCGGCGGGCGGCCGCGACAACGGCGCGCCCGGCCCCCGCGAAGGGGCCGGGGACTATTACGGGGCCTTCGTGCTGGACCCCGACGGCAACAACATCGAGGCCTGCTGCCGGGGCGCTGCGGCCCGCTGAGGGCGGCGTGAGATCGAACCGGAAAAGTCTGCAACTTTTCCTGATCTCACTCGAGGGCTCAGCCCTCCATGTCGTCCGGCAGGCCGACGGCGTGGAAGCCGGCGTCGACGTGGACGACCTCGCCCGTGGTCGAGCGGCCCAGGTCCGAGCACAGCCACAGGGCGGCGCCGGCGACGCCTTCCATCGAGGTCTCTTCCTTGATCAGGGAGAACTGCGCCGACTTGGAGTGCAGGCCGCGCCCGCCCGAGATGCCGGCCAGCGACAGGGTGCGCATGGCGCCCGCCGAGACGGCGTTGACGCGGATGCCCTTCGGCCCCAGGTCGCGCGCGATGTAGCGGGTCGCCGCTTCCAGGGCGGCCTTGGCCACGCCCATGGTGTTGTAGTTCGGAATGACCCGCTCGGACCCGAGGTAGGTCAGGGTGATCATCGACCCGCCGTTGGGCATCAGCCTGGCCGAACGCTTGGCCACGTCGACGAAGCTGAAGGCCGAGATGTTCATGGCCAGCAGGAAGCTGTCGCGGGTGGTGTTGTCGACGAAGGAGCCCTTCAGCTCGTCCTTGTTGGCG
>Ga0308157_10007186_pt1 | contig 13020 bp, 2 predicted proteins | sample PhyBR1_FD_201035 | JGI IMG/M metagenome (GOLD analysis project Ga0308157, IMG submission 201035) | Phyllosphere microbial communities from UC Gill Tract Community Farm, Albany, California, United States - DLSLB.R1 | ecosystem: Host-associated > Plants > Phyllosphere > Unclassified | place: USA...
AGCTGGTGGCCGAGTGCGAGAAAGAAGGCAACATCCGCTGCAGCGTGGCGGACATGTACTACGGCACCGATATCTATCGCATCCGCCAACTTGAGCTGAGCGATGTGCGTCTGGTCTACGCACCGCCGCGCGCGATCGGCAATTACGGCGACGAGATCGACAACTTCATGTGGCCGCGCCACACCGGTGATTTCACCCTGCTGCGTGCCTACGTGGGCAAGGACGGCAAGCCCGCGCCGTACAGCGTGGACAACGTGCCGTACCACCCGCCGGCGCACCTGAAGATGGCGATCGACGGTCCGAAGACCGGCGACTACGCGATGCTGGCCGGTTACCCCGGCATCACCTACCGCCATCGCACCGCCGCGGAATTCGCCGGCCAGATCGATGCCGTGCTGCCGCGCCGCGTGGCGGTGTTCCAGCAGATGATCGACACCATCGAAGCGGCCAGTGCGAAGGATGCCCAGGCACGCACCCGCTACGCCTCGCAGCTGCAGTCGCTGAAGAACAACCGCAAGCGTGCCGCCGGGGAGCTGGAAGGCCTGCTGCGCAGCGATGCCAAGGCGCAGCGCGCCGCCGATGAGGCGGCGATGCTGCAGGCCACCGATGCGAAGTACCGGGGCGACATCCAGTCGTTGCTGACCTCGCTGTCCAGCGGCGCCTCGGTGGGCGAGCGCGATCTGCTGCTGGATCTGCTCGCGGCGCAGAGCCAGCTGCTGCGTTCGGCGCTTACCCTGGAGCGCCTGCGCATCGAATCGGCCAAGCCCGATGCCGAGCGCGACACGGGCTACCAGCAGCGCGATCTGGCGCTGATCGAAGGCGTGCTCAAGCAGGTCCAGCGCCGCTACGATCCGGCCATCGAGAAAGCTCTGTTGACCACGCTGCTGACCCGCTACCAGCAGCTGCCCGATGCGCAGCGCGTGCCCGAGTTCGACGCGGCCTTCGGCCGCACGCCGGCCGCGCTGGCCAAGACTCTGGACACGCTGTACGCCAACACGCACCTGGGCGATGAAGCCGAGCGCCTGTCGCGCTTTGCCGCGGCGAGAGAGGGCAAGGCGCTGGCGCGCGATCCGCTGATCGATCTGGCCGGCCCGCTGGTGGCCGCGCAGCTGCGCCTGGATGACGAGCGCAAGACCCGCGAAGGCGAGCAGCTGCGCCTGCGCCCGGCGTACATGCAGGCGCTGTTCGCCTGGCGCGCCAAGCAGGGCCGCGCGGTCTACCCGGATGCGAACCGTACCCTGCGCATCAGCTACGGCAAGGTCGAGGCGCTGGCGCCGCGCGATGCGGTGCATTTCGACCCGGTGACCACCGTGGCCGGGATCGTCGAGAAGAACACCAACGCCTACCCGTTCGATGCGCCCAAGCCGCTGCTGGAGGCGATCGCCAAGGGCGATTTCGGTTCCACCGCCGATCCGGTGCTGAAGACCCAGACGGTCAACTTCCTGACCAACCTGGACACCACCGGGGGCAACTCCGGCTCCCCGGTGCTCAACGCCAAGGGCGAACTGATCGGCCTGAACTTCGACAGCAACTGGGAGTCGGTCAGCGCCAGCTGGTGGTTCGACCCGCGCTTCAAGCGTGCCGTGCACGTGGACATGCGCTACCTGCGCTGGCTGCTGGCCAAGGTTTACCCGGCGCCGGAGCTGCTGAAGGAAATGGGCGTTCCGGCGGAATGAGGCACCGGGCCGGCCACGATCCACGTCGTGGCCGGCCGCTGCGTCTGCCACCTATGTCGCATTTGGCTCGCTTCGAGGGGGCCGCTAGACTGCAGGCCAGCGTAGGGAGGCGAGCGGTCACGTGACGGCAGATCAGGACAACCACAGCGGCGCACTGCTGCCGGTGGTGGACAGGGAACTGGACGGCTTGACCGTCTGGGTGGTCGAGGACGACCCCGAGTTGCTCGCGCTGATGCTCGATGACCTGTCCTGGCGCGGTGCCGCGGTGCGCGGCCTGGGCAGTGCCGAGGCGCTTTATCGCGCGCTGTTGCAGGACCGGTGCGACATCGTCGTGCTGGATGTCGGCCTGCCCGGCGAGGATGGCTATGCCGTGGCCGGCCATCTGCGCCAGGCCGCGGATATGGGCATCGTGATGCTGACCGGGCGTGGCAGTCCGCATGACATGGCCCATGGCCTGACCCAGGGCGCCGATGTGTACCTGGTGAAACCGCTGGATCTGGACGTGCTGGCCGCCGGGCTGCTCAGCCTGCGTCGTCGCCTGTCCGCCGGGCGCCCCGCCGTGCAGACTGTCACGGAGGTGCAGCGGGCCTGGAAGCTCTCTGCTGATGGCTGGACGCTGCACTCGCCCGCCCAGCAGACGTTGGCATTGACCGCGATGGAGCGTGGCGCGCTCCAGCTGTTGTTCGAGGCGGTGGGTGAACCCGTCACGCGCGAGCGCCTGATCGAGCGTGTTACCGACGCCCCGTGGGATTTCGACCCGCACCGGCTCGATGTGCTGGTGCACCGCCTGCGCGCACGCGTACGCACCGCCACCGGCCTTGAACTGCCGATCCGTGCCCTGCGTGGGCAAGGCTACCTGCTGACCCCCTGATCCGGCCGGTGGGCCCGACGTGTGAGGAAGTGTGAGCCAGCGTGAGCGGGCGGCACTGACTTGCCGATGCGGCGACACGACAATGCGCCCCGCTTGAGCGTGCCGATGACGACAGTCACGACCGCTCCAGTCGCATCACGTCACGGGAGCGCAGTGCCTGCCCGCGGTCATCACCGCACCTGGCCGCGTTCCCTCTGAAAGCAGCAGAGACCGGAACAGGGGAACAACGCATGTCCAGCCATAGCGATCGCGCAGCCATCTGCGCGGCGGTGACGCCGTTCGAGCGCGTGTACGCAGCCGCCCGCAAGGGCCGCTGGCGCGCCGCCTTCGCGATGCTGATGCTGGCCATGCCGTTGTCCGCACTGGCAGTGGATCTGCAGATCACCGACTTCTCCGATACCGGCTACGACCCGGTACCGGCGGGCACGACCGTGATCTACAACGTCAAGGTCGAGAACGGTGCCAACGACACCGCGGCCGGCAGCGTCACGATCATCGACTTGCCGGTCGGTACGGCCTTGGGCAGCCCGGCACCGTCCGGTTGCAGCGCTTCGCCCGGCAGTGCCGGCACGACCCGCGTGGTGTGTACCAACCCCACGTTGATCGCCTCCGGCGCGCCGTACCAGTTCAAGCTGCCGGTCACGACGCTGCAGACCCAGCCGGCCACGATCAACCTGCATGCCGCAATTGGATTCGCGGCGGCGTTGCCCCCGGCATCGACCCCGATCGTGGCGCTGCAGAGCAGTGAACCGTTCTTCGCCGGTGACACCAACACGGCCAACAATACGTCCAACCAGACGACCACGATCCAGGCAGCGGCCGATCTGGAGCTGAGCAAGTCGGCCACGCCCGATCCGGTCATCGGTGGCGGCGAGGTCACCTATACCCTTACCGTCAAAAACAACGGTCCCAGTGTCACCACCGGTTTCCGGGTGGTGGACACGCTGCCCCCCAACGTGACGCTGGTGGGCGTGCCGAGCGGCGCCGACTGGAGCTTCAGCGCGCAGAACGGCACCTACAGCGGCACCCTGGCTGTGGGCGCAAGCGCGAGCTATCAGTTCCGCGGCAAGGTCAACGTGGGCACCGGCAACATCGTCAACGCCGCTGTGGTCAACGCCGGTTCGGTGCCTGATGCGGTGCCGGACAACAATACCGCGCAGGTGACCACCGCGGTCACCGCCGGTGCGGACCTGGCGATGTCCAAGTCGGTCTCGCCGGCCCCGGCGGCGGCTGGCTCGGTCGTCACCTACACCTTGACCGCGCGCAACGACGGACCCAGCGCCGCCACTGGCGTGGTGGTCACCGATGCGATGCCCGAGGGCTTCGTGATCACCGGCGGCAATGCCCCCGCGGGCTGGACCTGCACCGACAACGCGGGCGCGACCACACGCACCTGCAGCCTGGCCGGCAGCTTCGCGCCGGGCGCGCAGGCGATCATCACCATCACCGCACAGGTGCCTTCGACCGGCACCAACAGCAGCGGCGTGGTCAGCAACACCGCCCAGATCAGCGCGACCACACCGGACCCCGTGCCGGGCAACAATAGTGGCACCGTCGGGCTGACCATCATTCCCGATGGCGCCGATCTGCGCATGAGCAAATCCAAGGCGCCGTTGCTGGTGCCGGTGTGGAACGGCACGGGCGTACGCAGCGACAGCATGATGACCTCCACGCTGGGCGTGCGGAACGAGGGGCCGCGCGCGGTGACCGGCAACCTGCAGGTGGTCGATACGCTGGCCGCCGGCGAACAGTGGGTGGATGCCAGCGGGCAACCCATTCTGCCGGGCACCTCGGTGGCCACCGGCCCGTGGAGCTGCAGCGTCGATCGCGCCTGGGCCGTCGGCCAGGCGCAGACGGTGACGTGCACCCTGACCAGTGGCTATCCAGTCGCCGTCAATGCCAGCGCGCCCGCACTGGCACTGCAGACGCTTGCGCGCACTGCCGGGGTGCTGCGCAATGACGCCTGCACCGGCGGCAGCGGCGGCTCGCTCGAGCCGACGACCGCTGGCGGCATCGATCGCGATCCCAACGATACCAACGACTGTGCCGGTGGTGAGAGCCGTGCTACCGACGACCGTGCCGACCTGTCGATCACCAAGCAGACCAATGGACCAGGCGACACCGACAACATCATCCGCAACAGCGATGACTCGGTGACCTACACCCTGCAGATCCACAATGCGGGCGAAGCCACCACTGGCGTGGTGGTGAACGACCCGATCCCGGGCTTCGTCACCGGCATGACCACGGTCACCGGCAACGCCAGTCCGGCAGGCTGGAACTGCCGTCTCAGTGGCAGTGCGTGGGTCTGTAATGCGGGCACCACCGTGCTGGGCCGCAACGAGACCGCCACCGTCCGTTTCACCGTGAACCGTGGCCTGTTCGACAGCCAGCTCCAGCCTTCCGGCAGTTGCGGTGGTCAGGCCATGCCGGCCGGTCGCTTCTGCAACACGGCCGGTGTGCGCATCGACCCGGCCATTTCCGGTGCACTCGGCGAGATCGACCAGAGCAACAACACTGCCTCGGACTGGGTCCAGATCGATCCGGTGGCCAATGTCGCCACTACCCTGAAGAGCATCACTTCCGGCACGCCCGGGCGCGCTGGCGTCAACACGACCTACCAGATCACCTACCAGAACAAGGGGCCGTCGACCGCACGTGGCGTGGTCTTCAGCGATGTGTTCACGCTGCCTGCCAACGATGCCGGTTTCGTGTTGATCTCCGCCCTGCGCACCGGTGCGGATGCGGCGAGCAAGCTCTGCACCGTAACCGCACGCGACCCCTCGATCAGCTCCGCAGCAGCGCCCGGCGGCACGTCCTGGTTCAACACCGGCAGCGCACCCGCCACGCTGACCTTGACCTGTGCGCCCAAGGAGATGGCCAACAACTCCACCGAAACCATGACGGTGGTGATCCGCCCGAACGTCAACAGTGGCAACACCGGACGCCAGTTCACCAACACCGGCAGCTTCCATTTCGACCTTGATGGCGATGGCACCGCAGATCCGTCCAGCGGCACCGATGCCAATGGTCTTACCTACGATTACAACAGCCGCACCGATGACGACAGCAAAGACGCCACGTTGAACTTCGACGCCGGGCGTGTGGACCTGATCGTCAACAAGATCGATCAGAACTTCGACGGTGCGGTCGACCCGCTGGGCTTCGACTCGCGCGCCGGTATGGAGACCAACAACTACATCTACTACCAGATCAGCGTGCGCAACGACGGCCCTTCCCTGGCCACGCAGACGATGATCGATGACACGATCCGTCCGGCTGCGGGCGCGAGCATCAGCCTGGTGGGCAGCCGCACCGGTACCGCCACCACGCCGCAGGGCGCCTTGGAGCCGGTCGGTACCCGCTGTTCGATGGCTGCCGGCAGCACCAATCCGAGCACCGGCCCGCAGACCATTTCCTGCACCATGCCCAGCGTAGGCGTGATCACGACCGACGACGGGGTGATCGCCAGCGAACAGACCAGCTACCTGTACCTGGTCTACCAGTACATGACCGCGCCGCCGGCCACCGGCGAAACGCTGCGCAACTCGGTCACCGCGCGCTCGGCCGAGGCCGAGAGCGATACCAGCAACAACACCGCCACCCAGGAAACCAGCATCCGCACCCGCTCGGATCTGGAGATGAAGAAGTCCAGCGTGGTGATCGCGCCCAGCGCCGACCCTGGCGTCGCGCTGCCTGCCGACGCCGGCACGGTCAGCCTGCATCAGCCGTTCTGGTTCGTGCTGGACGTGGTCAACCACGGCCCCGGGCACAGCCTCTCGCGCGACCGCACCGGGACCAACCCGCTCAACGGCGAAGGCGTGGCCGTCACCGACACGTTGCCCGCAGGGCTTGAGGTGATCGGCGGCGCCGCTGCGATCACCTGGCAGAAGATCGGCACCACCGCCGATCCGGGCGTGCAGACCACCGGCATGGGCAACTGCCTGCTGGCTGGCCGCACCGTCACCTGCCGCATGGGCGATCTGGCGCTGGACGGGCGCGTACGCGTGCTGATCCCGGCACGCTGGACCACACTGCCGGCCAATGGCAGCGGCATCAATACCGCCAAGGCCACCAGTGACCAGCTCGATCCCGAGCCGGGCAACAACGACGATACGACGACCCACACCGTGGTCCGTTCCTCGCTGACCGGCGTGGTGTTCCAGGACCGCGACCGCAGCGGCACCAACGGCGGCACGCTGCAGAGTGGCGAGCCGGTGATCTCCGGCGTGACCGTGTACCTCAGCGGTGAAGATGCCTATGGCGCCGTGGTCGCACGGGAGGCCACCACCGATGCGCAGGGCGTGTATCGCTTCGAGAACCTTGCCCCGGCCGGTGCTGCCGGTTACACCCTTACCCAGGCCCAGCCTGTGGCCTACGTCAACGGCCCGGTCGCACCGCCCACCAGCGGCGCCGAAGCGCCGTCGGCCGGTGGCGTGTTCGCTGCCGTGACCCCGGCCAGCACCGCCGATTCGGTCTACACCTCGATCCTGCTGGGCGCCGGCGTGGATGCGGTGCGCTACAACTTCCCGGAAGTGCGTCGCCCGTCGCTGTCCGGCTTCGTCTATGTGGACAGCAACTACAGCAACGTACGCGACGCCGGCGATGCGCCGATCGCCAATGCCACCCTTGAACTGCTCGATGCCGCGGGGACGGTGGTTGCGACCCGCACCACCGGTAACGATGGCAGCTACAGCTTCATCGATCTGGATCCACTGCAGGCCTATACGCTGCGCGAAGTGCTGCCCGATGGCAGCTATCGCAACCGCCCCGGCGCGATCAATCCGGGTCTGATCGGTGGGATCGCCTGCACGAGCTGTACGGTGGCCACCGGCGCGAGCGGCGATGCGCCCACGACCGACCGCATTGCCGGCATCGATCTGTCCAATGGCGAAGATGGCACCGCGTTCAATTTCGGCGAAGACGCGATCACGTCCATTTCCGGCCATGTCTATCTGGACCGCAACGGCAATGGCGACTTCGACGCCGGTGACGCCGGCGACCGCGGCTCGCAGCCCAATGGTGGCCTGCTGGACGTCACCATCACTCTGACCGGCGCAGGCCCGGACGGCATCCATGGCACCGCCGACGATCTGCCGCCGGTGAGCGTTCAGACCGATGCACAGGGCCGTTACACCTTCGAAAATCTGGTCGTGGGGCAGAACTACCGCATCACTGAAACGCAGCCGCAGGGCTACGCGGATGCGGCCGAGAACCCGAGCAACCAGATCGACATCACCGCGCTGCCGTTGACCGGTTCCAACGGTAATGACTTCGGTGAGACGCTCGGCTCGATTGCCGGCTCGGTCTACGAAGATTTCTCCAACGTGGCCACCGGCAACAACAACGGCCTGCGCGACAGCGGCGAGAACCCGATCGCCAACGTGATCGTGACGCTCACCGGTACCGATGTGCTCGGCAATCCGGTCAACCTGACCGCGACCACCGACGCCGATGGCGCATACCGCTTCAGCGACCTGCTGCCGGCCCAGGCGGGCACCGGCTACACACTGACGGAAACCCAGCCGGCCACGTACCTGGACGGCAAGCACACCGCCGGCAACGCCGCCACGCCGGGCAGCACCGCCGTGCCCAACGTGATCTCCGGCATCGCCATCAACGCCGGACAGGACGCTACCGGCTACCTGTTCGGTGAGCTGGCCAACGCCCCGATCAGCGGCACGGTCTACCTGGACCGCAACGATGACGGCGACAACAACGCCGGCGATGTCGGCATCCCCGGCGTGCAGGTGATCATCGTGGGTGCAGGCCCGGACGGAGTGTTCGGCACCACCGACGACACCACCGAAACGCTGGTGACCAATGCCGATGGCCATTACAGCTATCCCGGCGCCGTGGCCGGCCAGGATTACCGCATCACCGAGACCCAGCCGACCGGCTTGGCCGAGGGACGCGAAACCCCGGCCAACCTGATCACGATCACCAACCTGCCCGCGGCCGGTTCCACCGGCAATGACTTCGGCGAGCGCGCTGCTGCACTCTCCGGCACGGTCTACCTGGACCGCAACAACAACGGCGTGCAGGACGCCGGCGAACCGGGCCTGCCCAACGTGCAGGTGCAGCTGCCGGGCGGCACCGTGGATGCGCTGGGCCAGCCGGTCGCGACGATCGCGACCGACGCCGACGGGCGGTATCGCTTCGACGACCTGCTGGCGGGCACCTATACGGTGACCCAGCAGGCCGCGCAGCCGGTGTTCAATGGCGTCGCCACGATCAATGGCATTACGGCCGCCGGCACCATCGACGGCACTGCAGTCGGCACCGCCACCCCGGTGGCAAGCGTACCCAGTGCGATCAGCGCGGTGGTGCTGCCGGCGGGCAAGGCCTCGATCAGCAACAACTTCGGTGAAGTGCTCGCGGTGGCCGTGTCCGGCACCGTGTTCTTCGACGCCGACAACAACGGTGCGCAGAACGGCGCGGCCGAAACCGGCATCGAAGGCGTGACCATCGAGTTGACCGGGACCGACGACACCGGCGCCAGCGTCACCCGCAGCGTGCAGACCGATGCCGATGGCCGTTTCGCCTTCGCCGATCTGCGCCCGGGCACGTACACCCTGACCGAACCGCAGCAGCCCACCGGCACCAGCAATGGCATCACTACCGCCGGCACCATCGACGGCGTCAGCAGCGGCACCGCCACGCCGGTGACCACCGTGCCCAGCCGCATCGGCACCATCGATCTGACCACCCCGGGCAGCGCCTCGGTGGACAACCTGTTCGGCGAGATTCCGCTCAACAGCGGGATCAGCGGCAAGGTGTGGACCGACCGCAACAACGATGGCGTGGTCGACCCGGGTGAGACCGGTCTGGCCAACGTCACCATCACCCTGACCGGCACGGACCTGGTCGGCAATCCGATTACCCGCGACACCGTGACCGACGCCGACGGCAACTACAGCTTCAGCGATCTGCCGCCGGGCACCTATACCGTGACCGAGCCGGACCAGCCGACGGGCACCCGTGACGGCCGCACCGTGGCCGGCAGCACCGGTGGCACGGTGACGGCACCGGGCACCGCGCCGTCGACGATCGCCGGCCTGGTGCTGGGCGTGAACCAGCAGTCGGTGAACAACAACTTCGGTGAGATCCCGACCGGCAGCATCGCCGGCCGCGTGTACAACGACAGCAATGACAACGGGGTGGTCGACACGGGTGAGGGCGGCATCGCCAACGTCACCGTGGTGCTGACCGGCACCGACGACCTGGGCCAGGCTGTCTCGATCACGCTTACCACCGACGCCGACGGCCGCTACCGGTTCGATGGGCTGCGCCCGGGCACCTACACCGTGACCGAGCCGACCCAGCCGCCGCAGACCCTCAACGGCATCACCAGTGCCGGTGCGGTGGACGGCATCGCCACCGGCGTGGCCACCGGCCGCGAGACCGTGCCCTCGGCGATCAGCCAGATCGTGCTGCCGCTGGGCGGCCATTCGCTGGACAACAACTTCGGTGAGATCGGTGATTCGCCGGACATGCTGGTCAGCAAGTCCGCCGGCAGCACGCGCTTCACCGTCAACAACATCGCCACGTACACCATCCAGGTGCGCAATGGCGGGCAACAGCCGTCGCGCGGCGAGTACGTGGTGCAGGACCGCCTGCCGCAGGGGCTGACCCTGGCCGCCGCGCCGAGCGGGACCGGCTGGGTCTGCACCGGCGCCGTGGGTGACACCCGCTTCGACTGCCGCAGCCAGCAGGTCGTGGCTGCCGGTGCCACCTCGGTGGACACGATCAGCGTGCAGGCCCTGGTGGGCGCCGCTGCCGCAGAGGCTGGCAGTGTCAACAACGCGGTACTGGTCGAAGGCGGTGGCGAGAATGAGTTCCGCACGCCGACGCCGGCCGAGCGCGGCGCGTTCGAGGGCGATGTGACCCAGCTGCCCGAGTGCGTGGACGCGATCCAGTTCAACGCCTGCCGTGTGCCCAATGCGGTGCAGCTGGCCGCGTCGGTCGGCGGAACCGTGTGGTACGACATCGGTGGCGACGATCAGCTGCTGGACAGCGGCGATCAGCGTCTGTCGTCGTGGATCGTGGAACTGGTCGATCCGGCCACTGGCCAGATCGTCAAGACCACCACGACCGGCGCCGACGGCAGCTACCGCTTTGGCGATGTGGTGCCGGGCGTCATCTGGAACATCCGCTTCCGCGACCCGGCCTCCAACATCCTGTGGCCCAACCCGGTCACCCGCGAGTCCGTGAGCGGCATCCAGCAGACCTGCGACGCCCAAGCGGCCATCGCTCGGGCTGGCGTAAGTGCCTGCCGTGTGAGCGACAACGGCATCAGTCAGCTGGAAGTCGTGCTCAGCCCCGGCCAGCATCTGCCGCAGCAGAGCCTGCCGGTGGATCCGTCGGGCGTGGTCTACGACGCCACCACCCGCGACCCGGTGCCGGGCTCGATCGTGACGCTGAGCCCGGTCGGCATGTGTGCCGGCTACGACCCGCGTACCGCCGTGCTCAATGCCGGCAGCGGCGGCTACCGTCTGGAGGGCAGTGCGATCTCGATGACGGTGGGCAGCGAGGGCTTCTACCAGTTCGCCTTCAGCCCAGCCGCGCCGGCGCGCTGCGAATTCCAGCTCACCGTGACGCCCCCGGGCAGCTACCAGTTCGTATCGACGTTGATCCCGCCGCAGGCTGGCGCGCTGTCGCCGGCCGGCAGCGCGGGCGCCAACCATGAGGTGCAGCCGAACCGGCTCGCACCGACCGGTGCGGTCGGCACGGCCACGCAGTACTACCTGACCCTGTTTGCCGGGTCGGACACCGCGGCCATCATCAACAACCACCTGCCGCTGGACACTGCGGTAGCGACCGGCCTGGCGATCAGCAAGAACGGTGACCGCCAGACCGCGGAGATCGGCGACACCGTGCAGTACACGATCACCATCCGCCAGACCGCGGGCAGCGCGCTGCGCACGGTCAACGTGATCGATCGCCTGCCGCGTGGTTTCACCTACATCGACGGCACCGCCCGTGCCGACGGCCGTGCCGTGACCGATCCGTCCGGCAAGCCGGGCCCGTTGCTGGGCTTCGATGTCGGCCCGATCAGCGTCGGCGGCCAGATCGTGCTGACCTACCGTGTGCGGGTCGGTGTGGGTGCGCAGCAAGGGGATGGCATCAACCGTGCGCAGGCCTTCGGCTGTGCCTTCAGCGGTGGCTGCATCGACACCGGCAGCATCACGCCGCTGCCGGGCGCATTGCCGTCCAACCGCGCCGAGTACCGCGTGCGCGTCACCGGCGGTGTGTTCACCGACCAGGCCTGCGTGCTCGGCAAGGTGTTCGTGGACTGCAACAACAACCATGTGCAGGACCGCGAAGAGCTGGGCATCCCCGGCGTGCGCCTGTACTTCTCCGACGGCACCTGGGTGATCAGCGACTCGGAAGGCAAGTACAGCTACTGCGGCCTGCCGCCGCAGAGCCACACGCTGAAGGTGGATGCCAGCACGTTGCCGCTCGGCGCGCGCCTGACCACCAGCAGCAACCGCAACCTGGGCGACGCCGACAGCTTGTTCCTGGACCTCAAGAACGGCGAGCTGCACCGCGCCGATTTCATTGAAGGCAGCTGTGCCAACCCGGTGCTGGAGCAGGTCAAGGCCCGCCGCACCCAGGGCGAGGTGCGTGCGCCGGAGACCGAGACCGGGCAGCCGCCGCTGCGCTTCGACAGCAAACCCGCGCGGGCGCCGCAACAGGCGACCGACTCGGCCAACCAGAGACCGATCGTGCATCCCAGAGTCCACCTGCCTGCTGCCGGCGCTTCGACGGAGGACCAGCCATGAGCCGCGTTCCGACGCTGTCCCGTCTGCCGCGCCTGAGCCTGCTTGCCTGCGCCCTGGCGGCCGTCCCCGCCATGGCACAGAGCGTGGGCAGCCCCGGCCGCTTCACGCCGGTGCTCGGCGATGCCAGCACCCTGTACCCGCGCAGCCCGGCCAGTACCGATGCCGCCCCGCGCGCGCTGGACAACGCGGTGCCGGGCACGCTCGACCGCATCCTGGTCGAGCTGGACCGTGATGGCGTGCCGGCCGATGGCCAGAGCGCCGTGCATGTGCGTGTGCAGCTGCTGGACGCCGCCGGCCGCGCGCTGCCGGGTACCACCTACGCCACCATCGAGACCAGCGGCGGCCGCATCCGCCTGCCCGGCTCGCGGACCGACGAACTCGGTCCTGGCGCGCTGGATGCCGACAAGGTCACCCCGGGCATCCAACTGCAGGTGGTCGACGGCATGGCCGAATTCGACCTGCTTGCCCCGCATGAGCCGCAGGACGTGGTGCTGCGCATCACTGCCGGCGCCGAGACGGCCCAGGGCACGATCGGCTTCCTGCCGGAGATGCGTGAGCTGCTGGCCACCGGTCTGATCGAAGGTGTGGTCAACTTCCGCCGGCGCAGCAACGCCGGCCTGATCTCGCCGGTGGAGCATCACGATGCCTTCGACCGTGACATCCGCCGCTGGGAGCGCCAGTTCAACAA
>Ga0308157_10007189_pt1 | contig 13013 bp, 14 predicted proteins | sample PhyBR1_FD_201035 | JGI IMG/M metagenome (GOLD analysis project Ga0308157, IMG submission 201035) | Phyllosphere microbial communities from UC Gill Tract Community Farm, Albany, California, United States - DLSLB.R1 | ecosystem: Host-associated > Plants > Phyllosphere > Unclassified | place: USA...
AAGCCTCTACATCCAGCCGCCCCTGCCCGTCGAACTGGATGCCGTTCGGGAGGCGATGATGCTCGCTGGAGTAGATGCGCTTTCGCAGTATGGCGTTGGCCACCTTGGCTTGCGTGAGGCCGCAGAAGTAGCGCAGTCTCACCTTGCGGCCATCCAAGCTGATCCTGACGGTGCGATCGCCAGTCACAGGCAACGTGATGGTTGGCTCCGCAGCATCAAGCAACTGGTAGCGCAGTTTCGGCTCGCGGGACGACGTGCTCTCACCGTCGAGCAGCGCCAGCTCGGGCACCGGATCGTCAAACGATTCGATTACCTGGTGGACTGGAATGCTCTTGCGGTCCCCTTCCCCGAATACGATCACGGAAGTGAGGACGTTGGCCCCCTCATCCTTGAACGTATTGGCTGGGAGGTCGAACACCCCGCGCAAACGCGATTGCACTTTTTTTGATGACCAGCAGCCGGCACCAGCGCGAATCGCATTGGCGCTCGACCGTGGCAGCAAAGCCAGCACGATACGCGATGCTTTCAGCGCTTGGATAAGCGCATATTCATCACTCACGCTTGCGGTGTCGGCGCCGAACTTGCCCATGCGGGTGAAGCCGGGCTCAGGCTCCAGGCCGGCGCTGTCGAGATGCACTGAAAACGGCGGGTTGATGATCGAGCAGCAAAACCCTCTCGGCCTGATCATCTCCATTCCAGCACAGATGATTTCGCATTTGAAGCCAGCATCGCTGACGACGCGTTTGACTTCATCCACAGTCGGCTGGTGTACATCGACCCCATAGAGGCTGTGTTTTTCCGGGTCCGCAAACTGCAACAGCCGCCCAGATCCAACGGAATTATCTAGGACGGAGCGAATCGGGAGGTTGGCAACGAAGCTCCACATGAAGCGAGCGACGATGTCTGGGGTAAAGAACTGGCCCAGGTGCTCGCGGCGTGCGGCCGCAAGCATTCCCATATTTTCGATCTTCACGAGTTTGCGGCTTCCGAGGCTCACGATGTTACGAAGCGCCGAATACCAATTTTTTGTGTCTTGCATGATTTCTCCTGTCAGTGCCAGAAGCTGGCGAATAAAAACTGGCAGGCAGAGAGCTTGCCTATCTGAGGATAGGCAAGCCTGGAGGGGCTTGCGGAAAAGGTTGTAAGAGGCGTTGTGTTCGTCAGGCGTCGAACGTGCCGAGGAACAGCTGTAGCTTGGCCGCAGCATCGTGGCTAAACTTATAGTCCCAGCTGCTTTTCATCGCCACGATTTCGAGACCTGGGAATGCGAATTTGTCGCGCACGTCGTACTTGAACTCATACTCGCCAATCCTGTGGCGGTCGGGCTTCAAGGCCAGAGACAAGGCATCCAGTCCACTCCATTCAAATACATGGCTCAGGGCGTCGAATACTTCGTTGACTTCGCGGCGCTCATAGATTTTGTAAGGCCCAGTTTTCGAGCCGTAGCTAAATGGCGAAGCGCGCACGCTTTGGTATGCGATGACAGCATTAGCCGTGCGGCGCATGTCCTTGTCGTTGAGGTGCAGACGATTGATGAGCATGGGCGCTAACTGCTTGTACAGCGCGATCTGCCCCGCTTCTCCGCCATAGGTGTCTTCGAGGTAGATCCAGATTTTGTCGAGGTCTACAGGTATGGAAGGCCGGGGTGGCGCCGGGACAAATGGTTCTCCGCGGCGGGCGCGGGACGAAGTGGGGTGCCAGGCATGCTCCCAGTTTTCTTGACCTGTTGCTGCGAGCACGTCGCTGGCCTGGATGGACAGCGTGGTGTAACGGTTCGAGAACTGATTCTGCGCTTCGTGGACCATCATCTTGATAGCCTGCTTTGCGACGTCTTCGATGCCTTCCGTTCTAGGGCGACTGGTGAGGCTAAACCCAAAGGCCTCGCGCTCAATGCTTGCCTGTGCCGCGCTTGCGGCGCTGATGGCATCCTCGTACGCCAAGTAGCGCTTAAAGATGTCGTTCCGGGATGGTGGTCCGCTGGTACTGTCGCTGATGGCTGCGGGCTTCGGTTGGGCGGCGGTCGGCACCGGTGGCGCGGGTGCTTCTGGTTTGGCCGAAGTGACGAGAGACAAAAGATCGTCAATGTCGCCGGCATCGTAGCCGCGCCTGGTGCGCGTTATCGCTGGTGTAGTTGCTTTTTGAGGCATGGGGTTCTCCAGTGAATGCCGCAGGGCGGCAAAAGAAACTGGATGCGCTGTCGCTGGTCGAGCGGCTTGTCCATCGAGGTGGCGATGGACAAGCCCGGTAGGGGCTTGTCGTAGGTTGAGAAAGTTACTTTTTGAAGTTGCTAGGCGCCGTACTGTCCGAGGAACAGTCGCAGCTGCTCGGCTACCTTATGATCGATTTCGAAAGTCCACTTGTCTTTGAACAGAACGATGCTGATTCCCGGGAACGACTCGCGGTGACGCGACTTGAAGGCGAAGCAGTATCCCGTCACAGCAGCGCAGGAAAGGCTCGCCTGCAAGTCAGGCAGCTCCGCCCATGCCATCGCACAGGAAAGCGCTTTAAACGCCTTGGAGAGGCGCTGGTGCTCGTTATAGCTGACTTCCAGCGTGCCTTTCGGCGCGTAGTCCTTATGTTGCGAAAAGACTCGGACTGAACAGGCCACATGCCGCTTTGTCGTCGCTACTGCCTCGCTGTCTTCAAACCGGAAGAACTTGATCAGTTCCGCCGCCTGTTGCCGGTAGGCCGCAGTCTCGCCAGCGTCGCCAGCGTAAGTGTCAGCCAAGTGCGCATGCAGCCGCGCGAGATCGAATGGCACAGATGCATCGCGTTCGACGCCACGCCAGTGACGGCGCTCATCGATGCCGAGCGCACGCCAGACTTCGGCGCGGTCGATTGCGAGCGCACCCCCAGGCGGGGCATACATTTTCTCAGCCTGCTTGATGAGGTTTTCCATCGCAAGGTACGCGATGTCGACCGGGGCTTTCGTCTCTGGCGTATTGATGACCGTGTCCCAGTGCTCACCGAACAGATACGCTTCGATTTTGCGCAGATCGACAGCTAAGGCCACGATCTTTTCCTGATAGTTGCGGTAGCAGTCGAACAGCTCGTTTAGCGAGGTCGGCATCGGCGCCGGCACTGGTGCTGCTGGGACTACTATCGGGGCCATGGCGGGTTGTTGAACCGCACGGCCGCTGTTGGTTGAGGTGGCTAGGCCGAGCAAGTCGTCGAGTTCGTCGGCACTTGCGAAAGCTGTACGGCGGCGTTGGCCAGCGAGTACAGCTGCTTGTTGTGATTGCATATCTACTCCAGTTCATGCCGCAGTGCGGCGGGGAAATGGAGGAGCCGAGAAAGGGCTTGTCAGGGTGACCTGAGAAGCCATGGTACTGATGAAAAATAAACGGCCCCATCTATCGAGGGGGCCGTTGTCTTTGCTGCCAGAGCAGTGCCCTGGTGGTTTTTCGAATTAGCGCGTCGAAGTCTGGCTCGAATCGCCCTTGACAAACTTGCGCAGCGCTGCAAACGGCAAGAACATGTCACGGAAATCCTGTGCCATTACTTTCTTTACGTGTTGCAAGAATTCTTTCATCTGATGCTCCTTGAAATCTCTTTATGCCTTGATCGCAATTTAGCAGAGGACTGCTTTGCTGTCAATCGTAAGCACAACATCGAACGTTCGATGGCAAGCATCAATCGTTCAGCGAGAAACAGCCCACCTCTTCCGAGATGAGCCGACTCCTATATGACCTGACTTTTGCTGAAAAAGCGCAGCAAAATTCGCTGTCGGATGACTACTTTTCGATATATTCCTTGTGGATGCCATGGAGGATGTTGAACAGTGCCCACCCCACGTCGATGAGAAGAATCGCCTTTTCGAACAGCTTGAGGACTTGCACTAGGAACTCCGATGCATCACGCTCTTCCAGCAAGTGAACGTAGCAATCGAGCGCGTAGGCGGCCGTTGCAATTACAAGGAAGACAAACGTCGTGGAAAGCACGTGAATCGCCATGTTGACCGCATGATTGTCCCACCACTTCTTTTCAGCAGTGGTGTGGTGTGGCTTTTTGGTTGGGGGATTTTTTTTTGTGTTCATGATGAACTCCTATAAGGTTCCTTTCTTTCAGACACTCTGAACAAGGTGATTGGTATAAGCAACCGACTTATTTTTTTTAAAAAAAATCGGTGCAGTTGTTTTGTGTGCGCGAAGCACGTGGGATCGATGCCGGAAAGCCGACGGACGAAAGATTGGAGCGTTGCTCATCGATGCGGAATCGATGAGAAAGTAACTTTGATGGGATGTGCGAAAGCCGCCTGATGGCAGCATGCAAATCGTAGAGACTGGCTGGTGGCGTAGGAGCCGTGGGACATTGCCGCAGGAGCGACGATTGATTGTATCGAAGACGTTGCAACCTAGCAAGGAAAACGAATCCAACCCCGAAGGGTTGGATTCGTCGCTTAACAAGGTCCATTGCCCTTCTTGAATGCACCAGTGGGATGGACCCAGGTGCCCTCCGGGACAATGATTTCAGCGTAGTAGTTTTCGCTTTCGGCCAGCAAAAGCATTTCGAGCTGGCAGATGTGCGGAACGCCTCGGTCCGCTTGCTCATCAACGCTTTCGCTATGCTGAATTGTCAGGCCGAATTCACGTTCGTACTGTGCGATTGGCTCGAAGGCTTGAGGCATGTGCAGCCGCACCGTCGCCCATTCATTCGGGCCAGAAAATATGCAAGTTCGGCAGGACATCCGGCTCCATCCTAGATGGTATGCCGGGTGCGGGTTTATACGATGCCTTTTGATGACGTCCCACACCTGCTCCTCCGTAAAGGCATGTACAGGGCGCCAGTGGTCGATATGACGAGTATAGCCCCGGCCGTTGCGTAGATCATCGCGGTGCTTTTCAAACTTGGCATAATTGGCTCGCCCTGGAGACTCTTCCGCGCGCTCTCCGGTGATTACCAAAATTCGCTGCCCACGGAAGCGTAAATCGTTTGTCAGGATGCGCGAGAACACATCAATCTTGCACGCTGGTGAGCAGTATCTCTGCTTAAGGTTGGCAGTCACTTGTGGAAACTTGCGGCGACGATCTTTGGGGCCGCGAGTGCCTCCAACAGTGACAACGTCCCCTTCGAGCGTCTGAAACGATACCGCTGCGGTGGATTGATTGTCACGCAACATCTCGCGCAGAAATCCGCCTTGTCGCCAGCTGTCGATCGTCCGAATGCCCAAGGCTTCGCCTAATTTGTGGACGTAGCTACGGCTAACCGGCCAGTCCATAAACGTCGGACCTTCCCCATCGACAAGATGATGGTGGATTTCGATTCGGTCTGGTGATACGCCCGCTTCAAGCAAAAGCAGGACAGACGCCAGGCCATCTTTGCCCCCGCTTACGCATGCCAAAATCTTATCGTAGCTTCCAAGATCAGGAACGGTTGTGTTAGGGGTGTGTGCGACAAGCGCCACTTCGTTTTCTTCGATACTTCCGTTGCAATCACGCATTTGCGACTCCTATTCATTGCCGGTGGCCGGCTGTTAAATTCGGAGTGCTGTCTAAAGACATACCGCTACGCTTGCGTAGGGATATGGGAGAGATTCAGGAAAGACTTGCGCCACCCCCGGAGGGAGTGGCGCTGTCCTATGCGGCTACCGTTTCAGGGGGCGCCTTCTTTTTTTCCTTCGGAACCGGTGCCACGTACCCCATACGCTTCCACACTTCCGTGTCGAGAGCGATAGGTCGCGCGTTGCCGGACTCCAGATTGACGAACTTGCCTGAGTAGTTCAGCTTGCCGTTGCGGATGAGCATCCACAGCAGATTGAACACCTCGTTGGCCATCGTATTGTTGATCACCAGGCTCTGCTTCTGCAGCGCTTCGGCTACCGAGCAGCTGGGCTTGTCGTCTTTCGCATCGAGATCGGCGTTGACCATGTCCGGGAACAGGTCACCAACATGCGGGAGGCGAACTGCCTTGCGATTTCCGTCGTACAGCTCACCGATGACTACTTGGCCAGTGTTTTCGTTGTTTCCAGCGTCGATGTAGTAGCAGTGGTATCCGTTACTTGCACCAATGATTGCCGCGCGACCTTTACGGGAATCAACGCAGCCGACCATGACGTCCGCATTAATGCGATCGGACTTCTTGACCTTCTTCGGCACAGCTTCCCAGCTCGTTCCCCAGCACTGATTGAGCCGGTTTATGATGAGCGTGGCCTTGTACTGGCCAACGTCTTGCGGGAAAAAGCATTGCCGGCCGATGTTCGCTTTCGACACGATATCGTCGTCGTACAGCGTCACGTGGAGGCCGCCCGGGTGACCGAGTTCCTTCATCGCAAAGTGCAATTGCATGAGCCGCGGCAAGAGTGCCGAGCCGGTACCGCCAGCGCCAACGACGACAACCTTGATGGTTTCGCGCAGCAGTGTGGGGTGGATAGCATGTTCAATTTTCATAGAGTTTCCAGGTTAATTTTTTGAATACGCCGCGCACACAAAGTCGTGAGGCGATCGAGGGTTTGTCGGTGTTGCAGTGGCCAACCACGAACGCAAATTTGACTGCGTGCTGGTCGTCCTTGTTGTCGACGTGCGAGAAGTACGCGGCGTGGTGACTGTGCGAATGGCAGTCCACAACGATGTGGACACCAGGGTCGAGCGTTGGAAGCTCGTAATCCAGAGAGCCAGACGTCGCGTGGTTCGATTTCGACCGGAGCAATGCGTATGCCTTGGTGTGTTCGTTCCACGTGATGACGGCACCGATTTCAACTTCGCTCTCCCGCTTCGCCAACTCGACAAATTCCTCGAGCAGAGCGCGCGGCAGCTTGCCAGCTTTGAATTCGACCGTCTCCTTTACTTCTCCGAAGGGCACAGTCATTGCGAGGGCCGGCCCGACCCGGGTGATGGTGCGTAGCCATGGGCGAGACACCTCGAGGAAGGCCCCGTTAGAGGCCAGCACGATGCGTTCGCCGTTGCGATCGAGAGGTACCAGGTCCGAGAACTTTGGTGCGCTGACGACTGGGCAGGACAACTGCAGTGCAACGTCGCGCTTGTCCATCAACGTTTCTCCATGATCTTGCGGATGGCTTTCATCAGGCCTTCGATGGTCGTATCCTGCGGCACGAGATACTCGGTCGGGAATTTTGGATACGTCCCGTCGAGCAGCTCCTTCCACATTGCGTACTCGCCTCTCGGATGGCTCGCCTTTTTCTTGGCGCCATTGATGTGCGTGAACTCGCTGTCAAAGAAAGCAGCTTCCCACTGTGGAATGGCGCCAGCAGCAATCCCTTTCGGTCTTGCAGCCGAGCCAGCACAGATGAGGCCATCGTCGTATACGTTGAAGTAAGGCGCGTGGCAGAGCGGCGTGTCCAATTTCGGACGCTCCGTACCGGTAAGGGCAAACACATACCAGCTCCCCTTTACGACCGCAAAGACGAGGCCCGGATGAGGCACTTTGCCAGCACGTTGGCCCAGCTCGTGGTTGTTGAAGAACACGTTGCGCTCGCATGCCGGCGTCCACCAAACCATGTGGTCAGCGGAAATGCTCAGCACGTTTTCCGGCAGGAAGTCGACGTTCAGGGTGAGCTGCTTTGCGAGCTGCTCGAACATCGCGACGACCGCCTCGCGCGTGACCGGCTGGCCAGCGGCGATCTGGTAGTTCGGGTTGGCTTCGGTTCCGAAGTTCTCGACCCTGTGCTGGGTCGCGTACATGAAGTTGTTAGCAGATCCTCGCGCACCGCCACTCGAGTACAGCATGAAGGCGTGGGACAGCACGATCGGGGTTTCCCCCGTTTGCAGGTCGAAATTGTTCATCGATTGGTTCATTGTTTTTACTCCGCGAAAGCGCAATATGAAAGAGATGGGATAAGCGCGTCCATTTTCGATACGAGATCGAATAGAGCGTCGAGTTGTTGAAAATAGGTCGCGAGTTCGCCGACTGTGGCCGGCAACTGTTCGACGGAGTGGAGGTCTGTTCCCTCACCGTTTTCCCACAGATACTGGCCCTCTTGGTCCATGTACTGCGAGCAGCGATCGTCGTTGTTGAAAAGCAGGATGCATGCAACCCAGTAGCAACGCAGGCCATGCAGGTGTGCGATATCCGCCTTCAGAGCCTTGACGCGCGCAACCGCTTTGCGTAGCGCCAGGAGCTTCTTGGCAATGCCAGCAATTTTCGCGTTGTAGTGTCCACCCAGCTTTCGCAGCCTGCGGTTAGAAAAGCGCGGACGCTTTTTCTTCCCGGGGGCGGGGCGGCTCTTGGTCGCCATGAAGAAGCAAAAACCGTTTCCATAGGCCTCAAGAACCGCATCGGGCATGTAGTGGTCGAGAACAGTCTCGTCCTCTTCACCAAAGCGATCCATCAGCTCCTGACGGGCGTCTTCGTCGCTAATCGAGTCGATGTCATTACCCCACAGGGAGTAGGCCGTCTCGTTTGCCAGGATGCGTTCAGGGTGCTGGATTTCCACGGTTTTGTAGCTGGCGCTGATCAGCTCCGAGTACGCCACGAGGAACAACCCAGGAACTAACTTTTCCGTGAAACGGGCCACGTCTTCAACATAGCGAAGCTGTGCCTCGCCGCCGACGATCGCCACCGATGGACCGGTGAATTCCTTGCCTTCCCATTGCGGCCGGTCGATATGTGAGTTGGCTGCTTCAGCGTCCAGAATGCGAACGTCGAAACGCATGTACTCCAGTCCACCGATGCGACGCACAAACCACGTACGCAGACCCTCTGCCACTACTTGCTGAGGTGTAACAGCCGTATCCGAAATATCGGCGGGGTCAATGACTTCCGCGGCCAGGAGGTTGCGTCCCAGCTCTGAAAAGTCAGTTTGATATTGCACCAGGTGTGCGGTGCGTGGAACTGACGCATGAAGCGCTGGTAGTTGAAAAAGCGAAGGAAGGGATTGTGTGGGGATGACGCCTTCAAGCAGGCGCAATTCAGTATTGTTGAGTTGCATTGCTACTCCTTGTACGTTTCCGCATAGCGGTAGGAAAAGGAGCAAGCCGTTAGGGCTTTCTTATGCATAGTGCAGAAGAAAGCCCCCTGTTTATGGGGGGCGAGGACCGCTTAGAAAATCGGCGGTAGTTGTGAGGAATCCAGAGGCAGCGGCCGGGCGCCTGTGCTTTTGGAGCACAGGACGCCGAGCGACGAAGCGCAAGCGAGCGATTCGTCGTCGCCGATGATGACCGCTTTCGCGGTCGCTTCAGCAGCTAAGGTCCGCTGACCGGACAGGATCGCGTTGAGGCGAGCCATGTCCATGCCTTAACCCTTCGTTCCGACGTTGCGAGTGAAGGTGTAGGTCGCCACATCGTCCTTGATGGACGGTTCGTTGACGATCGCGGTGCTGAGGTCCGGATACTGGTTGCTGTAGATGTCTTTCACTTCGTCTGGCGTGAAGGCCGGTCCAGGATCTGGCAGGTCGGCGCCGTTGAAGGAAAACTTGCGGGTCAGTGCGATAGTTTTGATAGTCATTTTTTTCTCGTTAATTCATCAGTGACAGAAGGTCGTCGTTAGCATTTACCGTCGCTTTTGGCGGCGGCGTCGATGGTGAAACGCTTGCGGAGCTCGAACCCTCATCGAGGAAGTCGTTGCCGGCGTTATCGCTTCCATCGTCGCCGTGGTCGTCGTCGTTGTCGTCCGCGGCTGCAGCTGGCTTCGGTGTGTGCTTCGGCCCTGGGGACTGGAGCGCCTTCGTTGCCTTGCCTGCTTCGGCTTTTTGTGCCGCCGCCATGATGGTGGCGGTGGTAGCGACCTGCTCTTTCAGTCCGGTGCGCGAGGCGCCGAATTCCATGAGCGTGCCGATGAAGCCTGCGTCCAGTTCCTGTGGCGTGGCGGCCAGCGCCAGCGGCTGGGCCAGAGCAATGTTGGAACCTTTTTCCGTCTTCGGCATCACGATCACTTTCATGAGGCCGTCTTTACCTGGTGCCGTGATCTTCACGGTGATTTCTTCGTTATCGCCAAAAATGCCTGCGAGTGCTGTGAACATGGTTTTTCCTAAAATTGTTTGAAAAAAAAGCGCCGGGATCGGCGCTTTTCTAATTACTCTTATTTGTACATGAGGACCGGGGGGACCGTGGCCGAGTAGTCAAAGTTCTTCACCGCCAGCAGGGCTGCGATGAGTGGCTCCTTCTTCTCGGTGAACACTTTCGAGAAACCGTCCCCGAGTGCCTTGTCCAGGCCGACCGACTTGGCGATCAGCTGGATCTGACTCTTGGTGAACAGGTTCAGGAACGTGGCGTCCATCTTCCAGTGCTTGGTAAGGTCGAGCTTGATGTGCTTTGCCAAGCGAACCAGTTCCGTTTCCGGGACGTCGTTCATTGCCGTGACAGCCAGCATTTTCGTTGCAGTATCGAGTTCGTCCGGGCCCAACTTCTGGACCTGGTCGGCAACCGAAGTCAGGTCGAGACCCTTCTTATCACCCGACAGGCGCTCGAAGACGGCGGTCATCCCGCTCTGGTTCACGTGACGGATATTGCCGGTCACGGCCAAAGCGATCAGGTACTGCACCGAGAGCTGGTAGTCCTTTGCGACTTCCTTCTTCATCGCTGCACGCCAGACGCCGAGACGGTATTCCTTCACCTTGTCGCCTTCGCTTACCGTGGTGGCTGGCACCTGGGTAGCCTTGGCTTTTGCCTTATCGTCGGATGCCCCTTTCGGTGCGTCCTTCGATTCAGCGGCGCCAGAGTTCGCTTTCGCGAGTGCCGCCTTTGCCTCAGTCTGGCTGCGAATGTTCTCCGCAATTTTTTTCTGATTGCACACCGGATCGAAACACTGATCCTTGAACGCCTTGCCCAGATGCTCCGGGATCGCGCTGATCGCAGCGCCGAAGTTGTTGCAGCCGCGGCAGGCTTCCGCCTGTGCTTCGCCAACACCTCCTGCGCCCTCAGCCCTGATCCGCACTTGAGCGAAGTTGTCGCCGGCACGAACAATCCGGATGACCGGGTATTCGTCCTTGAGGGCGTCCTTCATCCCCTCCAGTGCGGTTTCGGTCTTGGCTTTGTAGCAGGCGCCGTTGGTGCAGCTTCCGTCCGTGATGCAGGCTTCGAACATCGTGCCCTGGACGCTGGAATTGTGCTGGCAACCAGCGCAATCGACCTTGTCGAAAATTGCAACCGACAGCTTCGATGCAGCTTTCTCGATGAGCGATTTGAGGTCGTTGACGGTCAGGCCGCGCTCGAGTACAGCTGGCAGCAGCTTGTCCTGGCTGTCTTTCGCGAGGGATGCGAACAGCTCGGCGTGTCCCAACTTAATGTTTCGCTCGTTGAGGGTCTTTTGGACCAGCTCGGAGCAATTCATCAACGCCAGACGCGAATCGAGCCGCGAGCGCGACCAGCTGAGGAGGCGGGCCGCTTCATCGCGGTCGCCACGCACTTGGCCAAGGATCTGCGCCGCCGACTTGCCTTCTTCGGTTGGCGACATATCGGCGCGTTGCGTGTTCTCGATGTTGGCGAGGACTGCAGCTTCTTCCTCGGTGCACTCACGGATCAGGACAGGCATCTCGTAGTCGTCACCGTGCGCGGCCAGGGCAGCAGCGTAACGGCGGCCGCCTGCGATCACCTTGTACATGCCGTCTCCGACCGGGCGGACGAGGATGGCTTGAGCGATACCGTGAACGCGCACGGATTCGGTCAGTTCCTGCATTTCCTTCGGGTCGAAGTAGGTGCGCGGGTTATTGCCAGGCTCGATGAACTTGAGCTTGATGATGCCAGGTGTGCCGCGAGGTGCGCTGTCAGCTTTGGCTTCGATATCGGCCGGCTCCGAGGAGACGACTTGGATCGGGGCCTGAGCTTTGGCCTTGGTTTTTTTTGGTGCAGTTGCTGCAGTGGTTGGTGCTGCGGTTTCGGTGTTGAGGGTGGCGAGGGATGCGTCGACGATAGCGGACGGCGCAGGGGCGCCAGCTTGCAGGCCAATAACTTGCATTGGAAATTCTCCGAATTATGCCGAAAACCGGCGTTAGAAATTCAGAGCGAAGTGAAACTTTCGAGTGCGGAACACTGGAAAGTTACTTTGAGAAGCGCGAGGCGCTAATGGAGAGATTGCCGCAGAGCGACCAGCGTAGAGTAACGCAAATCTTGGCGTTGTGCAATCTTTAGCTGAGGGGGTTTGCCCCTCAGCTTCGATTATTGTTGTAGTTTTTACGATGCCAGCAGCGGCTCGTTCTGATACTGCTTGCACATGCGGCATTTCGCATCGTTTAAGTACGCGTAGAAGTCCAGCTCGGGTGACTTGCACGCTTTGCAAATGCACTCGCCGGCGACGAAAGTCGAGGACGGCTCAGGGTCGTCTCGGCGCATGAAAATGATCGAGGCTTGCTTCGGTTTTTGGCGGGTCGGTGCTTGTGTGTACATGTATGGAACTCCGTAATTTGCCGCAGGGGGCGGCCTTCAAAAGTGGTTCCGGTAAGGCTGTCCGATGCGGGGCATGGGAAAGCCGAAGCAATCCACAGAAACCCCGTACTGGCGGTGTCTGTGGAGCGTAGATTGGGCGGTCTTTCAGGTCGCCTTACTTGTTGAATTAAATCGGCGCCAGCGTATCGGCGATGATGCCCATGACTTCATCGCGCGGCCGGCCCAAGAACTGGTCGACCTCGGCTTCGATCTTCGCCAGTACATCTGGCTTGGACGTAAAGGCCTTGCCGTACTTGGCGAAGGTATAGCGGTTGAAGGTATTCATATCGAGCCCCATACCGGTCACCTTGACGGCAACAGCCATGAGCTTCGCAACGCACACATTGCCGACCCTGGACATGTCCTTGACCATCTGGACTGCCTTTGTGACAAGCGCGGGATCGTTTTCCCAGCCAGCAGAAATTTTGATGTCGAAATACTGCATCGCGATTTCCTGATCGAGTTGCATTTCTTCGATCAGCGCTTCGAGCTGGTCGGCTGGATCGTCCGGCTCGCCACTGCCCTGCCCGGTCGTTTCTGATGCGTGCGTCTGAGCGTCGCCGTCAATTGCGGTTGCGTCAGGCAGCAACGTAGCGGTAGGCATGCCTTTTGGCGTTGCCAGCCAGGCGACTGGCGTCGACGCGGCCGGCAGCGCGATCGTGCGACCCGTTTGCAGGATCTGGCCAATGTCGATGTCCG
>Ga0308157_10007191_pt1 | contig 13009 bp, 13 predicted proteins | sample PhyBR1_FD_201035 | JGI IMG/M metagenome (GOLD analysis project Ga0308157, IMG submission 201035) | Phyllosphere microbial communities from UC Gill Tract Community Farm, Albany, California, United States - DLSLB.R1 | ecosystem: Host-associated > Plants > Phyllosphere > Unclassified | place: USA...
GCTATGCTATCTAAATATTTAACATCTCTTAGCGTTAGCTTGATATTTCTATTGATTAACGAATCATTTTTATTGAGATATTTAAATTCTCCAGTAGCAGAATTATAGCTGTTCTCTAACTTATCTGTTCCCCATTTATATTCTAAGGACACAAAATTTTTCTCCTTAAAAGGAGCATTTCTAATGATAGGGGCATAGTAAACAATGCTGTATATCAAAAATGGAACTATTACTGTTAACGCTAAGAAAATCTTTTTACCTCTGGATGTCATAATTAATCAGCTACAAAATTCTTTGATGCATTCTCGTCAAACTCTCCCTCCCATTTAGCAATTACCACTGTAGCAAGGCAATTACCAATTACATTTACCGAAGTACGGGCCATGTCCATTAACTCGTCGATACCTAAAATGGCGGCAATGATAAACACTGGCAAACCAAATTGTTCTGCAGTAGCAATTAATACAATTAACGAAGCTCTTGGTACTGCCGCAACACCTTTAGAAGTAATCATTAAGGTAAAGGCAATAGCCAATTGTTGGCCTATACTTAAATCCATTCCAGCTGCCTGGGCAACAAAAATAGAAGCCAAAGATAGGTATAATGATGTACCATCTAAATTAAAACTGTAACCAGTTGGTATTACAAATGACACAATTTTACGTGGCACACCAAATTTTTCCATGTTACTCATCGCTTTTGGCAATGCAGCATCAGAACTTGTGGTGGCAAATGCTATAGAAACTGGCTCTTTAACTGCCTGAATAAATTTCTTAATAGATATTTTAAGCACTAGCATAATTGGTACAAAAACCAATAATACAAATACAATTAAGGCGATGTAAAGTGAGCCTAAAAGCATGAATAAATTCTTTAAAATATCTACCCCTAAATGGCCAACAGTATAAGCCATTGCAGCACCCACACCAATTGGTGCAAAATACATGATGAGGTTAGTAAATTTAAACATCACTTCCGATAAACTTTCGGCAAAGTCTACCATTGGCTTTCGCTTTTTTTCTTCTACCATGGCCAAGCCAATACCGAAAATAACAGAAAACACTACAATTTGCAGTACCTTATTTTCGTACATAGATTTAACGATATTCTCTGGAAATAATTCGTAGAAAAAGTGCGCTCCTTTATATACACCGTGAACGTGATCTGGTAAATGTTCTAAGGCAGCATCGGTAGTTTTAACCGCAGGCAATTCTTCATGCGGCATGCTTTTAATATCTACTCCAACACCAGCTTGTGTAATGTTAATGACAGCTAAACCTATAAAAATGGCACAAGAAGTAGCACAGAAAAAATACAACATTGATTTCCACGCCATACGGCCAACTTGTTTCAAATCTGAATGGCCCGCAATACCATAAACTAATGTTCCAAAAAGAATTGGCCCTACAATGGTTTTTACCAACTTGATAAAGCCTTTACTTAAGGGCTGTAACGCTGCTGCAAAGTTTGGAAAATCTATCCCCACAAATACACCTAACAACATACAAACCAATATCCATGTGGTTAGGTTTCTTTTTACCAGGGCATAAACAACCATCACTACTGCTACTCCCCAACGTGCAGACATCATGACTTGTTCTGGTATATGAACAATCTCAAATTCTTTTAATAAAGTAAGGACAATAGCAATGGTGATAAAAATTAGGGTAATTAAACCTATTTTACTTTTCTTCATTAGTTTTTGTTTATTACGTAGTGTCTATTTATGCAAAAAGGCACATTGTATAGTTGGTTATTTGGTTTTTAAGCTTAATGCGCAATTTAATATCGCTTTTATAAAGTTTACTAGAACGACAAAATTAAATATTTGCTGCAAGCACACAAACATTTATTAATTTAGTGGCCGTTTATGGTGTAACAATTTGATGTTGCCCTATTCTAATAGACATACAAAAACGCTAAATGGACCGAAAAGATCAGCTATTTAAAGAAATTTTCGATAAAAATTCAAAGAAGATATTTCACTTGTGTTATGGTTACACAGGCGATGCAGATTCTGCGAATGACCTTTTACAGGAAACTTTTTTAAAGGTTTGGCAAAATCTAGACAAGTTTAGAAACAAATCCTTAATTTCTACTTGGATCTATAGAATTGCTGTAAACACCTGTTTAACCTATTTACGTTCGGAAAAAAGACAAGCGAAAGACGAGCTTACCGATAACATCATAGAAAACAAAATAGAAGAGTATTCTGAGAAAAATGAGCAGGTTGCTTTGTTATATAAGTCTATCTCTAAATTAGAAGAAAACGATCGTTTGATTATTACCATGGTACTCGATGAGCTGCCTTATAACGAAATTGCAGAAATATCTGGTATTAGCGAAGGCAATTTGAGAGTTAGAATTCATCGCATTAAACAAAAACTTACTGAAATATACAATCAACATGCAAGAATTTGATCATATAGAGGCGCTATGGGCTAAGCATACAGTTGATGTAAAAATATCTGCTGATGATATGCTTAAGCAGGCAAAAAAAGATGTGAGTAATATTCGTACTAAATCGCTGCTAAACATTATTGGCATGGCGTTATCGATTTTTGCTTTGGCATCTATTTGGATATGGTATGACTTTAACTCCATCGCTGCTCAATTAGGCTTAAGCATAGTGATTATTGCCGTATTAGCTACTACAGTTATATTATACAATAATCACAGGGTAATTTCACAAAACGACTTCACACAAAACCCCCATATTTTTTTACAGAAGCTCAAAATATACCAACTACAAAGACACCAACTATACAACAAAATGTTTTGGGTTTACGTAGCCGCCTTAAGTATTGGTACAGCGCTATATTTTTCGGAGATATTAACCCTATTAACACCTTGGTTACAGGGGCTTCTGCTCTTTTTCAGTTTTGGTTGGATCATCTTTTGCTCTACCTTAGTTAGAAAAGCTGTGATTAAGAGAGATAAGGAAAGAATTGCTTTGTTAATCGAGAAATTTGAGCGCATCAGCAATCAATTTAAAGAGGCAGAATAATTTGGCATAAAATTCGTTCTTGAGTGATTGATGAAATCGTTTAAAAACATTCTCCTTTTAGCCCTTGCTATATTTATTTGCGCATTTGCGCCACATGACCGCATTGCTCCAGAAACCTTAGACTGGGATACACATTTTAGAGCCAATCCCGATGCTAATTCTAAATATACTGCGGTAACCAGTACCATTTGGCAATACGGCTACCGTTCCACTATTCGTGGCAACAATTTGCAGCTAGATTTTAACTTCTTGGGTGGCGTTGATGTGAATAGGTCCTGGGTAAAACGAGATAAGATTAGAAATAGAAATGTAAGTAGACAATTGTTGAAACACGAACAAGGACATGTTTACATCAATTTTCTTCTGCTCAAAAAAGGAGAATATATTCTTAAAAATCAAGGTTACACGATACAAAATTATAAACGTTTGATAGACAAAACCGCAAAAGACATCGGCAAGTTTTACAACGATATGCAGGAACGCTACGACGTAGAAACCAAACACGGCATGGATATAGAAGCTCAACAAAAATGGGACAGTTTTTTTGAAAGTGAGCTAAGCCAGTTTTAATTCATTACCGTCGACTGAAGTCGACGGTAATAAAAAGCTCTTACTCCCCAGGTTTAACCTCCGAAGAAGAAAAACTATTGCCCGACAAACGATACTTTAAAGTTTTAACAAAAGTTGTGGTTTTGCCGCTATCAGTTTGTACCGTTGGCACCGACCTGAACAAATCTCCATTCTTTACAAAGAATTTATCATCGCCTTTATAACCTTTCATCGTACTAATTCCCGGAAAGCTAATTTTGTTAAAATCATTATTAAATTCATATACGTTTACATCTGCAACGTTTTTACGCACCAATGTTTGTATGTAAATTTCTGGGTTGCCATCATTATCTAAATCCATGTTCCAAGCATCGGTAATGATACCCTCTCGCTCTACTGAAAGCGATTTGTAGTTATTCTTTATCGAATCCGACATTAAGATTAAAAAGCCACCAACGCTATCCACTCCTTTTCCCCAGCTTAATACTTCGAAATAATAGCCTGGTTTTATCTCAATACTTTTATAAAATGGAAAAGGGTTTGGTGCTTCAGTTTCTACTGTTTTTTGTTCTGTAGCAATAGGTTTCTCGGTATCGCTGCAAGCAACAAACATTATTGAAACTATGATAAGCGCAAATACAGATTTAAATAAATTTTTGAAAACCATGAGTTGTAAATTTTAAAACGCCAATTTATATGTTTTATGGTTAAATCAAAACAATAATTTATTTAAACTATTCGATTCGGTATAACTAGACGTATTCTTAAGCGGTCATTATTCTAAGCATGCGTAGAGCGAGGAGAATTTAACTAATTGTTAGATTTCTCCTCGTTCCTCGTCGAAATGACGCAAGTGCTATTATTAATTAACAATAACTGCGGTCGTAGGCGGTCGTCATTTCGAGCGTAGTCGAGAAATCTTTTAAATCAACGATAAATTCCGTTAAAATAATCAAAGCTAAAGATTTTACTTCGTAGAGCCTCGGTTCTCCATTCGCAACTGCGGTTGACATGACGGCAAGGTATTACTTAACCTTAACCTCTGCAGCACCGTTATTAAAGACAGTTTCGGTTACTACACTGCGTTTCCCACTTGGTGTAATTACGATAGTTTTTAAAACTTTTTTCTTGCCCTGTGGCACATTTATCTTTAATGGCGATGTGTATTCTGCCGCATTTTCAGAAGGGCGAAAACCGTCTAACGTGTAGAAAATTTTAGCACCTACAATTGGCGATTGTAAGTTAATTACGTGATTTTCACCTGTAGTTTCTTTGTCTGGCTGACCAATTGCAGTAGGCACCCAAAAATTAGTCCCTGTTTTATCTAACTTGGATAAATGTAAAGACAAACGTTCTTCGCTAAAGTTTTTCAGATCTTTCTTCTCTAATGGTGTCCAAGCAATTTCTGATAAGGCAAAAACCCTTGGAAAAATCATGTATTCCGCTTTTGCTGGCGTTTCAATATATTCTGTCCACAAGTTTGCCTGCACACCTTTGATATACTGCTTTTGATCTGCAGTAAGCACTGCTGGAACTGGATCGTAGTTGTAAACTTTTGTATAATGCGCAAAGCCTTTTCCATTTCTACCGATCGTTAATGGTTCATCTTCGGCATTAGATTGCTTGTGGTCGAAATATAAACCATTTGTGCTTGGCGTCATTAACACATCATGATTTTGCTGTGCCGCTTCGATTCCGCCCTTCTCACCTCTCCAACTCATCACTGTCGCATTCGGAGCCAGTCCGCCTTCTAAAATTTCATCCCATCCAATAATAGATCTTCCTTTTCCGTTCAAATATTTCTCAATTCTTTGGATGAAATAGCTTTGCAAACCATGCTCATCTTTTAAGCCTTTTTCCTTAATCAACTGCTGGCAAAACTCAGACTCTTTCCAATACTTTTTAGGAGCTTCATCTCCACCAATGTGGATATATTTTGATGGAAAAATAGCGATCACCTCATCGAGTACATTTTCTAAAAATTTAAAAGTATTTTCTGAAGGCACAAAAATATCATCAAAAACACCCCAAGTTTGCTGCACCTGTTTGCCTGTTCTTGGACCCGACCAAGGCCAATCTGCACCTATATAAGTATCTCTTTCTGGAAAACTACTCAATTCTGGGTAAGCGGCAATAGCTGCAGAACCATGTCCTGGCAATTCAATCTCAGGAATTACGTTGATATATTTCGCCGCAGCATAAGCTACAATTTCTTTTGCTTCTTCTTGCGTGTAATATCCTTTGTAAACTTCATTGTCTGTACCTCCAGAGCCGGGATAAACGCCGATAATAGTTCCATTTCTGCTTCCTCCAATTTCGGTCAGCTTGGGATATTTTTTAATCTCAATTCTCCAGCCTTGATCTTCTGTTAAATGCCAATGAAAGTTATTCAACTTATAGGTCGCCATAATGTCAATGTACTTTTTAAGAAAAGACATTGGAAAAAAGTGACGACCAACATCTAAATGCATTCCGCGATAAGAAAAGCGTGGATAATCATTGATTTCTACATTTTGAATAGTGTAAGCACCGTTTGTTTTTTCGCCAGGAACCATTTGCATAAAAGATTGTAAGGCGTAAAACAAACCTGCATTCTTTCCAATAAGTTTAACTTTATTTCCTTTAACACTAATACGGTAACCTTCTGGCGGCAATTTATCTTCATCTCTAGCTAAGATAATTGCTTTCTGATTGGCAGATAAAGGCATTTTGGCTGAGACAATTTTTGCTGTGATACCCTTGGCCGCTAGAAACTCTTTGAGCATTTGAGCAATTTTCATATCTCCAGACACCGATAGGATACGCAAATCATCACTCATCGCAAAACTTCCGCTAGATTTAATTACAGATACTGGCGCAGGAATAATCCCCATGTTTATATCCGTTTGTGCATTTGCATTTAAAATTAAGAGTGACGCGACGGCAGTTAAAAACAGCTTTCTCATTATTTTTGGTTTGGTTTTAAAATTCGGTTGTAACGGTTTATAAGAAGTTAAATTCTTATTGGTCTACAAGATAAAAAATTTAAAAGCTAACCAAAAGAAAAATTTTAAAACATAAAAAAACCTTTCTAAACATTTTAGAAAGGTTTCAAAATTATTTTAAAGTTAAAGACTAGTTCATTACTTCGAATCGCCTTTTGCAGCTAAAAATCTTTCTGCATCAAGCGCAGCCATACAGCCAGAACCCGCCGCGGTAACCGCCTGTCTATAAATGCTATCTTGCACATCACCACAAGCAAAAACACCTTCTACATTGGTTTTAGATGTACCCGGAACAGTTTGCAAATAACCGGTGTCGTCCATATCTAACCAACCTTTAAAAATATCGGTATTTGGTTTGTGGCCAATTGCCACAAAGAAACCTTCCACATCTAAAGTTTTAGCTTCTTCTGTTTTATGATTGAAAACCTTTACACCTGTAACATTTTTACCGTTTCCAATAATCTCGGTAGTTTGTGTGTCGTATAAAACTTCAATGTTTTCGGTATTTAATACGCGGTGCACCATTGCTTTAGAAGCACGGAATTCGTCTCTACGTACTAACATATATACTTTTTTACAAAGCTTAGCTAGGTAAGTAGCTTCCTCTGCAGCGGTATCGCCAGCACCTACAATTGCTACAGTTTGCCCTTTAAAGAAGAAACCATCGCAAACGGCACAGGCAGAAACGCCGAAACCATTGTATTGTTGCTCACTTGGCAAGCCCAACCATTTTGCTTTTGCGCCAGTGGCGATAATAACTGTATCGGCTAAAATTGTTTTGGTTTCATCTACCGTTACTTTATGAGGCAATGAAGAAAAATCTACCGAACTTACATAACCAAAACGAATTTGCGTACCAAAACGCTCTGCCTGATTTTTGAAGTCTTCCATCATTTCGGGGCCCATAATTCCGTTAGGGTAACCAGGAAAATTATCTACATCGGTAGTTTGGGTAAGCTGTCCGCCCATTTCCATACCCGTGTACATTACTGGTTTCAAATCTGCTCTGGCTGCGTAAATCGCTGCCGTATAACCTGCTGGACCTGAGCCTATGATAAGACACTCTACGTGCTCTAATTCTTCTTGTTGTGACATTGTGTGTATTTTGTGATGCAAATTTAAACTTTAACCACTAAAGCGCAACACTTGTGGAGAAAGATGAAATTGTGGAGATAATTCGGGAGTTAGGTTAACTGCTGAATTGGTTAATAGGTTAATTGTTTTACTACACAGTTGCCTAAATATTTATTACATTAAACAATGTAACAACTAGCAATTTGCCAATTAACCGATTTAAACGGCTAACCACTTCTTCATTTCTTTACTTCCCTTTATTCGCCCTCAGCAACCTCACAAAATTTCCGCCTAACATTTTATGAATATCAGCTTCGCTGTAGCCTCGTTTTAGCAAAGCAGCGGTAACTTTTGGAAAATCGGCTACGCTATCAATTCCCTGCGGAAAAGACTCAGCACCATCAAAATCGGCACCAATGCCAACATGGTCTACGCCGATCAATTTCACAATGTGATCAATGTGATCTACCACCAAGTCAACACTGGGCTTAATGGCATTTGCTTCTTCCTTATGCAGCGAAACTAAAGTATCAATTGCTTTAGATCTGCCGTATTTCTCACTCAAGTCAGTTAATTCATCTTTATACTTTGTTAAAAATGCTTTCTGTTTATTGGAATAGGTCGAGTCTAGAAAACCACTGTAAAAGTTCAGTGAAATTACGCCACCATTTTTTCCAACAGCCTTAATCTGCTCATCTTTTAAATTTCTAGGCACTGGATTAATAGCGTAAACACAACTGTGTGATACTAGAATTGGCTTTGCAGAAGCCTTAATAGCGTCGTAGAAAGTTTGCTCGCCTACATGCGATAAATCTACCAATACGCCTAAGTCGTTCAATTTTTTAACCACAGATTTTCCGAAATCATTCAAACCAGGCTTTGCAATTTTGCCTTTACTTTCTTCGGCCGCCGAACTTGCCCAAGGTGTACTATTATTCCAAGTTAGTGTGAGGTAAATCATCCCTCTTTTAGCTAAAGCTTCTAATTTTGTTAAATCACTTTCTATCATGTGACCGCCCTCTACGCCTATCATGGCGGCCATTTTATTTTGCTTTACCGCAGTTTCTAGCTGCTGTGCATTATTTACTAACGTGATTTTATTAGGATATCTTTTGATTAAGCTATATAAAGAATCTATCTGGCGGTTAGCTAAATCAAAGCCACCTTTTTCATCGCACCAAATTGAAAAAACTTGTACATCTAAGCCACCTTGCTTCGCCCTTACCAAATCAAAATTACCAGAAGTTTGCAGCTGGCCAATATCAATCCCAGATTGGATCTGATTGTACAAGATATCGCCATGCGTATCTACCATGATTGCTTTTTGATGGATTTTACTGGCATCTTGGGCAAAAGCAATTGCCGCAAACGACAAAGCCAACAACAAGGATAATGGTTTTTTCATATTATTCTACAGCTAAAATTTCTGCTTTAGTTAGTTTGGACGTACTGATCAATTTATCGTTTTCGAATACTTCTTTAACTTTCCGTTTCAAATCGTACCAAACACCGTCTCTAAGTCCATCCTTATAGTTCCCATTTAAAAACCTACGGCCTTTATGATTGTAGAAACTAACTTCGCCTTGTAGTTTTCCATTATGGTAGGTACGAAAGCCCATAATCGCTCCATCAGGAAAATAATCGTACCATTTACCCTCTTCCAAACCATCAACAAATTCTCCTTGTTGAGAAGTATATCTATCTGTCTTAGAATTTTTGAAATTGGTAAAATTCTCGTAATTGTAATCGTAGATACTACCATAGAAGATAAATTTACCATGAGGCTTTGTCAACAATTCATCTTTATAAGATCCAGACAGCATCAAATTATCGTATAGATCAAACCGCTTTAAAACCCATAAATCTTCTCCGCTTAACTTGCCATACACCCCATAAGAAGTAGCTTGATCTGCATTCGTCGTGATCCGATTTCCGTTAAAATAGATCGGCTTTGCCTGAGAAAAAGCTTGGAAAACTGTTGCTACTACTAATAATATTACTAACCTAACCTTCATCATGTTTTACGTTTGAATTATCCCTACGTTAAAAGCTTTTTTAATTGGCGACTGGTTTGCTGCTTCTATACCCAAAGATATAACTTTTCGAGTTTCTAATGGATCTATTACACCGTCTACCCATAAACGAGATGCCGCATAATAAGGCGTAGTTTGTGCGTTATATTTATCAGTAACCTCGTTCAGCAACTCGTTTCGCTTCTCTTCTGTTAACGCTTCACCCTTACCTTTTAATGCACTCTCTTGAATTTGTAACAAAACTTTTGCCGCTTGTGCACCGCCCATTACAGCTATTTTTGCGCTTGGCCAAGCATAAATCAACCGCGGGTCGTAAGCTTTGCCGCACATGGCATAATTACCTGCACCGTAAGAATTGCCCACCACAATAGTAAATTTAGGCACCACAGAGTTAGATACGGCATTCACCATTTTTGCGCCATCTTTAATAATGCCACCTTGCTCAGATCTACTGCCCACCATAAAACCTGTAACGTCTTGCAAAAACACCAGAGGGATTTTCTTTTGGTTACAGTTCATAATAAAACGACTAGCTTTATCGGCACTATCCGAGTAAATTACGCCGCCAAATTGCATTTCACCCTTTTTAGATTTAACCACTTTACGCTGGTTTGCAACGATGCCAACCGCCCAACCATCTATTCTAGCTAAGCCGCATAAAATACTCTGACCATATAATTCTTTATATTCTTCAAACTCCGAATCATCCACCAAACGCAAGATAATATCCCTCATGTCAAAAGGTTTTTCACGGTTGTCTGGCAAAATGCCGTAAATATCCTGTTCATCTAATTTGGGTAACGCAGATTTTATGCGATCGAAACCTGCATTTTGAGGCGCACCCAGCATGCTCATAATCTTTTTGATACTATCTAAGCAAGCCTCATCGTTGGGATGTTTGTAATCGGTAACTCCCGAGATTTCGCAATGCGTAGTTGCGCCACCCAAAGTTTCGTTGTCGATATCCTCGCCTATGGCGGATTTTACCAGATAAGAACCCGCTAGAAATACGGAGCCAGTTCCATCTACAATCATTGCTTCATCGCTCATGATGGGCAAATAAGCACCTCCGGCTACGCAAGAACCCATAATCGCAGAAATCTGCACAATTCCTTCGCCAGACATAATGGCATTGTTCCTGAAGATGCGACCAAAATGTTCCTTATCTGGGAAAATCTCATCTTGCATGGGCAGATAAACACCCGCACTATCTACCAAATAGATGATTGGCAAGCGGTTTTCCATAGCTATTTCTTGCGCTCGTAAATTCTTTTTTGCCGTCATTGGAAACCAGGCGCCGGCTTTTACCGTAGCATCGTTAGCCACAACAATACACTGCCTACCAGAAACGTAACCAATTTTAACGACCACTCCCGCACTCGGACAGCCACCTTCAGCTTCGTACATTCCCTCTGCAGCCAATGCACCAACCTCTACAGATGGCTTGTCTTTATCTAATAGATAAGCAATTCGCTCTCTTGCTAGTAATTTGCCTTTTTCCTTTTGCTTAGCCGCACTTTTCTCTCCGCCTCCAGCATAAGCTTTTTTAAGCTTTGTTTTTAGCTCGTAAACAAGTTGCTTATTGTGGTCTTCATTCTTATTAAATGTCAAATCCATATAGGTTGATTATATTTTGGTTTTCGGTACAAATATCTTTCAACCACATAGAAACATAGTTGAATAATAACAGCTATGTTTTTATGTGGTTAATTTTAATATACCGAACTAATTATGCTAAAATAGTATTTTAAGCGTTGTAATCTTATGAGATGCTTCATATTTTTTATGTTACTTTCTGTTGGCAACACTTGTTTTGCCCAAAAATTCAATTTCCCAAAATTGGTAATGCAAAGCGATAAACCTGAAAGTAGCATCCCTAAAAACTGGAAAATTATAGATTCCGCCATCGGCGATTTAAATGACGACAAACAACAGGACATCGTTTTAATTCTAGAACACCAAACAACGATTTCCGAAGAAAGAGCTTACGGGAACTATGCCATAGAACTAATTAGAGAAGTGCAAAAGCCAAGAATATTAGCAGTTTATTTTAAAGGAAATAGCAAATATCGCCTAGCGTTACAAAACAACGACTTTATTTTACGTTCTGAAGAAGGTGGTAAGGTGGGCGACCCTTTAAAAGGGCTACGCATAGACAGCAACAAATTGATATTGTCTTTTGAAGGTGGTAACGATTGGCGTTGGAAGTTGAATTACAGCTTCGAATATCAACAAAAAAACTGGACTTTAGTCACTGCGAACAACGTTTATTACCACAACGACAGCGGCGAAATGGTAGACAAGCAATATGATTTTATAGATCGAACCATTAAAACCGTGGTTGGCAGCATTTTTAACCGTAATATTTCTAATTCTACCGATGAAGATATTTTGGTTTTCACACAACCACGTACGTTAAACGATTTTAAAAAACCTTGGACCTGGGAAGTAACGAAGGATAATTATTTATAGGTTTTATATAGACTTACGAAGTTTTTGAAACTTCGTAAGCCTTTCATCTTATATTAAAATTCAATCAGAAAATTAATGATAATACCCGATGTAATCTATAAGCCAAACTCCATTCTCTTTAGTAAATGTAAAAAGCATTTTAGTATAAGTTGTAGAAATATTAAATTTTGCGATTGCTTTGTTTTCCATAATTAAAACTTCTTCCAACTCTCCCTCGTCAATGTGATCTAAAATTTGCTCCGGCTCAAAACTTTGGAGTATAAAATCTAAACCAAGACCATCTATTTTTACAATACTTCCAATACTAACCGGTGGACTTGTTATTAAAATTTTATCGATCTCATAAAAGTATCCTCGCAAGTTATTTAAATATGTTTCTGAAAAAAAAGTACTCGATCTTAAAAAGTCTAGATATCTTTCAACTCCTACTTTATTTACTACTCGCTTTTTTAATTTTTTAGATACAGCCAATTCCTTTATAAGTGTATAACGTTTAGGACTAGGATCATGAAGATGGTTAACTTTATGCCATTTTAAAAGACCAATAATACTGTGCTTTATAGAATCTTGAATAGTGTGCTGAGCACGTATGTTTAATGAAATTCCAATAAAAAATATTATAAATGATATTTTTTTCATATTCGTCATTTTTTTATACTTTTTCTAATTTGTGTTACAATAAAATCATGGTGTCCGGTTAAATTGGCGTATTGACTTTTTGTTTTTCTAGAAATTAATATATTCACCTGTCATGGGGATAAATCTATATGGGAATATTTCGGCTGGGTAATTTTTAGATCTCAGTGTTCTATTAATGAATTTTAAATAAACATCAGGAGATTTTTTTATTTTTTTGCACGTGGCCCTTATAGAGCTTATATTTGGAATCT
>Ga0308157_10007196_pt1 | contig 13005 bp, 21 predicted proteins | sample PhyBR1_FD_201035 | JGI IMG/M metagenome (GOLD analysis project Ga0308157, IMG submission 201035) | Phyllosphere microbial communities from UC Gill Tract Community Farm, Albany, California, United States - DLSLB.R1 | ecosystem: Host-associated > Plants > Phyllosphere > Unclassified | place: USA...
TCCCGACAGTCCACGCGCACCATTGCGATAAGGTGCGCGCATGGCCTCGGAATCGTGCGCGTGATCAGCTCGGAACGATGCGCGCGATCACGTCGGAATCATGCGCGCGATGAGCCCGGATTCCGCAACTATATATTCTCTTATTAAGAATAAAAATCAATGCTAGTTCTCTAACAATGAATAATGATCGGCTGCGGGTGCATTTAGTTGGGGACCATCCTGCTCGTCGTGAAACCGCTTTGCTTATCTAAAAGCGTAAAAACACAGAGGTAGCCCGGTAGCGGTGGTTCAATCTCAATGGCCACCAGAGGAGCAGAAATGGACGTGCTCAAGAAGCTTGGAATTACACTTACCATCATTCAGGCGCTGATGGCTGGCGTATCAACCCCAGCACTGGCAGCAGAAGTGTGCATCGCAGGTGGTCTGGGTTCTATAGGAGTGGGCGCAACGGATGCCGCTGGTGCAAAAGCGATGATTGCGATAACTGTCGCCTTTACGCCACGCCAGGCAAGGAACGCAGCCGCGGAGAGACCGACGAGACTGCCGCCGATGATTAGCACTTGTATATTGTAGATAGGGATTGTCCTTTTCGGAATGACTGCGCCATGATGCAAAGGACCAATGCGGTGCTTCGAAAGTGGCGTATTCAAACAGCACGGGTGGAGCAGACGCATGGCGTCCGGTTTCCGTCGCGGTCCGTCGCCCGAGGGCTGGATTGTGGTCAATGGGGTGCGCCATCGACTGACCGGGGCTCACCAAAAGACTGGTCCACCATTTTCGACAAGATTGCAGCGTTCACTTTAATCGGCGCAAGAGGCCTCCCATCACATCTGTGCTACATGCTATGTCTTGAGTTTGCATCTGGTGGCGCGTTCAGCGTCTTGGTAGCACTAAGCCGCTTCCTTCAAGATAGCGCGGATGGGCAGCGGTGCTGTACCCAAATACCCCGCGATCATCCGTGTGATATGTTCGACGATATCGGCTTCATCGGAAAGGGAGTGGCCGCAGTCATTGAGAACGATCGCATGAGTCAGCGTCTCTACAGTTGTGACGCAAATAAATGCAGCGGTGTCGAGGTCTTTGAGCTGAATGTCGTCTTTACATTGTCCCAGATAATGCCGAACCAGATGCAGCGTATCCTTGCGGATGGCTTCCACCTCGGCGAGTTTTCCAATTCGGGGTACTTCTTCCTTAAGTATGCGATGGAGCTCAGGATCGACCCGATGTGCTGCGATCATTGCGCGAATAAGCTCCCGCATCGCGCCATTTAGATCGTCCGACGCGCATTCCTGCATTGCGTTTTCCAGCAGAGCCAGAATTTCACGATTGTGCCTTGCGACGAGCGCAGCCACCAGCGATTCCTTGTTGGGGAAGTATTGATAGAGCGAGCCGATGCTCACACCCGCTACTACGGCGATGCGATTTGTGCTGGTCCGGGCATATCCTTCACGTACCAAAACGCGAGCAGTGGCATCCAGTATCGCTTCGACGGTCATTTTTGACCTCTCTTGCGAAGCCGATTTTCTGGGATTTGTAGTACTCAGCTTGGCCATAATGCAGATTTCCTAATGCGAGTAGACAATGTGAGTTAACGCTCACATATTCGGTATAAATCGTCAATAGCCATGAATGTGAGGCGTAATATCGTGATTAAATTTGGATAATAGTAAGTCGTAAAACAAAATCGAACATAGAAAATAAGAGTTATATAATACCATGAAGTTGATCAATGGTGCGATGCTTGTTGCTGTGATGGTAATAGGCGCTGGTTGTGTTGGTTCCGTGCAGAAAAACGCGAGTGTTTCCGTTGCGGAATGTGCAGATGTAAAACAGAATGTAGCAAATAGCGAAAAATGCAAAGCGCCTAGACTAGGCTGGGAGGGTGCTAACGGTAGCGATTTCAACATTAGCCACTGATTGATCGCATCACCGGAAACTTGCCGGTACCCGCTGATTAGTCTCTTGGTAGCTGTCTCGAATTCCACTGCACTTCGGGGATAGCCTTGCCAATTAAATAGCTGAAATCGGTTATCTTCATCGCTTTGGTATCGACCTGACATTGGAAGTCGATCGAATACCACTTCGCCCGACTACGAAAAGCTCCGTCGCGGATCGTAAAGCTGGTTTCTGAAACAACGCCAGCGCTGGGGGCTAGCATATCAGGAAAAGTGCCAGGTCTGTGGTGCCGGACCTGTTCCAGCGCCTCGATGCCGCAAATCTGTACGATCCGATCTCGTTGAGGGAGCTTGCCGATCGCTTGCTTCACGCGCGGATCAGCGAGGGTATCCTTTGAATAGATCTGCTGCGCGGAAGTGAGCTTGGAGTTCACTTCCGCGTGCTTGTCAGGCGTTGCGATTGAATTTTGCGCTGCTGGAGCAGAGTTTTTCGTTTCAACGGGCAGGCCTTCGGCCTTAGTGCGCAATTCAGGGACAGATTTGGCGTTACTATCGGATTTCTGGAGAGCTTCGTCCTTTTCTTTCAATACCGGATTATGATTGTCGGCTGCTGTTTGCTGTGGCTCGGGCTTGTCCATTACTGGCTGGGAGCTGTCCGCTGGGGATGGGGACTCTTTTTGCGCTGATGCAGACTCGAAAGCTTGAGGCGATCGCCGGGCAGCCGCATTCGACTTGCTATTTGGTGAGGGGGCGCCTGGCTTCGGAGGAACAAGTTCCACGTTAACGCTTTGATCTTGAGCAGGAGGAGACAATTCAGGCGCACGATAAAGCAGCAATGATGCCAAAGTCAGATGAAGAACGACGGATGCTGGGATTCCCCAGCCGGTTTCTTCCAGTGTTCTTTTGGTTAAGTGCTGCATCTTTTAAAACGTTAATCTCCACGCGCCGACACTAGGTGCTTGTGCCAAAGGCAACAAGAGGGGAGGGATAGCAACTCGCCAGAAGCCATCATGTTTGACGAACTTTTGATGCCCCCAATGGTTTTCGAACTTTCTGGAACGTACACGCGAAGGTTGACCATTTGCGGGTATCCTTGGATAACGCTTGCCGTGATATATCACACTCGAGTATAAATATGGGGCAATACACGCGTTAATCTGCAACACTTGCAACACAATATTTTTGGTTAAGAGAATGTCACTTTCTTATTTTGATTATTTTGCGTAGTTGCCTACGTCAGATGAGCTACTGTGCACAGTCCGACGATAGACGACCTGATCACATGCAGGTGTCTCGCCTAACGCGTACAAATGCCCGGCGATGCGCGACCTTTGATCAGTGAGTATTTAAAAAAATGAGCCGCGGTACTAATGGTGCTGGCTTGAATGAAATTGCAGCGACAAATGATGAAATTGACGTAAGCGCAAGTGAACTGAATGTGGGCATGCCGCTTCATGCTTCATGCTTCAAGCGCTTCTGCGCTGCATCAGCAGGTTTTGCTCGGTGCGGATTTTGCTCTGGCCGGTGAACTGGGCGAGCGGCTTGAAATCTTTTTGAGAGGCTTGCAGAGAAGTTTGCAGGCTCTGTCGCGGTCATTTTTGACGGACGGTCGTGGCCATACAAGGAGCTTGATGAGCGCGCCAATCAGTTCGCGCGACTGTTGATTGAGCATGGCGTGAAGCCTGGCGATCGCATTGGTTTGCTGTTTGATCGCTCTGCCGAGACTTACATCACCCTTCTGGCTGTGATGAAGGTGGGTGCTGCCTATGTGCCACTCGCCACAGCCTTTCCAGAAGATCGCACGGCACTCATCATTGATGATGCCGCCGTCAAGCTTGTGATTTCGCTTCGTGCTTATTTGGCACGGGTGGAACAAATGCTTGTTCCACATATATTGATCGACGCTTGCGCTACGGAAATTTCTCAGCATTCCAATGCTCGATCGGATGTTGCCACGGGAGCAGCCAATCTGGACGAGATTTGCTACCTTCTTTATACGTCGGGTACGACTGGACGGCCTAAAGGTGTTCTTATTCGTCATCAAAGCTTTTGCAACTGCCTGCGTGTCGCAGCAGTTTTATATGGATACAAGCCTAGCGACCGTGTTTGCCACGGCATGACGATAGCCTTCGATTTCTCGGCTGAAGAATACTGGGTCCTTTGTGGCAGCCACCACTGTAATCCCCGCACCACGTCCGTTGACTCTGGTGGGCGAAGAACGGGCAGATTTTCTACGTAAGAACGACATTAACTGCATGGCTTGCAGCCCGACATTGCTGTCTTCCATTGAAAGTGACATCCCCAAGCTGCGTCTCCTTATGGTCGGCGGTGAAGCATGTCCGCTCAATCTGGTAACCGTTGGACAAAGCCCGGACGCTTACTTCTAAATGCCTACGGCCCGACTGAAGCAACTGTTACCGCCACCATGGGTGACATCTGATAAACCCGTAACAATCGGCGCTCGACCGGAAACCGTGCTGCAAGCAAAACTTCAATAACACGCCGTTCATACCCACCGGTTGGCTCCAGAATGAGGCGTTCGATGCCGACAAAACGCGTAGTATAAGTTATGAGGCTGGTCTCCCTTATACACGAGCGCGAAGCTCTCTCAACGGTGCGACGATGCCTCTAAGGTGCAAAGGGTTATGCTTTTCTACGAACGAAAGTTCTGGCCCCGATGGGCTCAACCAATTTGCACCCGTCATTGCTGTGTATGGTGGCAACAATGACAAAGAGGCCGGAGCATCATAACAGATGCTCCGGCCTCACAATGTATAAGCCCCGGATGCTGGCGGGCGATCCGGGGTATGTGCACCGGATTAGGAGCGGGCGAGCTTGGGTTCGGTGGGCGATAACAGTCCGCTTGGTTCGTTATTTCTGCTTCTTCGCTTGATCATGATGCCACTTGATGGCGAAGAACATGCCCGTGCCTAACACGACAACCTTAAACGTAACGAAGACTACAATGAACCAATCCATCTGAACATTTCCAAGCTGCTATCTATCGTGAGGGGGTATTACCCCAAAACCGCTGAATTAACAGCCTCAAATTTTGTTGAACGTGCCACTTAACCGCCCTAGATGCGGTGTTTTCATGCCGAAATAGAAGTCATAGGCTATGATTGGAACTATTTCCAATGAAGATGACCCCGACTGACCTCTCAGAAAGCCGGGGCCGCACAAACCTCCAGTCGCGTTATATTGATGGATTGTGCCTTAGAGGCTTACACCGGGCTCAGAACAAACAAAAGCCCGGCAGCGGAACGACTGAACCAGGGCTACGCTTTCTCGTGTTTAGGAACCGATCAGCGCTGAAGGATGCTAGCGCCAAATAATTAATTAAAAACCCCGGCAGCGTGGGCTAACCGAGGTTCTGCACTAAGACTGATTCGCATTTATCTTAACGCCGTTCGACGTTAGTCGAGCTCTTGATAAATAAAAACCCCGGCAACCGCAAAGTCCGCCGGGGCTGCGCACCGGCTTCAAGCTGGGGGCTCGGGATGATGCGCAAGTAAATCTTCTCACAGTCTCAAGAAATCACACTGTCACGGCCCATCACATGCTGGCGCTCTGTCGTATCTAATTTCGGGACAATCTAATGAACAAAACAATGTTCTTCGCATATGCGAGGCTCGCGCCTTTTGGCGGCCGTCTTCCACGAGACAGACGGCAAGATGCAGCTGGTTGTCGAGAACCTGAATTACACCAGTGCGGCGCAAATACGAAAGACATGGACGAAACGCTTCTCGTTGATCGCTGCGGCTCAGTCTTATGTGAACAATCCGCAAGCCCTTGCAAACAAGGTCTACGGCGGCCGCATGGGCAGCAACGGCGCTAATGACGGTTGGCTTTATCGAGGCAGGCGCCTGCGTCAGATCACTGGCAAGGACAATTATAAGAAGTTCGGCATTGCTGATGTGCCTGAGAAAGCGCTCGAACTCGCAACAGCGATCCGCATCCTCTTTGAAGGTATGCTGCTGGGCAAGTTCACGGGTCGAAAGCTGAGTGACTTTTTCGGTAAGGGCAAGGCGACCCGGAAAGCGCGCGCGTCACCGTCAACGGCACCGATAAGGCCACACTGATCTCGGGCTATTACCGCAACTTCCTCGACAGCCTCACTGCAGCGCGCGAAATGAAGGCGGCATCTGTCGAAGATGCCAAGCCTGACGATGTGCCACTGCTGCAAGATAAGACCGTCCAGACCATCGTGGCAGCTGGCGGCGGTACGTTTGTTACCGGACTTATCGGTACAGTTTCCAATCCATGGACATTCCTGACCTTTGCCTTGATCGTGGTTGCTTTGGGTGGCGGCCTCTGGCTTTGGCATAGCGGCAGGCTGGAACTGAAGAGGGGGGCGGCATAACTTGGCTCTTGGCCCTACGCTCCAAGCTTACCGGCTACGCCGTGGCAATTGCTGCGGCGCTGACCGTCCTTGTCAATGCGTATCTCAAAGGCCGGTCTGACAGCAAAACAGCCCAGACCGCACGCGACGCAGGATCCGTAACCAAAGCACGGAAGATAGAAAATGAAGTTGGCCGTCTTGATGACAGTGCTGTTGACGCTCGGCTTGCTAAGTGGATGCGCGACAAGCGGTAGTTACTGTGACGTGGCGAGGGCAATCTATGCAAGTCATGACGACACGTCAGAAACCAAGCGTCAGATTCTGGCTGAGAATGAGAAAATAGAAAAGCTATGCGGGGTACGGCCGTGACGGATACTGAGAAATGATCGGCACTGAAATCAGGGGCGCAGTCGGCTTCCTGTTTGTCTTTTGGAAGTACGTCGACAGCAAGATTAATGCGGCTAGAAACGAAACCGCCGCCAAAGCCGATGCAACAACCGCACTCGCCGCGCTGACGAGGCAGGAGCTATCAGACTACAACCTGCGGGCTGCCGAAACATTCGCCACAAAGGCTGGGATGCAGGAGCAGACCTCGCAAATCGTGTGCCATCGAAAGCGTTGCAAACCGCATTGATGGGCTTACCGAGCGTATGGATCGCGTATTTGAACAGAAGACGACGCGGGCGAGGGGGTAGAACAGTAACGCGACAGGGAGGAAACAAAACGGCGCGAACGTGAAGCAGATCTACTCAACTCAAAATTTAAAGGTTACTTGAAGTAGATTTATTCTTGGGTTGTAAAACCCGGCTACGGTCGGGTTTTAAATGCGCTTATCAGTTTGCGTGGTGGATGGTTAGCGTTTCATTGTGGGAGTATGTTTCCGACTTTTCTGATCTCTAATGTGACTTCTTTGTTCTCTTCTTTTTCGCAACTGGCAGAACAATAGTCTGTTCATATTCCATTCGAGCATTTCTCAGGCGGAGAGTCTTTGCAATCCGTGCATCCGTCTCGACTTGTTGTATGGAGCGAGCAGTGCGATCTACTCTATCAGCAATCGACTCTTTAACAGACGATGTTGGCTTAAAGAGCGTCTCTTTTGTGAAGAATGTTTGCGTTTCAATCGACATAAATGAATTCCTTTTGAAATAAAAAAAGGTCAGGCAACGCCTGACCTCAAAAGTAAACTTCTTTCAACAGTGCCAGTACATCCGTGGTCAAAGGAAAGAAGAAAACCTATTTATGCAGCCTGCAGGTTGCAGGCAGACATTTTGCCCGACTTCATGTCGCGCTCCAAATCGTAGCCAATCTTCTGGCCTTCGACGATTTCGCGCATTCCGGCGCGCTCGACGGCAGAGATATGAACGAATGCATCAGCGCCGCCGTTGTCGGGCTGAATGAAGCCGAAGCCTTTTGTGGAATTAAACCATTTAACTGTGCCAGTGGTCATAATGAACCCTTTCATAGCAGTATAGATAGGAGCACGCATTTGCGTGACGCAAAGTGATAACGATTTTTAAAAGGGGGTTCGTTCAGGGCGCGGTGCTAAATGCGCAATAAAGCAAAACTCAACAAGAAAATATCGATGAACAACATCTAATACATTTAATGGTATTTGTCAAGTTATATTTATGAAAAATCATACTATTAAATTAGAAATCTGACATGATGGCACTAATATTTGTAACAAACTTATATCGGGCGGCCCCCTATGAAAGGTAGATTCCCGCCCCATAAAGCTTAGCTAATTAGGCTGTTCCATATGCTGACGTAGCTTCAGGCAATGGAGCAATATCAACGCGATGATCGCGCATGACACCCGCCATAAAATTCTCCAGGATTAATTTTGACTGGTGAAAGAGCGGCCCCGATAACGGTTTCATTCTTAGTGTCACATAGCCAGCCTTAGCCATCATCTGGTTAAGGATGCGGTTGCTGATATGAAAATCGACAAGATGGATATTGGAAGACATGAAGCCCTCCTTTCAGATTGCGGGTACGGACTATTTAGCCGCGCCAGCAGTTCCAAGTGAAAAAATAGTGCTGGCAATCAGGGATCGGCTTTAACGGTTTCGATAGCAAGAAAACAATTGAGGTCATTTAAAGGCAGACTCCACCGCTATATCTGATGAGCCTACCAGCAGAGGTCTTGAATAGTCGGTGGGCACGCCAATACTTTCCCTTTATACAGGATAATCCATGATCGATCTTCCTTCACGTATCTGCTTCCAGCCGTCGTATCCCCAGCTTACGATTCCAACCAGTCAGACGAAGTATGGCGGCAGGACAATATCAACCGTCGAGTATGCAGATAGCTATCGCATTGTTGATATGGAAACCGTGCCATTGCCGCCCGGACAAGCAGTTCAGCTTCAATCCTTCATTGCGGCAGCCAAGGCCGGCGCTGAAACGATTATTTATCGGCCAATTCTTATCTGCATTCCGCAAGCCTATTGGGGAGATGTTGACAATCCTCACATAAGTGGCTGTGCGACACGCGGGACCGTGACAGGCGGATACACGGTTCAACTGATGAGCGTTGTCCCGGCCTGACATTGAGGCCCGGAGAACTATTCTCATTCCAGAGCGGTGACTATAACTTTAATTGTAATCCAATCCCGTATCAGTTTCCTCACTAGAGGAGTTCGCAATTATGACAAATAAAGAACACACTCAAACTCTGCGCTCTCTCAGAGATACCCGTAAAAATAGGGTGCGGCTTCAAAAGCAGCTGCAATTTGCAACGGCATGGCATTTCTCGTTTGCCGAAAGCCGCTCAGCCAAGCCTCATCATGATCATCTGAACCTACGATTCGGTATTATTTCAAGCTAAACCATGTTGCGCGCGGTGATTTTATAAGATGTCTGTCGCGACTGGGCGTATATTTCGAACGCAACGCGATAGATTAACTTTCTTGATCTATCGAAAGCAGACAAAAATGACGCTTCCGTATTTGCTATTGGCCCAGCAGTTTCGAGCGCGCTCTTGTCTATCAAGAAGGGCACAGAGATCATCCCATCATAGCCAATAAAGCGTACGCCGTTTTGGCTATCGATGAAACTTCTGCTGGCGTTTGGAAATGAAAGACTCATGTTTGCTCTCTCTTTGCTGCGCCGCCCTCGTTGTCCCATCGTTGGACCGCAACATTTAATGCGATTTTGCGAGAATGGAATCGTTTCAATGCAACCCGCAAACGGCCCTCATCACATACTCCATCATTAAATTTTTGGACCAGAAACCGCGCTGCGTTATTATTAAGCTCTGAGGGATCATCTGGACGACGTGCTTCTCTAAGCAGCCGTGTTATCATATTGATGTTGCTGGCATCTAAATAGTTGGAAGACATCGCGTCCTCCTTTGTTGCGAGCTAGGGGGCTTACCCTTCAACGACAGCGCCCGTTTCCCATGCTGCCGAGATAATCAGCATGCGCCCTATGTTGCTTAATAGCAAATAAGGCCGCAACGCTATTTGGCGAGCTTCTCAGCCAGGCGTTCCTACGCGGCGCTGAGCGAGTGTTTGGCAAAATTTCTAACCGGATTTAATCTTACGACTCCAAAATCAACGCATTGTTGTCAATATAAAAGCTGCTCATGCTAAACCCAGACAAAGCCGCTCATCTCTTTCAGCCGCACAATGGACAATCTTAAAGGTGGAACTGGATTTCATGGCGAACGCGTCGTCTATATGAATCCTGCATCCAAGGGCACAACGGGCCGGTTGCTAGATGGCATTGAACATAATTCAGTGCCGGGAGCGATGGGCGATGTCTGATCGAATCCGAAAGGCAAGGCCGGGCAGTCGGCTGATGGAACGCGAAACAAATCGTCCGGCACGCGTCATGACGATAGCTGAGGGATGGGCAATGATCCGCCCTGTGAGCGCTCAGCCTGTTTTGGTCAGCATGCGCGAACTTCATCTAAAATATGAGGTGACAAAATGGTAACGCTCTGTGAGCGTGTTCGTATTACATAGCCTTCGCGATGTGCGCTCAATCCTGGATGCACACTACCTCAACCGTGATCCGAATCTGGCAGAATCAGCAATAAGAAAGCTCGAAAGCAGAACAAAGTTTGCAAAAAGATCTGCAAAACGCTCTAACTTGTTCTAGTCTGTTTCGGAGAGTATCTAATGAAAACAATTGGCTGGGGTGCCTGGATTCGAACCAAGACTAGCGGAGTTAGAGTCCCAGCCAATATATTGATATATAATGGCTATTCTGCAAAATAATGCATTTCACGTCCTTTGTGATTCAATGGTTTAGCTGCGAAATGCAATCCAATTTACAGCAATTTGGCACGATTGGTTAACGTCTAAATGCTAGCTTAACTCGGGTCGACTGAACGTCAGCTTTTGACCCCATTTTGGCCATTGCCGATAACAACCACGCCGCCTGAAAACTGACACTCGAAGCGAGCGTCCAACGCACCAACTCGCCTCGCTCGTCGGGTCAGTCAGCAATGAAGCGCCTTGCCAATTTGTAAACCTCTTGAACGCCACGTGCAGCCAAATCCCAGTTTGCCGTTTCCTGACGTACTAGTTCTGGGTGCTTCTTGCTGATGTCCCGCAACGCGTTACCGACGGATTTTCGCAAGTATTCACTTTCTTCCCGTCTTTGTGCCGAGAGTAGCCCAACAGCAACGGCAGGCCTGTCTCGAAAATAGGGGCGGGCCGTCCATATCCTCAGCCCCTCTGTCACAGCACGGCGTGTATTGGGAATCGCGGCAGACAACCAGTCGCGGATAATTGGAAGCGCCGCCTCATAGCCAGTATCTCGGCAGAACTGATCAAACGCCTTGGCAAGTATCTCCTGTACCCGCCAGTCATCGTCGTTGCTAACCCGATCTTTTAAAACGTGCAGGGCGTCTAGATCTAATGCTGCCAGATGTCCAAGTAAGAAAGTGCCCACGCATCTCGCCTGATGGAACTCGGAGCAAAGAAGCTCAAGCGAAATTTGCTTGGATCGAGCCGCATCACCAGACAAGATGATTTCATTCGCGGCGAGTTGCAAATCATTGAAGCCGTGTTCTGTTTTCCTTGATCTTTTAACAATCTCTTCGATGATTTCCATTTAGCCCTCAGGTTCTGGAAAGGAAGCTATCAGATGGCTACTCCGACCGAATTGCTACCATAATGCCAAAAATCAGTGATGGCTTCTCCGATGACGTTTCCATGCTGGAAGCTGCCAGTTCGCCTTCGACCCCTTGTATAAGGATTGTTGGGCAAACGTCGCGTCCCAAGCGGTCGGACGGCTATGCGCCAATGCGGTCGCGCATAGACTTGAGTGCTATCATCGCGATCAGTCCCTGCCAAAAGTAACTGGCGCGTTTTGGCATAAGCGGCCAAGCGTGCAATACGGTTCAGTCCGCACAGATAACCTTGCTCATATTGATGCCTGTCACTTGGAAACCTGTGGCTTCATAAACGTGGCGCGCCCGATCATTGCTGGCGGCAACACGTAGTTTAAGCTGCTCAAATCCCAGACTTCGCATCCCATCCTCAAAAGCTGACAGGACTTGTCGGGCAAGTCCTTGTCCACGATATCTCTCAAGGACGCAGAAATCGTAGATGAACGCTGACCGCGTGGACAAATCAGGTTTATACCAGAGATATCCGATAAGCTGCTCTGCGGTGCTGTCTTGCTGCATAATGCTCTGCAAAACATGTCCCTCCGTTTGAGCACCATCTGGAAGGTTAGAGTTAATTTCTGAACGAGCCTGAACGAGTGCGGCTTCCTCAGAAAGCCTGTAGTTTTCCGATATCTCGGCAGCGTAATCGGCGACAAAATAGTCGAGGTAGGCCTGATAGCTCTCGGCGTCCATAGGTTTGAATATGATCATCGCGCTATTCCTTTGCCGCAAACGCTCGCTTGAGCAAACGTCTCCAAAGGCCTCCCTTACGGCTTCAGCACAGCGTTGTCACACCATTATCTTCGGACGGGCAGTTTGTTACTACAATGATACGCTTATGGCGGCTTCCACCTATATATGGACGAAACCTGACTGTCAGCAACCCCACCCCGTTGCGGTCATCGGCGCGGTGGTTACGCGTACCCCGAAGCGGTCATTCCGCCGGTGGTTGTGACCCGCCGATTATCCACCCTAAGCGATTCAGCAGCCGCTTAAGGTGGATTGTCCTTTCAAAGCTTCCTGTACTCCTCGCCGGTCTAAGCCGTGGGAACGGTTCCGCCGTCGATGACATACTCGGTGCCGGTAATTGACGCTGCGCGATCCGAGGCGAGGAATGCAATCAGGTTGGCCACTTCCTCTGGGTCGGCTGGCCGCCCCAGTGGAATGCCGCCGAGCGAGTCCATGATGATCTTGATGCCGCCCGCAAAGTCGGTCCCGGCCTCACGGGCGAGACGTTCAGCAAGCCCCTTGGAGGCTTCACCGGCGATCCAGCCGGGGGATACGCGCACCACGCGCACACCCTTCGGCGATACCTCCTTGGAAAGGCTCTTGCTGTAGGTCGATAGGGCCGCCTTAGCCGCAGCATAAGCGGTAGTCGCCTCGGGCAGCGGCAGCTGGTTCTGGATGGAGGTCACGTGAATGACGACACCGCTGCCTTGGGCCAGCATAACGGGCAATAGTGCACGGTCCAATCTGACGGCAGGATAGAGGTTGAGGTCAAACGCCTTGTGCCACTCATCCTCGTTAAGCGCGGCAAATCCTCCGCCGGGTGCCGACGAACCGCCGAGCATATTGACCAAAACATCGATCCCGCCGAGGTGTTCGTGCACGGCTTCGGCCACCAATGCACAGCCGGCTTCAGT
>Ga0308157_10007197_pt1 | contig 13005 bp, 10 predicted proteins | sample PhyBR1_FD_201035 | JGI IMG/M metagenome (GOLD analysis project Ga0308157, IMG submission 201035) | Phyllosphere microbial communities from UC Gill Tract Community Farm, Albany, California, United States - DLSLB.R1 | ecosystem: Host-associated > Plants > Phyllosphere > Unclassified | place: USA...
CGCGCCATCCCCGCCGACCCGATCGTGCTGCGGCAAAACTGGCTGCGGGCCTACGACTTCGTCAGCGAGAAAGGCGCCTTGGCGCTCAATGACGAAGCCCGCCGCAACGACCCTTTCGCCACGGTCGGCAAGGCCCAGGTCTCGGTCGAGGTCTCCAGCGTCATCCGTGCTTCGCCCAACAGCTTTCGTGTCGCCTGGGTCGGGCGCCGCTACCAGGACGGCGCGCTGACCAGCACCGAGCGTTGGTCGGCGATCCTCACCCTCGTCGTGCGGCCGGCGCGCAATGCCGAGCAGCTGAAGAAGAACCCGCTCGGGGTTTTCGTCCACGCCATCGATTGGTCCAAGGAGCTGGCCGCATGACGCTCACGCAACCGCACAAAGCCGCGCTTGCGGCTTTAATGATCTCTGTCTTTACCGCGCCATTGGCCCAGGCCGAGCCTAGACCCTACGTCCCCCGCCCACAGGTCCGCGGTGATCCCAAGCGCCCCGTCGTGGCGGCCAATGCCGCGGCTCGCGTGCAGCCAGCCGGCGACACATTCCAAGGCGCGGTTCAGCGCTACGCCTGGAGCGAGGGCGGCCTCTATCAGGTCTACGCCGCCCCGGGCCGCGTGACTGATCTGGTTCTGCAGCCGGGGGAGCAACTGGCTGGGCCAGGACCGGTCGCGGCGGGCGACACCAGCCGCTGGATCCTCGGCGACACCGAAAGCGGGAGCGGCGACACGCGGCGGGTCCATATCCTGGTCAAGCCGACGGCCGCGAACCTGGCGACCAATCTGGTGATCAACACAGACCGCCGCACCTATTATGTGGAGCTGAGAGCCGACCCCACGATCTACATGGCGTCGGTCGCCTGGACCTATCCGCAAGACGCCCTGATCGCCGTCAGGGCCCGCGCGATACCGGTCGCCACACCGACTCTCGCGCCGACGCCGGCGGCTGACCCGCTCGCCCTGAACTTCGACTACCAGATCTCCGGCGACCGGCCGGCCTGGCGCCCGACCCAAGTCTTCGACAACGGCGCCAAGGTGGTCATCGTCTTTCCGGCGCGGATCGCGCAGACGGACCTGCCTCCGCTGTTCGTGCTCGACGCCGCCGGCAAGCCAGAGCTCGTCGCCTATCGCGTTGTGGGCCGGCAGATGGTCGTCGATCGCCTGTTTGATAGGGCCGAACTGCGGCTTGGCGACAAACGCAAGCAAAGGCGCGTGACGATCGTACGCGCGGGCGGCGTTGGCCAATGAGCGACGATCACGAAACCAGCGGCGATGCTCCAGCGCCCGCGCCTGTCGAGGCGCTGAGGCTGCGCGCCGACCCGCCGCGCGTGGCGCGCCTGTCGCGCCCGATGATCGCCTTGCTGTCGGGCGTCGGCGCGGTGGCGATCGGCGGCGCCCTGGTTCTGGCCCTCCAGCCACGTACCCCGAAGCCGGCGGCCCCTCAGGCCGAGGCCAGCGCGGGACCGCCGGCCGCGGCCGTCTCAGGCGCCCCGAAAACCTATGGCGATGTCCCTAAGCTTGGTCCGCCCCTCCCCGGCGATCTGGGACGCCCGATCGTTGCGGCCCAGCAGCGGGGCGCCGTCATCGACCCACCGGCGATCGGCGGCCAGATATCCGGCGCCGACCCCGCCACGGCGCAACGCATAGAGGCGCGGCGGCAAGCCGTCGACGCGGCGCGCGCCAGCGCCCTCTTCACCGGCGCGGCGCGCACGCCGCCAGCCGCCGCAAGGCTCGAAGCCGCAGCAGCCCCAACGGCGCCCTCGGGGACGCCCGACGTACAACCGACCAGCCCGCCCGCACCCAAGCAGGCCTTCCTGGATCGGTCAGGCGATCGCCAGACGGTCAGCGCCTACAGGCTGTCGCCGCCCGCCTCGCCTCACCTGCTTCAGGCCGGCTCGACCATCACCGCCGCGCTGATCACTAGCGTGCGCTCCGATCTTCCGGGGCCGGTTTCGGCGCAGATCACGCGCAACGTCTATGACAGCTTGAGCGGACGGTCCCTGCTGATCCCCCAGGGGGCGCGACTGATCGGAACCTACGACGCACAGGTCAGCTTTGGACAAAAGCGCGTGCTGCTGGCCTGGGATCGGCTGATCCTGCCCGATGGCCGGTCCGTCCTGCTGGACCGATTGGTCGGCGCGGATGCGGGCGGACGCTCGGGGCTTGAGGACGGGGTCGACGCCCACTGGGGTTCGATGGGCAAGGCCGCCTTGTTGTCGAGCGTGCTGGGGATCGGCGCCGAACTGGGCTCCGACGACGACGGCGACGTGGCCCGTGCGCTACGGCGCGGTGTTCAGGACACCATCAACCAGACGGGACAGCAGGTCGTCCTCCGCCAACTTGATGTGCAGCCCACTCTGACCCTGCGCGCCGGCCTGCCGCTGACGATCCTGGTCACACGAGACATGGTGCTCGAACCGTCTTCCGCCCCACCATGACACCGGTTCAGGCCATGCCGATCAGGCCCATCAGCCGCCGCAGCACGGGCTTGGATGATCGCCGGCCGATGACGGCGTTGTAGGCCAGGACCTCGCGATGGATGGGCCGATAGACGATGCCGTTGACACGTGGCGCGCAGCTTTCCGGCACCAGGGCGACCCCTTGGCCCATGGCCGCCAACCGCAAGACCGTGGACTGGCCTGCCGGTTGCGGCGACAGCCTGGCCTCCCCGCCAAGCCGTCGGACGCGGCGCGCGATCAAGGCCGCGAGGTCCCGTCGGCCTTCGGCGGGCAGCAGCAGCCTGCGCTCGACGATCTCTTTCCAGCGCACGCTGGGCTGCGCGGCCAGAGCGTCTTCCGCCGGCAAAGCCGCCAGCAGGTGCTCGCGCCAGGCGCGCTGGGCCTCAAAGCGCTGGCCGCCTGCTTGGCCGGGAAGAAAGGCGACATCCAACCGGCCCCGCGCAAGGGCGTCGAGGTGCTCGCCCGCGTCACCCTCGGACATTTCTAAAGTGAGGTCCGGGATGACCGCCAGAAGACGGCGAAGCAGGTCATCAAGCGGCCCTGACCCGAGCGGCGCCAGGATGCCGATGCGCAAGGTCGCCTGGTCGCCCCGCGCCAGATCAGCGGCCTGATCGACAGCTCGATCGAGCTCGAGCATTGCCCCGTGAGCACCTTCAACGAAGTCGCGGCCGAGCGGCGTCAGCAGCACACCGGACGGGCCGCGCTCGAAGATTCGCGCGCCCAGACGGTCCTCCAGTTCCTGGATGCGGCGCGAGACCGCCGATTGCTGGACACCCAGCCGGCGCGCCGCGCGACGGAACCCGCCACATTCGGCCGCCGCCAGGACGTAGCGCACCTGGTGAAGACGAAGGCCGGCCCAGGCCGTCGCCTGACCGGCCGCAGGGTCAATGGCAAGGGAGCTGACGACGGAAGCGGTCACAGCGGCGGCATCCCAGCGCGACCATCAGCGGCCGCCACCGCAGGCAAGACCGCCAGACTGCGCCCCGCCACTCTATACGTCGAATATAGACGCAATATTCGATGGGCTAGACGAAACGAAAGCCTGCGCCTTGAGCTATCCGGCAACCCGAATAGATTTTGGGGAACTTAAGGGCACGGCGACGTGGAGGTACACGGCCTCCCGCAAGGGCGTCCAATTCGCGAACGCCTAAGCAGCTTGCCCGTAATCACCACAGCCGCTCCCAGCTGACTGATTTCCCGTTGCCGAAGCCGCTCTTGGCGCCCACCGACCCACAGGGCGACGGGTAGCTGCGGCAGTGGCGCTCTGCTAGGCCTGATAACAACGCGGAAGGTAACCCGCCCTAAGCAGGAGAAGCAGGATTCCAATGGCGGTGCCCGACTACCAGACTCTCATGCGACCACTTCTGCAGCGCGTGGTGGCGGCGGGAACGCCAGTTGGAATTATGGAAGTCTCTCCCCTGATCGCCAGCGATCTCGCCTTAACCGAGGAACAGCTGGCCGAACGCTTGCCCAGTGGTCGACAAGGGACGTTCCATAACCGGTTGCACTGGGCCAAGCAGTACATGACGCGAGCCGGGCTGTTTGAGTCGACCAAGCGCGGACATTTTCAAGCCACCGCCGAGGGCAAGGCCCTTCTTGAGAAGGACTCGGCAGCCATCAACAACGACGTGCTCAACCGGTACCCAGCGTTCGTTGCATGGCGGTCAAGATCGCCGGGCCAGAGCGATACGGCCGCGGAGGAAATTGACAAAGGCCTGGCTCCGAAGGCGCAGGCCGTCGCCGCCGCGACACCTGAGGAGCGCATTGAGTCTGCCCGCGCCGAACTGGAGGCCAGCTTGAGGGCGGAAGTCCTCGACCGGGTCCGCGATATGACTCCGGGCGACTTCGAAGCGCTTATCATCTTACTACTCGTACGGATGGGCTACGGCCAGGGACGCGAAGAGATGGCTCAGGCGCTCGGCGGCTCTGGCGACGGCGGCGTTGATGGCGTGGTCCACCAAGACCCTCTTGGCCTCGACAGGGTGTACATCCAGGCTAAACGCTACAGAGAAGGTAACACGGTTGGCCCTGACGCGATCAACAGCTTCATCGGCGCATTGAACATCAAGCGGGCCAATAAGGGCCTGTTCGTCACGGCGTCCAGTTTCACGAAGCAAGCCATGGAGCACGCCCGCATCTCGACCACTCACGTCGTCTTGATCGACGGAGAGCGGCTGGCTGAGTTGATGGTCCGGCACTCGGTTGGCGTCGTCACCCGCGACGTCGTCGAGATCAAAGCGATAGATGAGGGCTTCTTTGGTGAGTAGCGTGCTTCGCGGTACTGGTGAGCAGGCAGCCGAGTAGGGAAGCGACCATGAGCTTCCACGTTCAGGACGGATTAAGCGAGATCGAGCACGAGCTGCCGCTCGTCATGGAGATGATCGCGCGAACCGCGCGCTGGGTGCACCCCGAAACCTTCAAGGCACTGCCAATTTGGTGTCCCGACACCGCGCGCGCCCGCCCCAGATACGATGCCACTTGGTCGCGCGTGCTTATAAGCGGCAGGGGTGTCCCCAAAGTAGAAGAGAACGTCAGAGCGGCGACCGCCCTAGTCGAAGCTCTTGGGATCAAGACGCCGCCGAAGCCGAAGAATTGGACTGTCTGTCATATCTGGGGCTACGACGACGAGAATTTCACCGGTCGCAGCAATGTCGTGCAAGATCCCCGTTTCTATTCTTGCGTCGGCAACATGACCTGGCTGCCGACACCGCTCAAAGGGTTCACGGACGCAGTGCCGCAGATCAAGGAATGCTTGCGGGTCTGCGCCTTCCACCTCTACGGCTGGGCATGCCAGCACGAGGATGTGATAGTCGGGGCCAAGCGGGTGCTGAATGGCCAAATTCCCGCTGGATACCCCGAGAGTTGGCCGACGGCCTCTCGCCAGGTGCTACCGCCGGGGACCGCCCCCTTCAGCGACCGGGTGAAGGCGTCCGTCGAAAAGAGAAAGGCTCAGATCAGGTATCGCCTCGAGAACCAGGCATTGACCCACTATGGCCATAGCGATGTGCGAAATGTGCTCGACTTTTGGGGCGTCGAACTCTGATCCGTCGCTCTTCAGCGCTAGTCAAATGCATGATGCTGACAAGCAACCGAACGAGTTGTCCCGCAACTTCCGACATGCCGGTTTCGGACAATTGCGTCCGCGACTCCACCAATCCACGTTGTTACGGTGTCTGGTCGCTCGACGAATTTCTCACGGCTTTTTCTATATAGAGTCGCGCCTGCGTCAATTTCTGAACGGCCGAATCGTAAGCAGTAGCGGCGCTGTCGATCTCACGACCGATCTTCCGTTCTGCTTGATCGCCAATTCGCGGAACAGGTAATTCCGCCATGCGCTGAGTTGCCAGCTCCTGCTGCTTGCCACCGCTGCTCATCCCCCGAAGCAATCGGAATGCAAATCGAGAGCGGAGGAAGGCGTAAAGGTAGCCAGGCTCAACCTCGTCTGCGAGAGGCACGCACCTAAAGAAATCCCCGCTGAAGGCGTGTTCGGACATACCGGGCGTTACCACCAGCGCACGGCAGTAAAGCTCACGCGGACCGAGCGTGCCATGTGAGGGGATCAGAACGGTTCCTGCGGGCACACGGAGGCGATTGCTTTCGACCGACCGCAGCGAGATGTATCGGCCTTCGGGCCGCAGTCGGAACGCGGCTCTTTGTCCAAGCAGGAGCACACCTTCGGACGGCGACGCCTCTTCGCGCGTGAAGACCTGCTTACCCCGAAAATAGGCGGGGTCGCAAAGTTGGCCCAGCGGCGTATGAAGCCCAGACGTCAGCACGTCGTGAATGGCCCTTGTTCGGGGATCATAGTTAAGCGCGCGCAAGCTGGACGTGCCCGCGTTAAGCTCACCCCAACCGAGGCGATCCGACCTATTCTCCCAGCCCTCCAGAAGGGCGGCATCCAAGCCCGCAGCTATCTCAAGTGCTTCTGTGGCTCGCTCTAGCCGCGCGGCCTGATCCGCGAGAAGCCGAGACGCTTCAAACACAAGCCTATGGATTTCCGCTTCCTGAGCATCCGCGAGGCGCGGCACCTGCAGCTGCGCGAGATCGTCCGGTTCGATGTGGCGAACCGATCCTCCATGCGTGGATTGGCGCAAGGCGCCTCTCCCATATTGACTATCGAGGTAGGCAAACAAGTAACCTGGACGAATTTTGGCGGGATCGGCCTGCACGCGGATCAGATCGTGGGAAGCCACCAGCCCGTCCATGTCAGGCCGTACGTAAAAGGCTTTTCCGAGATTCACGCCTGAGCAGCTTACAGCGATCATGTCCTCGTGCAGCGCCAGACGCCCAAGCAGAGCGCCATGAACTTGCGACAGATAAACGACGGGGCGAACCTCCGCCTGTTCCAGATCCGTGGCCGTCACATAGGGACGACCACAAGACGGGTCCGGCGCGAAGATCCGGCGGAAAATCTGGCCGCGGTAGAGCCCGCCTGGGACGCAGACATCCGCCAACGCGTCAGAACGTCCGAAGTTTAGCGCCAATTCATCGGTGACAACATGGTAACTCGGAGCAAGTCGATGGTCTCCGGCGGAGAAAATACGTGACGAAACCGTCGCTACCTTCATGCTGGAACGCCAAACCAAACGGCAAGACCGTCAGAGAGCGACCGGAATGCCGGATCTATACAAGCCTTGGTCGAAACGCGACTTGCGATCCGATGGTAGACTGCCGCTGACCTTGGGGTCCGCGTCTGGCGCATTGTATATTCAACCGCCTCCTTCGGCTTAAAGGGCTTGGCTTCGCCAGCGCGCCAGAAGGATTCTCGCTCCAGTTCGCTTCTTAGGGCGGCAAAATCCGCAACACCGAGCGCTGCTGATACGTGCAGGTTGTCCTGCCAAATCCAGGCCTCAACTTCCGGGTCCAAAACCACGACCAGATGCTCGCCCCAATGCGCATGCAGATCCTTGCTAATTTTCGACCTAATCAACTCCGCGCCAGGTGAGCCATCCCAAGCAGCGTCCAAAATTACAACCGCGCGCCGATGCGTGGCGGCGTAAGGAGCCAGAACCTCGAACCCGCGCGTGTAGACGCCTGGATCCCGATTTGGATCGATCACCAAATCCTGCTCCGCTTCAAAGTCGAACGGGCCGCACCCCAGGCTGAGATGGCAATTGTCGCGACCCAAGAACCCGCGAATCATCGCCCCGATCTGTGAATCTGCGACCAAAAACACACAGTCTCGCATCAGCCCAGAACTCCCGCAGCGAATAACGTGCCGAGATCTACGGCCCCCTTCCATTCGACCAGCCGCGCATGCTCGCGACCGGCAATGACCGTGGCATCGCCCCCTTTATCAACGATCGACAATAGAACGGCATCCATCGGCGTTGCCGCAAGGACAACCGGAGAGTGCGTTGAGAGCCAAACCTGGCCTTCGTAGACGGACTGTAGCGAAAGCAGGACCGCCTCGATCGCGCGCGGGTGTACGCCGTTCTCTGGTTCCTCGGTCACCAAAATCGATGGCGCGATTTCCAAGTACGGGATTAGCGTCAGGGCTAAGAGGCGCAGCGTGCCTTCTGACAAACCGGATGCGGGGACGTCATACTCGTCGCTGTAACGGACTTGAAGATAAACGTACCGATCATCCTCGCGCTCTTGGACCGAAACATCACTAACGCGGGGCAATGCGGTCTGCACGTGGTCGACCCAAGCTCGAAAGCGTGCCGGCCGGGTCCGTTGGAGATCAAATGCTAGCCGCGCGACGTTCGCGCCTGTTGCTTCCAGCCGGTTAGACCGATTGGGCGGAGCTGCGCGCCGCAGAACCTTCGTCTCTGGCTGGAAGAAAGTCGTCCCGTCGCGGAGGAAGTCGGCGAACCAGACAGCGGCCGGGAAGAGGGTTTGGTCTGCAGGGACATTCGCCAGGGCAAGCTGGGTCGGCGGAATTCTATAGGTCAGGAGGCGTGGCTTTGCTTCGCTCTCCTCGAAAATTGCTGCCGGCTCCCCGCCATCGCGATGAATGATCGAACGCCATTCTCGGTCCCTCAGCAGCGGGCGTGTCGTCTTGCGCATCTCGACTGGCTCGCCTTGAAGGCCGCCACCTTTTTGAGGAGCCCTATCTCCATGCGAAAAGCTGAATAAGTACTCGTTGAGAACCTCAAGCGAGTCGTCGTTGAGGACTTGCAGGCGCAGTTCGTAGCGCAGATGCGTGATCGCTCCGTCGGGATCTGTCGCGCGCCGAATGCCATCTGGGAGACAGGCCTCAACCACGAGATTGAACTCATCGCCGCGATTTCTATGCACTAGGTTGCTGAGCCGTTCGGCGCGCGGCGCTGAATCTTGGCGCGCTTCAAGGAACGGGTCAGCAATACGGCGAGCGGCGATCAACTCACCGAGCAGGCCCGGTATGTCCAGCAGCGTGGTCTTCCCGGACCCATTGGGACCAGCCAGGACGTTGTAGCCTCCCACATCGACAGCCATTTGGCGGAAGCATTTGTAGCGGTAAGCTTCGAGGCGCGTCAGCAAGGCGTCACACCGCCCCTGTGCGAGATGAGGCCAGGCCCGGCTCGGGGTTGTCTCGCCGGAACGCGCGGTATCGATCGGCGATTGTAAGCAGATCGTTGTCCACCACGGCTTCCTTCCGGGTTTTCCTGGTCTCGCGCACTTCGCCGTCCACAACTCTGTATTCCGGAACTTCGACCTCTTCGCGTAGCAGCTCTCCGTTCGGATGGCGCTTGTACAAAGTATTACCGCGACGATCGTAGCCAACCTTCTCGGCCACCGCCATGAATACAGGATATTCTAGATCACCGCGTGCGCGATCAGCGTCCATCTCAGCTTGAGATTTCTTCTTTAAGAAAAGAAGACTTGTGTAAACATTGACATTGGCTTCGACAACAAACGTTTCAACAGGCAAATCGACAGCCCCAAGAACCCAACAGTTCTCAAGTATCCATCGACGAATAGGCGCATCGCCCGGATTGCTCAGAATACCGCTAGGCAGAACAATCCCAAGGCGCCCACCGTCTTTCAGCCACTCCACAGAACGTTGAATGAAGAGCAGCTCTGGGGCGATCGTATTGACGCGACCGATCCCCGGTTGCCAGTTTCCCGACTTGTCCCGCCGCCACGATCGCGCGATGCCGCCTTTGAAATGGTCCAAAATGTGGGGATCGGTGATCGGGATATCGGCGCCGAATGGCGGATTGGTCAGCACCAAGTCCATGGTTCCCAAGGCAGCCCGCTTCTGGGCGAGACGATTGCCGGGAAGATGGCTCTCCGGAAAGGCCAGGCTGTCCATATGGAAGACGTGGCCTGTTGTGCCGGTCATCATGAGCACGTTCATGCTCGTTGCGCGCACCAGAAACGGATCGAAGTCGGCGCCGAACAGGTGAGTGTCGGCGTAAGCCTTCAACCGACGTTGATGGTCTTCGCGACGACGGCCGACGTCGGGCTTATTACCTTCTTCAGCTCGCCAGTTGCGCAATAGGTAGTTCAAGATTTCAGTCAGAAAGCCGCCGGTGCCGCAGGATGGGTCCATCATCCGATCGCTATCTTGGGGATCGAGGATTTGGACCATGAGGCGAATAGCGTCGCGGGGCGTGAAATACTGCCCCCGATCGCCGCGTAGGTTCGTACCGACGAGCTCCTGATAGGCTAAGCCCTTGGCGTCGATGTCCGTGCGCAAAAGATCGTAGCGCTGCAATTCGGCGACGAGGAAAGCGAGCGCGGCGTCCGACAGCGTGATCTCTTCGTTGCCCCTGAAAATAGGGCTTTCGCTCTCTGGTCCATATTGGCTGCGCACCTCCTCGAACAAAGGCTCAATGCGAGCTCGAATTTTGCGACGCCCTTCGATCGAATAGGGCTCACCTGGAAGAGCGAAAAACCTGCGGTTGCTTCCGCCGTCCTGCTCGTCCTTCATTTTCGAGAAGGTCAGGTACAGAAACTGCCAAAAGGCCGCATCCTTTGGCATACCCTCATTGCCGTGAATATAGTTGTGGCAGCGCCTGAATGCGATCCTCAACATGTAAGGATCGGCGCGCCGCATGTAATCTTCCGGCGTCGCAGACGGGGGAACTTTCAACGTATCAGCGACTGGCCAGTCAGCCCGCGGGTAAAATTCGACGCCGGATCGCGTAACCTCCTTGAGGAGGAAAAAGAAATCTAGTCCATTCGTCCAGAGGCCGTGCTCGCAAGGTCCCACAGCGCCCATGACGGCCCTGAGCTCTTCCAGGTCTTTGCTGGCTTGCTCATGATCGCGGATTTTCACCACACTCTTGCGGCCCAAGACCGGTTCTGGCCGACAAAGAATGATGCGTCGCAGATGCTCCAAGTCATGAGGAGACTTGTGAGCAAAGATCGCGATTTCCACCTTCCTCGTCTTCGGCCGACCACTCACCTCATCTTTTACAGGTACGGGGAAGTCAAAGGCGATATCCTCAAGCGATATCGCATACTCAACCGACATCGCGCGCACGATTCGCTGCCGCACTCGCTCCTTCGGTGTATTCTTGACGAGTTCACCAGTCAGAAAATCCTCCAACATACCCGCGTCGCCGTCCCCCTCGACCTCGGACAATCGAGAAGGGATAGCAGTCTCAAACTCGCGATCGAGCAGGCGTGAATCGGATTTCGTCATGCCATAGCGAATACTGCATGCGCGCCGTGGAAGCCACATGCTCGATCTTGGATAGCTCGGGAGATGAGACGCGCCGGCGAAGCGTTTTCCCGGTCGGCCCCAAGAAATTTGCTCGCCCAAACGCACAGCTATGCGCAACCGGGCATTCCCCAGCGGCGCGCAGTTCCGGAAAACTCGCGCACTAGAAAATGCAGGTACCTCGGCTGCTGGCGGTGACGCCCGAAGCCGGTCGCTCTAGGCCGCAGCGGCCGGAAGGTCGCGAGAAAGCCTAGAAATTCGGAAATGACCCGTCAGCGGATTGAAATAGTCAGCGAGGCCACGCGATGAAGATGGGCAGGGGGTTCAAGGGATCCTTGATAGCGATGGGCGCGCTTGCTGTCGCCGTGATGGCGCTGATCGGCGTTGATGTCGGTTGCCGCGCCACGGGAGCCCTGGGGGCCTGCCTGAGCGCGACCGCGTTCGCAAAAGCCTTTGAGCCTTGGCAAACCTTGCTGACGGGCGGGTTCGCCCTGATGGCTGCCGCTTTCGCCGGATGGTATGTTCTGGCCCAGATCTCGCTGACGGATCAGCAAGAAGCCGCGCGCATCGACCGGCGCTTTCGGGCGCAAAAAGCGGTGATGCCTTTGGTCCTAAGCTCGGTTTGTGACTACGTCGAAAAGAGCGTCGAGGCCTACGATTACGCTTATGGCCTTAAGGCCAGTGGCCAAGATCTGACCCGCGACCGCTTCGCCGAGATCGACCTGCCCGAGCTGGATCCGGCCGTCGCCGCGGGTCTGCGCGACATGATTGAGGCCTCCCCCAACGCCAGCGCCGTGACGGGCTATGTGGAGTTGCTATCGGACCTGCAGACCCACGCGGCACGCTGGCGGTACTTTCGCTCTAAACTTGGCAAGGACGCCGCGGTTCCAAACCGGTTGAGCATCGCGCACGAAATCGCCGAGGCCGCCGCAATCTACGCCCTGGCGAGTAACCTCTTCGACCAGGTCAGGCCCGAGAGCCAAGTCCGGATCGGTGACGGCGCGCCGACCACCGTAGTGCAGGCCCTGCGAACTCTGGGGATCTACGAGACCGTGCCCGAAGCCTACGCGGCGGCCCGCGCCTTCGACGCCGGGCCCACCGGGGTAACCCAGGCCACAACCTAGTCGCCAAAGCCGCCGCGCCCCGCGCCTTCGACCAGTTCGGTCGACGGCCTGCGCGCCTAGAAAGCTCTCGCTCAAGGTACGGCGTCAGATGCTGCTGAGAGCTCGCCAAGGCCTCGCGGTTTTGGGCTTCACCACAGCCGGCCGGATCACAGGTCACGAACAGGGTGTTTGGACGTCGGCGGCTTCGGAGCGTTAATCCATTTCAACCATGCCGAGAAAATATATCGCCGCTGGGCCTTGTCGCGGCGTGAAGCTACGCCACTATTCGCTAAAGGACGCCACGTCCCGATCTGTCGTCCTGGCGGTCGAGATTAGGCGTCATTCGTGGAGAATGCGGCCTGAACACGACAAGCAGCATGCGCGTAGATGGCCGAGGCCGCGTGGCGATCACGCCGCTCGGCTATGCTGACCACTCCGACTATGGCGCCAAGGGCGTGAAACTCGTTTATGGGGAGCTCGCCGATGGGAGCCTGGTTCGTGTTGATCGCCTGGCGCCCCGCTCAAAGCCAGAATTGATCTGCCCGGTTTGCCGGAAAGACGTGCACGCGGTTCGCCGTCCAGGTGCTCAGCTTTTCTTCCGGCACACCTCTGGCGCCACTGGCTGTGGCGGACCTGAAACCAACGCACACATTTGGGCCAAAGAGCAGTTGCAAGCGGCCGGGGAGATATGGCTGCCGACGGTGAGGTCGGCCTTCCCTGGCGTCGATCAGGAGCTCAAAGCGGCGCAATGGGTCAAGCTCGCCGGCGTGGAGCTGGAACCAACCCGCGGCGACCTTCGTCCCGATCTCGCGGTGCAAGTGGTCAACAGCAAGGGCAACCTTCACGAGCTTTGGATC
>Ga0308157_10007198_pt1 | contig 13005 bp, 14 predicted proteins | sample PhyBR1_FD_201035 | JGI IMG/M metagenome (GOLD analysis project Ga0308157, IMG submission 201035) | Phyllosphere microbial communities from UC Gill Tract Community Farm, Albany, California, United States - DLSLB.R1 | ecosystem: Host-associated > Plants > Phyllosphere > Unclassified | place: USA...
AACCCTCCACCCTCCCCTTCATGGGGAGGGTGGTCGCGCAGCGACCGGGTGGGGAGGGCTTCAGCAACCCATCCGCTCCACCTGGTCAACCACCCACGGCAAAGCTAACCTCCGGTAGGCGGAGGGGCCATGACTGACCAATCGAAAGTAGGAACCGACTGGGGCGTTGACGAGCTCGACGCCATCGTCGCCGAGTATTTCGCCATGCTGGCTGCAGAGGTTGCCGGAGCGAAGGTCAATAAGGCCCAACGCGCTCGAGAGCTTGAAACTAGAATCGGGCGAGGCGTTAAAGCGATCGGCCAGAAGCACGGCAACATTTCAGCTGTGCTGACGAACCTCGGCCTGCCTACACTCAGGTTTGGGAGAAGGCCTAATTTCCAGGGGGCACTTGTACCGGTGGTCGAGCGGTATCTCGATGCTCGTCCGGAGCTGTGGAGCATTGGTCAACCGCCCCAGCCTGAGGCCCCGCAGGGCATGTCAGATCAAGCCGCCGCGTCCTTTTCCTCCCCATTCCATGGGGAGGGGGACCACGAAGTGGTGGAGGGGGCGACGCCACGCTGGCCGACCGCCCACGAACCCGACCAAGCCTTCGCCTCGCCATGGAGCGACCAGGACGCGCCGCCCTCCGCCATCCTCCCCGTCACCGCCCCGCCGCCCCTCGGCCCGGCGCGTCCGCCCCGGCCCGAGGGCCTCGCCCGCATCGTCCGCAAATACGACCCCGCCGCCCGCGATCACCGCAACCGCGCCCTCGGCCAGTGGGGCGAGCATCACGTCTTCCACCACGAACGCGCCTTCCTGATCGCCCACGACCGCCCCGATCTGGCGCGCAAGATCGAATGGACGTCCCAGGAACGCGGCGACGGCGCCGGCTATGACATCCGCAGCTTCGACCCGGCGGGCCGCGAGCGCCTGATCGAGGTCAAGGCCACGCGCGGCGGCCCCGCCACCGACTTCTTCCTGACCCGCACCGAGCGCGAGGTCTCTGCCGAACGCCCCGACGCCTGGCGCCTCTACCGCCTCCACGACCTCGCCGCCGCCCCCGCCCTGTTCCAGCTCAAGCCCCCGCTCGAGGCGGCGGTGACGCTAACGGCGGAGACGTGGCGGGCGGGGTTCCGTGGCTAGCAGCGCCATCCGAATCACCGACACCTAGAAGGCATAATGGGGGTTGGAATGGAAACGCTGAGTATTCGAGAACTACTGGAGGCTGTGGCCCGGGGGCAAATTCGCATCCCTGCATTCCAGCGTGGTTTCGTTTGGGATCCCGAGCGGGTCGCGCATTTGATGGACAGCATTTACAAGGGCTACCCTTTCGGGTCGCTGTTGTTTTGGCGTACTAAAGAACAGCTAAAATTCGACCGCGATTTGGGGCCGTGGAAAATCCCGGAGCCGAAAGAAGATTACCCCGTCGATTATGTTCTAGATGGTCAGCAGCGAACGAGTTCAATATTTGGCGTCTTTCAGAGAGGGCTTGAACCGGACGCGAGTATAGACTGGGCACCGATCTATTTCGATCTTCAAGCTGAACCGACTGCCCAAGAGAGCCAGTTTGTAGCCCTAAAGGACGATGATGTTGATGCTGATCGACACTTCCCCTTAAACACGCTTTTTGATAGCGCCGCCTACCGTTCAGCGACTGAAAAGTTCGCCCCGGAGATCATCGTTAAAATAGACGCCATGCAAGAGATCTTCAAGGAAATGAAGATCCCAGTTCAAGTAACAAAAACCAATGATAAGGCTACGGTCGCTATCATTTTTGAGCGTGTCAACCGTCAAGGAATAGAGCTTAATACGCTTCAACTTTTATCCGCTTGGACTTGGAGTGAAGATTTTCAACTTCAAGATCAGTTTGCTGAACTGGCAGAAGAGATTGAGCCGTTCGGATTTGCCGATCTGATACAAACCTTCTTCTTCGTTGCTGCTCTGCAATTCTTGCCGGAGATTCGTCGCCGGAAGCTCTTATGAAGCTGAATGGTGGTGGTGTTCGGGAGCAGTTTGATCGAATAACGAATGGTATAAAATACGCTATTGATCATCTTCAGTCGCACTACAGTGTTGAGCGGTTGTCGAATTTACCGTTTACTACACTACTTGTCCCTCTTTCCGTCTTTTACGCTGTCGAAGGTGACAAAGAGCTCAATCTGACCGATGATCAACGTAGGGAAATAGACCGCTGGTTCTGGCGCTCGTCGTTCTCCAAGAGGTATAGTTCAGGCGTTATCCGCAATCTTAATGCCGATATCGCGCAGATGAATGCTTTGCGGAATAATGGAAAATCAAACCTCGACTCCATGCATGTCGAGATAGACAAGTCGTACTTTAAAGAAAATAGATTTGGCAGCGGAAACGTAAATACAAAAACGTTTATTCTGATGCTTGCTGCGATGAAGCCGCGCTCTTTTAGCTCTGGTGCTCCAGTGAATTTGTCGGACACGCTCAAAGCCGCCAATCGTACAGAGTTCCATCACTTGATGCCGCGCGCATTTTTGAAGGAGACCGTGCAGACGGCCTCAATCAATGAGAGTGCTCTGGTCAATTTCGCCTTTCTCTCGCGAGCAGATAATCGCCTACTTGGTGGGAAAGCGCCCTCAATCTATCGCGGTAAAATGCCGACCAACTCAGGTGAGGTTCTCGCAGCTGCGCTATGTCCAGAATCGCTCTTCAATGACGTATACGAGCAGTTCGCTGACGAGCGCGCCGGTTGGTTAGTCGATAAGGCTAAATCACTGTGTGAGCTATGATATCGGATATGAGTGAGCCGCTCTTGGTCTAAGATTGAGCGCCTATTTTGGGATAGGCTCTTAATCCTCGTCCATCTTCAGCGCCGCGATAAACGCTTCCTGCGGGATCTCGACCTTGCCGAACTGGCGCATGCGCTTCTTGCCGGCCTTCTGCTTCTCCAGCAGCTTCTTCTTGCGGGTGGCGTCGCCGCCGTAGCACTTGCTCGTCACGTCCTTGCGCAGGGCGCGGACGGTTTCGCGGGCGATGATCTTGCCGCCGATGGCCGCCTGGATCGGGATGACGAACATGTGGGGCGGGATCAGCTCCTTCATCTTCTCGACCATGCCGCGTCCGCGGGTCTCGGCGCGGGCGCGGTGGACCAGCATCGACAGGGCGTCGACCGGCTCGGCGTTGACCAGGATGCTCATCTTGACCAGGTCGCCGACCTTGTAGTCGGTGATCTCGTAGTCGAAGCTGGCATAGCCCTTCGAGATCGACTTCAGGCGGTCGTAGAAGTCGAAGACGACCTCGTTCAGCGGCAGCTCATAGACCACCAGGGCGCGGCTGCCGACGTAGGACAGCTCGACCTGGGTGCCGCGTCGGTCCTGACACAGCTTGATCACGCCGCCCAGGTATTCGTCGGGGGTCAGGATGGTGGCCTTGATCCACGGCTCGCTGATAGTCTCGATCTGCATCACGTCGGGCAAGTCGGCTGGGTTGTGCAGGTCGATCTCGCGCCCGTCGCGCAGGCCGATCTTGTAAACGACCGAGGGGGCCGTCGCGATCAGGTCCAGGTTGAACTCGCGGCTCAGGCGCTCCTGGATGATCTCCAGGTGCAGCAGGCCCAGGAAGCCGCAGCGGAAGCCGAAGCCGAGCGCCGCGCTGGATTCCATCTCGAAGGTGAAGGAGGCGTCGTTCAGGCGCAGCTTGCCGATGGCGGCGCGCAGGTCCTCGAAATCGGCGGCGTCGACCGGGAACAGACCGCAGAAGACCACCGACTGGACTTCCTTGAAGCCCTTCAGCGGTTCGGTGGTCGGCTTCTTCTCGTCGGTGATGGTGTCGCCGACGGCGGCGTGGGCCACTTCCTTGATCTGGGCGGTGATGAAGCCGACCTCGCCGGGGCCAAGCTGGTCCACTGGGGTGTTCTTGGGCAGGAAGACGCCGACGCGGTCGACCAGGTGGGTCGTGCCGTGCTGCATCATCTTGACCCGCATCCCGGTCTTCAGCACGCCGTCGAAGACGCGCACCAGCAGAACCACGCCCAGATAGGGGTCATACCAGGCGTCGACCAGCATGGCCTTCAGCGGGGCGTCGACGTCGCCCTTGGGCGCCGGCAGGCGCGCGACGATGGCCTCCAGCACGTCCTCGATGCCGATGCCCGACTTGGCCGAGCACAGGACGGCGTCCGAGGCGTCGATGCCGATGACGTCCTCGATCTGGGTGCGCACGCGCTCGGGCTCGGCGGCGGGCAGGTCGATCTTGTTCAGGACCGGGACGATCTCGTGGTTGTTGTCGATCGCCTGATAGACATTGGCCAGGGTCTGCGCCTCGACCCCCTGCGACGCATCGACCACCAGGATCGAGCCCTCGCACGCGGCCAGGCTGCGCGACACCTCATAGGCGAAGTCGACGTGCCCCGGCGTGTCCATCAGGTTCAGAACATACTCAAGCCCGTCCTTGGCCTTGTAGTTCAGGCGCACGGTCTGCGCCTTGATGGTGATCCCGCGCTCCTTCTCGATGTCCATATTATCAAGGACCTGTTCCGACATTTCCCGCGCGGTCAGGCCGCCGGTGTGCTGGATCAGCCGGTCCGACAGCGTGGACTTGCCGTGGTCGATATGGGCGACCACGGAGAAATTACGGATGCGTTCGATAGGGGGCGTCGTCATGGTCTGGCGCGCTTAGCATCCGCCGGGCGGGAACGCTACGGAAACGGCGATCAGCGTGTCCCGCGGGGCCTAAGGTGCGGGAAGGGCGGCTAAGGTGTCGAGAGAAGGTATTGTTCAGGGTGTGTGTTCCCGATCAATTCGTCTCTCAGGAGAGTGCGGGCGTTCTATGTATTCACGTTCTTGTGAGAGTATCTAAAAATTGCCGTTTTAATTATTGGTGTTCGTGATCAATTCATCTTTTCTTTTTGGTGCCGATCTTTGGAAAAGATCATTTGATCATCTAGGAGCCATTTGCGCCTTTTTCTGAGGCGTGAGGTTCGATTTGGGTGGCGGGTCGGGCGGCGGAACAGATGACAGGCTGTCCTGATTTGGTGAACTGGAGGCCGAGGGGCCTTCCATTCACCAGCCTGGAGGGTTCACCGTGAATAGCAAACTTATGACTTCAGCCTTTGCGCTCACTGCCGTTTTGGCGTTTAGCGCCTTGCCGGCGGCTTCCGCATTGGCCAGTCCCTGGTCCGGCGGTCCGGATATCGACGACTCGTTCAATGACAATTCTCGGCATGACACCGATCTTGATGTCGATATCACTGACTCCATGAACGACAACTCGACCAACGACAATTCCAAGGCCATGTCTTTCGATTCTCACGACGATAATTCGAAGATCGAAGACTCCAATAACGACAATTCAAAGGTCGAGGACTCGAACAACGATAACTCGAAGGTCGAGGATTCCAACAACGACAACTCTAAGATTGAGGACTCTTACAACGACAATTCCAAGGTCGAAGACTCCTACAATAGCGACTCTTCCACAAATGATTCGAACAACGACAATTCGGATAATTCGACCACCAATATCCGGGTTTCCCTGTCGCTTCAGGAGTTGAACGCCAATGTGAGCGGCTTCGAGTTCGATGTGGGCGGAGGCCACCATGACGGTGAGCTGCGCACCGGCGATATCAGCAACTCCGGCGGCGCCTTCGCCGGCTTCGCGGGCATTCAGACGGCGAACTACAACACCGGCTTTGCGGCCAACAACCAGGCGGCGACGGCGATCAGCGCCAACGCCAACGTCACCTTCGGCAACGGCGGCGGCGGCGAATAAAAGACCTGAACCGGCCAGATGATCGTCTGGCCGGTTTTCTTTTTGGGTCTTCCGAGGAGGGAAGCCATGTTGCGCTATATCGGGTGCGCTGTGCTGGCGGCGCCGATCCTCATGCTGGCGAGTTTGGCTTCAGCCCAGGTCCTGCCCGCGCCCGGCGATGTTGCGGCGGGGGTTTCGGTCGTGTCCGCCGTCGCGGTTCCGGTTCCGACCACGGACGACGTCCCGCCACAGGTGCTCAGTCTCGATGAACTGGAGAGTGAGAATGGTCTTCAGAGCCTGCAGGTCTACGCCAACACTACTCAGACCCTGTCTGCGAACAATTCGGGCAATACCATCAACGCCCACCAGGTCGGCTCCGGCGACATCACCCTGGCGGAGGGGGCATTCGCAGGCTTCGCCGGCATCGGCAACTTCGTCATCAACAGCGGCCACAACAATAATCTGCAGGGCTCGCTCAGCATCATGATTGTTTCCCCGTGAGTCGAGGCTTCCTGACATGGCGGGGCGGAGCGGTCGGCGTGGTCGCGCTGCTGTTCGGCGCGTCGGCGGCGGCTGAGGTCACGGTCAATCAGGGCGCGGCGGCCTATTCGGTGCAGGTCGTCAGCTACCGCGACATTCCCTTCCGCACCGTGGTTCGCCAAGAGTACGATTACAGTTGCGGCTCGGCGGCTCTCGCCACGCTTCTGCGCTATCATTACGGTCGAGACGTCAATGAGCACGATGTCTTCGTCTATATGTATGAAAATGGAAATCGCGAGGCGATTGAACGCGTCGGGTTCTCGCTGCTGGACATGAAGCGCTACCTTGAAACGCACGGCTTCCAGGCGGACGGCTTCCGCATGAGCCTGGATGCGCTGGAGGCGGCGGAGGCGCCGGCCATCGTTGTCATCAACCAGCAGGGCTATCGACACTTCGTGGTGCTGAAAGGCGTGTCCGGCGATCGTGTTCTGATAGGTGACCCGGCTCTGGGGCTGAAGACCTACAGCCAGGCCGAGTTCGCGGCGATGTGGAACGGGATCGCCTTCATGATCCGCAATTCCGCCGACCGCTATAATGTCGCCGAGGAGTGGCGGCCCTTCACCAGGGCGCCGATGGATCGCGTCTTGCCGACGTCGTCCCTGGCGGAGCTCACGCGAGAACTGCCGCCGCTCTATCAGATCACAACGACCTTCACGCTCGACCCCTATTTGAGGTGATGACGATGGTGCGAATTCGATGGTTTGAGCTTGGTGTCTGCGCAGGGGCCTTGCTGATGGCGCAGCCCACGCTCGGCGCGCCGGTGTCGCCGTTCGACAGTCTGGCGCCCATGTCTGACGAAGACCTGGGCGATATGCGCGGCGGTTTCCTGACGGCTGGGGGCGTGAGCTTTGATTTCGGCGCGGTCGTCCGTACCTATGTGGACGGTCAACTGGCCCTGGAGACGCGGCTTACCTGGACGCCGACCGGCGCAGTAACGGAACAGATCACAGGTTCGTTGCCCGGCTGGACGCCGCTGGTGTTGGGTCAGGCAGGGGGGCTTGACCTGTCCGGTCTTTCGCCCGGATCGAATGGCCTTGTCCTGACCGATGCGAACGGCACGACGGCCCTGGTCCATAATGTGCTCAACGGCCAACTGCAGAACTTGGTCGTGAACGCCGCTGATAATCGCGACATTCGACAGGATATGCAGGTGATGCTGACCTTGCCGAACTTCGACGTCATGCAGCAGGATTTCTCGGTAGCCCAACTGGGCTCGCAGATTTTTCAGGATGTTGATTGGGGCGGGATCCGCGCGACCGGCCCTTGAGCAAGTGTGGAAGGCCGCTTCTGGAACTGGACCGGCCTCGCTTCGTTTTACTTTTCGTTAACAGAATGCGTTAGGGCCCGGGGAGGGGCGAAAATGCATACCGGCTTTTCCCACGCGGTTGATGTGGTCGCCGCGCGCCGCTTGCGCGTGGGGACCCCCGTGTCCGTCGGGCTGCGGCGCCCCGCACGCCCGCCCGCCGACATCGCCGCCCTCAGGGTGCTGGGCGCGGCGGCGACCCTGACGGAGGACGAGCGCAATCTAGTCCGCAAGCTTTGCCTATATCGCGAGTCTGTTCCGGCCGGGGCGGAGTTCGCCCGCGAGGGCGAGGCCGCCCCGCCGCGTCTGATCATCAGCGGCTGGGCGTGCCGACAACACGCCCTGCCGGACGGTCGACGCCAGATATTCGGTTTCCTGATGGCGGGTGACGCGATCGGTTTGGGTATCAACGCCCGACCCCTGGATGAGGTGTCGATGGTGGCGGTGACGAGGGTCGAGTGCGTCGACGCCTTGATGCTGCGCGAGATTCTGGCGATTCAGGACGGGCGACATGCCGGGTTGCAAAAGGCGTTGGCGGCCGTGCGGCACCAAGAGGAAGCCTGCCTGCTGGATCACCTCGTGCGTCTGGGGCGGCAGTCCGCGCATGAACGAACGGCGCACTTCCTGCTGGAGTGGCGCCACAGGTGCCGGTTGGCCGGTCTCGCGGACGGCGAGCGTCTGCCCATGCCGCTAACCCAGGAGGTCCTTTCGGACGCTCTGGGTCTTAGCATTGTTCACCTCAATCGAACCTTGCAACACATGAAGCGCGAGCATCTGATCGAGATGAAGCGAGGCTGGGTCGAGCTGATGGATGTGTCACGTTTGAAATTTGTTTGTGATTATCAATCTCGATATCATGAGACATGTGTGTCGGATTGATTGATTTGTCCAGAAATCTATTGATTTATTATCAATAGGCAATGTGGCGGCGTCGTTATCGTGTTTGTCTTACCATAGTTATCAAGGGAGGCTGGCGTGTACTTCCGAAAAATCATTCATTTATTGAGCGTCTCTTCCCTTGCGATCATGTTTGTCTGCCTGTCTGAGGGCGGGGTGCAGGCACAGGAGGAGGACCCCGCCGCGCGACTGGCGCGGCTGGAGGCTCTGGTGGCGGCGCAAAGTCAGCGCCTGAACGACCAGGAGGCCCTGCTAGCGCGCCAGGCGGAGATGCTGGAGGCCCAGGCGCGTCGGATTGATGAGCGTTGGCGCGTCGGCGCCCCCGGTGCGCAGACGGCCGCCCTGGCGCCAGCTGCGGGGCCGCTGGCCTTGTCCGGCGCGACGGTGCTGGACCCCGAGGGTCTGGACGCCTGGCGGGCCGGTCAGGATACGGGGGCGGGCACCGGCATTCAGGCGCCCCCGCCGCCGACCCTGGTCCAGCGTGGCCTGCAACTGTCCGCCATCCCGGAAGAAGTCGCGGTGCTGAGCCCCAAGGGCCAGGCGAGCTTCGACATCTCCGCCGAGTATACGCGCTCCTCGGCCAACCGGCTTGTCTTCCGCGGCGTGGAGATCGTGCCGGGGCTGCAGATCGGCGTCATCGAGGCCAGTGAAGCGGACCGTGACACGCTCGGGGCCACGATCTCGGGGCGTTACGGGATCACTGATCGCATCGAGGTGGATGCGCGCATCCCCTATCTGAAGCGCAGCGACACCATCACGACGGTCCAGCAACGCGATGAGGCTGTATCTCGCACCATCGACCTGAAGGGGAACGGAATCGGCGATGTCGAGGCGGGCATCCGTTATCAGATCAACGGCGGCGAGAAGGGGCGGCCCATCTTCGTGGCCGGTCTGCGCGCCAAGAGCGACACCGGCGAGGGACCGTTCGATATCCCGCGTGACGAATTCGGGGTGGCCAGCCGGCTGGCCACCGGGTCCGGCTTCTGGGGCATCGAGCCCAGCATCAGCATGCTCTACCCCAGCGACCCGGCGGTCATCTTCGCGAGTCTGAGCTACTTCGCCCACCTGCCCAAGGATATCGATCGGGTTGAGGGGGATGTTCGGGTGGGGCGGGTCGATCCCGGCGACTCGATCGGCCTGGGCATCGGTTTCGCCTTTTCGCTGAACCCGCGCTTCTCCTATTCGCTAGGCTACAAGCACAACTATATCCGGCCCACGGAGACTGAGTTGAACGACACTGTCCAGAGGTCCAAGTCGCTGCAGGTCGGCGCTCTCACATTCGGTCTGTCCTACCGCGTGACTGAACGGTTTTCGCTGAACGGAAATTTTGAATTCGGCGTCACCGAGGATGCGCCGGACATGCGGTTCGTGCTCCGGGCGCCGATCCTGTTTTAAAGACGGGCGGCGTTTAGCGCTGGATCTCGACAAGGGCGCGGGCGGTTGTCAGAAGCGCTTCTCGCTGGCGCGCCGCCATGCGGCCGTAGAGGTCCGACAGCTCCAGCAGGGCTTCGGCGGGCTCCTGGGCGGCGGGCGTGTCCTGCTGGTAGAAGTCGGTGATCTTGCAGTTCAGGGCGGCTGCGGCCTTGGCCAGGGTGGAGGCGGCGACCCGGTTCTGGCCCTTTTCGTATTTCTGGACCTGCTGGAAGGTCACGCCGAGCGCGGTCGCCAGATCGACCTGGGTCATGCGGTTTTGCACGCGGAGCTGTTTGAGCCGCGCGCCGACTTCTGCATCGATCGGATTGCGGATGTTACGTTGACTGTCCATCGTCTTCCTTTGGGACGCCGAGCCTGCCCGATAGCCTAGCCTTTCGAGGCCTCAAAAGGCTAGCAGCACATAGCGTGCCGATCACGCCGATATTCCAGACATAGTAGGCCGAAATATAGGCCCAGTTGTCGAGATCCAGGCGTTCGACGAAGACGTAGTGCGTCGCTAGGACGAGGCACTGAAAGCCTGCTGCGACCGCCATCCACAGGCGGCGCGACTGGAGCGCGCCATACAGCAGGAACAGGAAGACGCATGCGTCCGCGATGATGGCCGGCCAGGGCGGTGTCTTGAAGTCAAAGGGCGTCAGCCACGACAAGGTCCAGCCCAAAACGAGAACAGCCGCCGTGCTGCGTTCCCAGCCGCTACCGCGGATCAGGGCGAGCAAGGCGGCGAGAGCCAGAAGTGAAAGGGTGAAAATGTAGATGGGGGACATGGCTATACCACGTCACCCATCCCTCATTCAGCCGACGCGTTCAACCAGGCTGAGGCGCGTTTCGCGCGGCACCGGTTCGTCCGACTTGTCGAGTCCGCCCATGCGGAGGCTGCGGAAGCGGGTCTTGCCCTTGACCTCGGCCAGGGCCTCGTGAAGCTCGACCATGGCCTTCTGGGCGGCGACCTGGGCCGCCATGGAACGGGCGAGGGCGTCGAAGACCGGCTGGCCGACTGTTGAAGACAGGCCGGCGTCCTTGCGTCCGCGCGTGAGGGCCTGGGCCAGTTTGGCCAGGCGGTCGATGGACTGGTCATGGCCGTCTTCGGCGCGCTGCAAGGCGCGTTGGATCCGTGCGGCGATGAGCGCCGCTTGTTCAGTTCTTTTCATTGGGGTCGCTTCCTGAGTGAGGCGAGCGCGCGTCAGCCGCCGTACCGCAAATCCTGCAGCAGGAAGGCGAACCGTTCGGCGCCAGCGATGGCTGTCACGATCCAGACGGCTGCGGCGGCGACGCCGAAGACGACAAGGAGACTTCCGAGACGCCCGATTCCAATGTGGTCGGACAGAAGCTCGCGTCCAGCATGGCTGCCGTGATGTAGGCGAGTTCCGTCACTACGCCGCCCGCCGTCAGAAACGCGGCCTGCTTGCGCGTCCCCTCGATCAAGTGATGCACCATCCGACGCTTGGTGTCGGAGGTCGCCATTCCCTGAAGAATGACTTCCATTTCGCGCCAGCTGATCTGCGGAAGCGTATCGTCCATTTGGGTCATGGGGTGTCCTTTCAGCCCCCTCATCCAGCGCCTCGACCGGCGTCGGCGCTATTGCGACCCTTTCATATTGGGAGCCGTTCGGAATGCCCTCGCGGGCGACCAGAACCAGGGCGGCGGCCACGCGGCTTTCGACGTTCAGCTTTCTGGCGGCGTTTTCGCAATGGCGATCCACGGTGCCGGGCTTGATGCCCAGTTCGCGCGCGATCTGTTTGGAGTTGAAGTGCGAATGGACCAGGCGGAGGCACTGACGCTCTCTCTCGGTCAGCATCGTCACCTGTTCCACAACATTAAACCCCCAAATGGCGAAGCCCGTTGTCTATTAAGATGTGCCTCAGGACGATGTCGAGGGCAAGCGGGCGGGGGGGCTGGCGGCCGGCGGTGCGTGATCACCCGGAGGGAATTCTGATCTAGGCGCGCGGGGCGATTGGCTTTAGCAAAGGCATGTGCGAGGCGGGGCCGTGGACATTTCGAACGTCTGCCGCCCCGCTTTTGTATGAACGGATGAGGCTCGTACGGTCGGGGGGACGTGTTCCGACGGGGTGGGTCCAGTGCAGTTGGAACATTGAAGATGAACCGAATATTCGCCTATCTCATCATCGGCGCCATGATCCTCGGCGTGCTGGTCGGCTGGGGCGTCAACCAGTACCTCGACGCCGATCAGGCTGCCGCGGCGGCCAAGAATCTGTCGCTGATCACGGACGTCTTCCTGCGTCTGATCAAGATGATCATCGCCCCGCTGGTCTTCACCACCCTGGTGGCGGGCATCGCCCACATGGAAGACGCGGCCTCGGTCGGGCGCATCGGCGTCAAGACCATGACCTGGTTCATCGGCGCGTCGGTGGTGTCGCTGCTGCTGGGTCTGGTCATGGTGCAACTGCTGCAGCCGGGCGCAGGCATGCACCTGCCGCAGGCGGCGCTGGCGACGGCTCCGGCCGCCTCGACCGACGCCTTCTCGCTGCACGGCTTCGTCACCCACCTGGTGCCGACGTCGATCTTCGACGCCATGGCCAAGAACGAGATCCTGCAGATCGTGGTCTTCTCCCTGTTCGTCGGCACGGCGGTCGCCGCCCTGGACGACAAGGCGCCGGCGGTGCTGAACCTGGTCGAACAGGCCGCCAGCATCATGCTGAAGGTGACCGAGTTCGTGATGAAGCTGGCCCCCTTGGCCATCTTCGCCGCCCTGGCCTCGACCATCGCCACGCAGGGGCTGGAGATGCTGGCGGTCTACGCCAAGTTCGTGCTCGGCTTCTATGGCTCGATGGGCATCCTGTGGGGGCTGCTGTTCGTGGCCGCCGCTATCGTGCTGGGCCGTCGCGTCATCCCCCTGTTCAAGGTGATCCGCACCCCCGCCCTGCTGGCCTTTTCGACCGCCAGCTCGGAAGCCGCCTATCCGCGCATCCTCGACGCCCTGCCAACGGTCGGCGTGCGCCGCCGCATCGTCAGCTTCGTCCTGCCGCTGGGCTACTCGTTCAACCTCGACGGCTCGATGCTCTACTGCACCTTCGCCACCATGTTCATCATGCAGGCGCACGGCGTGCACCTCAGCGTCTCGCAGCAGGTCTTCATGCTGCTGCTGCTGATGGTGACGTCCAAGGGCATCGCCGGCATCC
>Ga0308157_10007200_pt1 | contig 13004 bp, 9 predicted proteins | sample PhyBR1_FD_201035 | JGI IMG/M metagenome (GOLD analysis project Ga0308157, IMG submission 201035) | Phyllosphere microbial communities from UC Gill Tract Community Farm, Albany, California, United States - DLSLB.R1 | ecosystem: Host-associated > Plants > Phyllosphere > Unclassified | place: USA...
CAATCTTGATCAGTCAAGCGTACCGTCATCAGGATCTTCAGACAGCCGAACAGTTAGGCGCGTTGAATTGTTTAGAATGTGGTGCTTGTTCATTTATCTGTCCTTCAAAAATCGATTTATTAAAAGACATCAGAGCGGTAAAAAATCAGATCATGGAGGCAAAAGGATGAGTACGAAATATCTAGGAAACGGAACGATCAACGGTCCGCATATCCGTAATGATTGGACAAGCCAATGGAAAATGAAACAAGTGTTGATTGCCCTTATATTTCCAACGATTGGCGCTATTTACTTTTTTGGTTGGCGTTCGTTAGTAATGATCATTACCAGTATCATCACATGTGTATTACTTGAAGCGATTATCCAAAAAGCGAGTAAACAACCGATCACGGTCAATGATTTGACTGCTGTGATCACAGGTTGGCTGTTAGCTTTGACATTGCCTACTAGTGCACCTTTATGGACAGTACTAGTCGGGGATTTTATTGCTATCGTCCTTGTAAAGCATCTAGGAGGCGGGTTAGGACGGAATTGGATCAATCCCGCAGTAGCAGCACGAGTCCTGTTAAAGCTCTTTTTATCTCCTTGGATCACCAATTGGATCGCGCCAGGACCAGATGTGATCACAACTGTGACGTCACTTGTAGCACTTGGTCATTTTTCTCGAGAAATCAGTGCAACTACTCCTGAATGGTGGAAACTTTTCTTAGGGATTGATCTAGGCGGTCCAATGGGGGAAACAAGTAAACTGCTCTTACTGATTGCAGGGGGCTATTTGATCGTGCGAAAAATCATCCATCCATTCGTTCCTCTGTTGACCCTAAGCTCTTTCTATCTAGCGATTTTAATTTATAGTGGGTTTAATTTTAGCTTTGCTACAGCCCATTTGCTCAGTGGAGCATTGATTATGGCAGCTGTTTTCATGGTAACAGACTATACGACTTCACCTGCAACCGATAAAGGGAAATATTATTTCGCTATCGGCTGTGGTGTCCTGTGTGCCGTTTTAAGAATCGTTTTAGATTTGCCAGGCGGTATCGGCGTAGCGATTGTTGTTATGAATCTAACGGTACCATTTATCGATCAGTGGACGATGCATCGGGTGTATGGTGAGGGAGGGAAGAAATTAAAGATAAGTAAGTCAATCTAACTATATAAAAGTAGATAAGAGAATAGGTCATCTCTGCGAAATAACTCGTAAAAACCGAAAAACTTTTTCAAGTTTTAGGATTTTATGGGTTATTTTGGTTGTGGTAATTTTGTCATCCTAAGAAGAGAGGGATAGTAACAGAAGTAGCTTTGTATGGGTGAAATACGAATGTTCGATGGTAAGGGGATTTTCTAACTGGCTTTCAAAGAGTCTTAATATGAGAATTTTAGTAGTGTGGATTTTTGGTATTAGGAATAATACTAGTTTTTTGTGTGGAATTTTATTAAAATTAGTTGGATAAACATAATTATTTCTGCCAACCATCATGTACTATTGAAAAAAAGGAGAAGGAGTGGAACACGTGATAATCAAAAACAAAAAAATGACGCTTAACGTAACGGAACAGGGAACATTAAGTCTCCTTCGGTTGAATGGTGATCCCTATCGTATGAACTGGGTAATAACAGAGGAGTATTTAAAGGAGGTTAACTATGTCAGCACTGATAAACTTTTCGGGCAATTTTTCTTGAAAGTGGAGAATAAGAAATATAATAGTGCTTTTATCCTACCAAAAATCGAGCAGTGTGGCTCGCAAATTATCATTCATTATGAGCTTAGTGATTTTCACCTGATGCAAGTGTTCGATCTATCTAACAAAGAGAGCCTCACTTGGACTATCTCCTTTATAAATCAGCGGAAAATCCCATTGAAAATTCAAGAGTTCGCTCTGTGGGCCCCTTTTAGCTATATTATGTACAGAGATGCTTCGAATCATCGAAATGTTCACCAGTCAGCAGCGTTATTTCCCTCCCTTTCTCCTGATTTTTCAAAGCTTGCGATCATGAGAAGATGTGTTAAGGACAGTAGTCTGGGAATGTATCAAACGTCAGGTAAATTGCTTTCTGTAGGTAGTTATTGTGAATTTCAAAACAAATTTTTTGAGGATACTTCACCATCCTTAGACGGATTGATTTATCATAAATTAGTGTTGTCTGGGAAAAATACTTCGAACGAAAAGGATTGGATCTATCCAGGAGACGAAATAACCGTTGATGAAAATGCTAAAGAAATTTGGCAATTTAAAGTTGTTGAGATTAAGGACAAACAAGACTTTTTTGCTCAAGGAATCCAGTTGGGACATCCCAAAATCGAATTTCCAGAAATGGTCTCCGTTGATGAGACTTTCGAGATAATCGTTGAAGGAAGTAAAGTCAGGCAAGTGACTATGGAGTGGCAAGAAGCTAGCAGAAAATGTGCCAAAAAATTAACGGTAAGTAAAGAAAACCGTGTTTCGGGGAAGACAGAGGCTTGTGGAGAACATCGTATTTTATTTGAATTTACTGATGGTAAATATGATCAAGTAGTATTAAATGTGATGGAGCCAATTCGTGAAATGGTGGAGAATAGGATAACTTATCTTTGTGAGAATGCTTATGAAAGAGAGCAGAAATTTGTATTTTCACCACTATCAAACCAGGGAGAGTCGTTAGGAAAGCTGGCTTTGATCCTAAAAAAGAATTTATTAGCTGAACCAAAGATCGAAGAAGTGCGGAAGGTCGAAGAAAGTTTGAATCACTATGTATTGAATAAATGGTTTGTTCAAGGAGATTTCAAACAGCCAAGAAATCTATATGGTTCTTTTTATCGAGTCATGGATTTTGAATATTTAGGACATGTCCTTTATCTGCTTTCACTATTTCCTGATCAATTACTAAAAAAAAGTAGTGCTCTCTATTTAGATTGGGCAGGGAAAATTGTTGAGCTAAGAATTGATCCAAACCTTCATGAGAGTATACGTGCCAAAGAAGAAGCAGAAATGCTCGGGGTGTTTTTCTTGTATATAAATGAGTTGATCCAACAGATGGAGGAGCGAGATATTGGTGATCACAATAAATTGAAACGATTATGGGAAAATAATTTATTTGAGATTTTAGAAGATAAAGACAATCTTAAAGCTGTAACTACAGAACATTATTTCGATAATGCAGGTTTTGGTCCAGCAGCAGCAGCATTGGCAAATGCAGATTATATTGAAGGCAGTCTTAGATATGGGGAATTGCTGTTGGCAAATATAGGCTTTAGTAATGACTTTCGTTCCCAAAATCCAGATCGTTGGTGGGAAGCATTAGCTTATATGATCCATTCTCTCTGGGGAGGGATCACGGCAGCAGCTACTTTAGATGTTTTCCATGCCATTAAAGACCCAAGATATTTGGAGGCAAGTTATCGAGCATTTGTTGGTGTATTGTATTGTTATGACCATTATTCGACTACCACGAACATCCTCAATAAAGGTGAAGCAGTCTCGACTTATGCAGTAACAAGTCCTCATGAAAATCGAATTGATTTGTCACGAAACCGTTTTGGACAAGAGACATTTGCAAAAGACGGTGGCATCTTTGCTCAAATTTTTAATGAGGATTCTTCGCCTACAAGCGATTGGGACATGGGGGAAGAGCTAGTCGCCTATCTTGACCGTTTTGGACAAAATGCCTATGTATACTACGACGAAATACATCGATTAAAAGTAGTTAACGGGAAGGCATCGATCAAAGAAGGGAAAACTACCATCATAAGTAATGCACCTTATCCCAAGAATATTTACTTACTACATGACGAAGCATTGCATCGTTTGGAGGGTGATGGGGTGACGGCAGTTTTGCCTTATATAATATTAAAATAACAGATATAGAATCGGATGAAGGCTCAGACACTCGGTGTGTGGAGCTTTTATCCGATTTATTATTTTCCTGAATGTGCTCGTCGATAATTTAATGGAGAAATGGCGTATTTCTTTTTGAAGCATAAAGAAAAATAAGCAGAGTTGCTGAAACCGCATTTCATGGAAATATCCGTCATGGACTGATTTGTTTTTATAAGATAGCTCGCGGCCTTATCTAAGCGATAGTTTGCGAGATATTCAAGTGGTGTACATTGAAACACCTGCTTCATTGAACGTACTAAATAATTTTCATGAAAATGAAAATGCTTAGATAAAGTAGTGTTAGTGATTTCTTTCGCATAATTTTGCTTAATATAAAGTTCAATATTTTCAGCAAGATCAATCACGTTAGTTTTTGAGTAACTTTGTTCTTCCAAAGACTTCAGTAACTGAGAAAATCGTTTTTGGTTATCCCAAAACACAATCGATTTTTTTTCACCCAACGTGCCTAATAATAAACGGTCAAGCAAGGCATAAATAAACTTTGAATCAGAAAGGTTTTGATGCTTTTTTAGATGTAAAGTGTAATCTTCGTTATGGTAGTGTAAATCAGGCATGCTAACCTCAGAATTGAGTTGGATCGGTCTATCGAGTGCTTCCCAATGTCCATCATAATGAAAATGAAGCCAGTAAAAATCGGTATCCTCGGTACAAGGTTTAGTAGAAAAATGATGTAGAAAAGGAGAAAGGACAAGCATTTCACCTTTATTTATCTCGTATTCTGTTGTTCCTTCTGTAAGGAATAATCTTCCTTTCACAACAAACAAGAGATTGAAATAAGGCAAGTTATTGCGATTAGGATGTTGCTGTCCAGTAGCATAAGTAGTGAAATTCCCTTCAATAAATGTTGGGAAAGGGGGGATAATCATTGAAAGAATCGGTATGGTAGACATGTTCTACCTCCTTTAGTGTGGAATAATATAAATTGTAGTTTGATTTCTATAAAACATTAAAGCGGTTACATAATATAATATACTTAAATTAAATAGAAATTACAATTGAAGATTTATTAAGGAGGAATCATGTGAAGGCGAAAGTGCTTATAAATAGAGAGAATATATTGAGTACCATTGATGATCGTCTTTATGGATCATTTATTGAACACATGGGGCGAGCTGTTTATGGTGGGATTTATGATCCTTCTCACGTTATGTCGGATAACTATGGATTCAGAGATGATGTAAAAGCTTTGGTAAATGAGTTGAAGATACCGCTTATTCGATACCCTGGTGGGAATTTTTTGTCCGGCTACAACTGGGAGGATGGGATTGGTCCGATTGATTCCCGACCCAAAAGGCTTGATTTAGCATGGCAGACGATTGAAACCAATGAAGTAGGAATCCATGAGTTCATGCGATGGGCTAAGGAATTGAGAATAGAGGTTGACATGGGCGTCAATCTTGGAACAAGAGGGATAGATGCTGCCAGAAATTTGGTGGAATATTGTAATTTTTCAGGCGGCACCTATTGGAGTGACCTACGAAAAAAGCATGGTACTGAAGAACCATTCCATATCAAAACATGGTGTCTTGGTAATGAAATGGATGGATCATGGCAAATCGGTGCGAAAACTGCCGAAGAGTACGGCCGACTGGCATGTGAGGCAGCAAAGGTGATGAAACTCGTAGATCCATCTATCAAACTCGTCGTATGTGGTACTTCGATCAGTACATTACCAACCTTTGGCAGTTGGGAACAGACTGTTTTACAGCATACTTATGAGCATGTCGATTACCTTTCTTTGCATATGTATTATGGCAATCATGAAAATGATATCAGCAATTATTTGGCAAAATCTTTAGACATGGATCGCTTTATCAAGGGAGTCATCGCCATCTGTGATTCTGAGAAAGCAAGAATAAAGTCGGATAAAACCTTGAATTTAGCTTTTGATGAGTGGAACATCTGGTACCATACATTGGACACTGATAAGCAGATAGAAAAGTGGCAAGTTGCACGCCCAATATTAGAAGATATTTATAATTTTGAAGATGCGTTAGCATTAGGATGCTTATTAATCACATTACTAAGAAATAGTGATCGAGTAAAAATTGCGTGCTTAGCGCAGTTAGTCAACGTAATTGCCCCAATTATGACAGAAACAGGAGGAGCAACGTGGCGACAGACGATTTTTTATCCGTTTCAGCAAGTTTCTACTTTTGGAAGAGGCAAAGCGATGCTTACCAGAGTTGTAACGGATACGTACGATTCAACTGATTTTTCTAATGTTCCTTTTTTAGAAAGTGTTGTAGTAGAAAATGAAGAAAGCGAAGAGTTAATTATTTTCGCAGTCAATCGCTCCACGGAAGAGCTTGATACTGCGCTATACTTGCAAGGCTATAACATCCAATCAATCCGTGAATGTTCAACAATGGCTGGTCATGATCTGAAAGCTGTAAATAAAAAAAATCAAGAGTTCATCAGACCCATTCCAAATAGGCACATTCGACAGAATGATACCTGTATTGAGGTAAGCTTACCAGCATTATCGTGGAATATGATCCGATTAAAAATATAGACTAAATAAAACAAGAATGGAAAGGTGAGAAATAAGATGTGGAAAAAGTTAACGATGGGATTAGTGACAATGTTCATAGGTTTAACATTACTGACAGGGTGTAGTTCTAATAGTGAATTAAATTCAAATGAGAAAGATGGAAATGTAACAATCAAGTTTTCTGCATGGGATAAATTTCCAGAAAATATTATTGAAGAGTTCAATAAAGAATATCCTGACATTGAAATCGAATTAGTACAAATACCAGACTCAGATTATTCACAGAAAATCAATCAGATGTTAGTTGGAGGTACAGCTCCAGATGTAATTTTATCTTTTGAAACAGATTTGCCAAAGTTTGCAGACTCTGGATCGATCCTTTCATTAGAGAGCTATCTAGCAGAAACTGACAAGATTGATACTGATGATTTTATACCGGCAGTTCAAGCATTAAATGAAGAAACTGGAGGAAACTATGGTTTGCCGTGGGCGTATGCTCCCGAGATATTATTTTATAACAAGGATATGTTTGATGAAGCAAATATAGAATATCCAACAAAAAATTGGACCTGGAAAGACTTTGAAGAAGCTGCACAGAAGCTAACAATCGTAGAAGATGGTAAGACTACACAGTGGGGAGCAGATGCATTGTCATTTCGAGGTATGTGGTGGTCACTTGCTGGTCAAGGTGGTGATGCAGTTGTGAAAAACGGACAGTTGGATCTAGGTGATGGCTTGAAACAAGCGTTAGAATACCAAAATCGATTGACTAATGAGCTAAAAGTAAGTCCTGAACCATCTGCTGGTGACTCAGTCGCTGATTTGTTTTTATCTGGACAGGCTGCGATGACACGTACAGGGAGTTGGCAAATATTAAATTATCGAGATGCAACATTCAGTTGGGATATTGAAACATTACCAAAAGGAGAACGTTCATATAATTCTTTACACACCGGTTTCTATACAATAAATGCCGCAACCCAACATCCAGATGAAGCATGGAAATTCATTGAGTTTATGATGAGTGATAGAGGACAGACGTTAAATTCTGAGTGGGGATCTAATCCGTCAACTCTTATGTCGATTGCTGAAAAAGGTGCATATAAGAAAGAAGGAGAGAATGGCCCAACTAATTGGGAAGTCATTGAGCGTGCGGGTGAGGAAGGTGAGTTTGGGTATGTGTTGATCAATGCAGCTTCAACCACAAATCTGGTTAACCAGTTTGATGCATACCTTTTGGGCTCAACAGAGCTAGATGAGATTTTTGATAAGCATATCCCAAATGCTAATCAAGAAATAATAGATAACCAATAAATTCAAGTTATTGATCAATAAGAAGTGTAGATGTTGATTGATATTAACTTATCACAGACTGCTAGCGAAAAGTTTATGCATTAGTATTAGTTGAGTTTAATTATGAATAGTAGTGTAGAAGTATTCAATCAAATGACTGCTTCTACACTGTCTAATATGACGGATAGTGGTTTTAGCTGGCTGTCACAAGAATATAATCATTCTCATCATTCTTTCTATTAGTCATAGTGAAGGATAGATATACCGATCGGCAGATGATGATTTTCCTTAAAAAAGAAAAGAGAGGTTGCTATGGGAAAAATATTTAAAGGTAAACGGGAAAAGAAGAGACAGAGCTTTAAAGATGCATTGACAGCCTACGGTTTTTTGTCTCCCTGGATCATTGGATTTATCTTTTTTACAGGCGGTCCAATCCTACTCTCATTTATATTAAGTTTGACTAGGTGGAATTTATTAGGACAACCGAGATTCGTGGGTTTTGAGAATTATCAACAGTTATTAAGTGGTAGCTCTGACTTTCTTAATACCTTAAAGATCACTTTTCTATTTACTTTATTAAATGTGTTTGTAACTGTTAGTGCTTCTTTATTTTTAGCGGTTTTATTAAACTTTAAAGTTCGTTTTATTGGAATTTTTCAATTTTTTTATTTTGTTCCAGCTGTAATGCCTTCTGTCGTCATGACGAGTTGCTTTATCTTGATGTTTAACAACCAGCTAGGAATCGTAAATTACTTTTTATCAACTTTAGGAATCATAGGACCTAACTGGTTAGGAAATGCTAATTTAGTTTGGGTAGTTGTAGGTATAGCAAGTGTGTTTACATTTTCAACAGGACAAATGATGTTGATTTTTAATTCTAGTTTAAAAGAAGTTCCAATTGAACTTTATGAAGCAGCTCATCTAGATGGCGCGAATGCATGGCACCGATTCAAGAATGTGACGTTGCCATCAATTTCACCAATCCTATTATTCAATACTGTTGTGGCAACAGTCAACTCCTTTAATGGTGCATTTACCTTGCTATTTCCATTGACTGGTGGTGGGCCTGGAAATGCAACAAAAGTTCTAAGCTTGCTCATTTATGAAAAAGCGTTTAAGCAATTTGATATGGGAACTGCGTCAACATTGGCATTTATAATGTTTATTATTGTCGCGTTCATATCGATTCTTCAATTTAAACTATCAGATGACAAAGTAAATTATGGTTAAGGAAGGTGAGTAAGATCATGAGTTACGATTCGAAAACAGTAAAATTACTACAGTATGGCATATTGATCTTTTTCGCTATCTTAATGTTTTTTCCTATTTTTTGGATATTTTCCAATTCATTAAAAACGTTGAACGGGGTTAGCGAGTTTCCACCACAAATTTTCCCTTCAGAACCACAATGGCAAAACTACATTGAAGTGATCAGGAAAAGTAATGCACTCGAATATCTAAAAAACAGTATGATTTTAATCGTTGGTAATACAATTGGAACTTTATTATCGAGTTCGATTGTTGCCTATCCTTTAGCGCGTATGGAATTTAAGGGAAAAGGCGTCGTTTTTGGAATGATTCTTGCGACGATGATGGTTCCAACTGTGACACTGGTGATTCCTCAATTCCTATTATTTAGAACTTTTGGCTGGCTGGATAGCTTCTTGCCAATGATCGTTCCAAGTTTCTTTGCCTATCCATATAATGTCTTTTTATTCCGACAGTTTTTCAAAACAATACCTAAGAGTATCGATGAATCGGCAATGCTAGATGGATGCTCACGTATGCAAGTATTCACAAAAGTCATTGCCCCGCTAGCAAAGCCCATCTTCATCACTGTTGGGGTTCTATCAACGATTTTTTGGTGGAATGAATTATTTCAACCATTGATCTTTATTGATTCTGAAAATCTTAAGCCATTGACTTTAGGTGCACTCAATGCTTTCAAAATCGAAGGAGGGCAGAATCAAACTGCTTGGAATATGCAGATGGCATTTGCAATGATCATGGCTATCCCACCGATGATCCTCTACATGTTTGCTTCTAAACATTTGGTAACCGGAATAAAAACTTCAGGCATGAAAGATTAGTAGATGATTTGGAATTTTTACAGACTTATGAATAAGATTTATCTGTACAAAATTACGATGTTTATGAAAAGGATATTCATAGATCAAAAAACTGAGCAATACAGATAAATAGAACTTTAGACTAAAACATCCAATATTCGTGTAACTGAATATTGGATGTGTTTTTATGGAATTCTGCAGAGAAAAGCTAAATTGAATAGAGGCTATCTAAATCAGGTTAAAAGAGGATTTGAATATTATGATATAATAAACTAAAATAGGTCGTCAGATGAAATTTCACAAAAACATATCAATTATACTATCCATTTAGCGATTATTGAAGATTTTAGAGATGGCAGTTATGCATTAAAATATTTTATCGTGAAATAAACAAAGGCAAACATTCTATTCTTTTATCGTCTTTAGAGAACGCTGTGGACTACTTAGATTAATGATAAGAGAATCTAAGAAATTGCTTTTTGAATTCTTGGAACTTCTTGTTTCAAGTAGTTGGCATTCAGACATTCTTTTGAAAAATGGGCAATTTCTTCGATCATATGTTTATTTTATATACACAGTATAGTGTTAGTTGAATATGAACTAATAATAAACGCTTTTTTGGATAAAAGACTAAGTACAAGTGTTTGGATAAATTTTATTTTTATATGGAAAATTAAACCATTAGTGATAAATAGGGGAGAAGAAAGATGACTGAAAAGAACAAGTACCGATGATTATAAGTAAATATAGCAAAAGTATATCTTACTTGTCATAAAATGCTATTGCAAAAGAATTTAAAATAATAATAAAGTATATTGCGAATGAGGCAAACAGAAGGCAGCGGCAATTAATGGGACTAGATAATTAGGATGAACAACGATTGATACATAATATAAAGTTACACTGAAAAATATTGGGAAATATTATAAATGCTATTTTAAAATAGAGAGACATCTTTCGGTGGTATATTAGTTTAGGAGGAAATCATTATAATATGAGTAGTGAAAGTAGAAAAAAAGTGAAAATGTTGATTCTTTTGGGGATTACTACTTCGATTATCATGACGATTTTTTCGTTCATGTTGATTTTTCAAGAGAGATATTTTTGGGCAGCAATCAGTATGATAGGGGCCATCGTAGGCTTTATTTGTTTTTTTAGATTGAAAATAGAGATGAACAAAGTTGAAAATAAATAGTTTGGTTAACATGTGCGAATAGATCATAGAAGTTAGCAGGCAATTGAAATTGAACCCAACAAAAGATCAGCGTTTAACGGATACAAAATTGAAAAAAATAAAAAGGTGGGAGCTTGGTGAAGAACAGTCAATTAATTATTCTGCGTGGAAATTCCGCAAGCGGAAAATCGACGATTGCATCGAAGATACGCCAATCATTTCCTCGAGGAGAAGTGATGTTGATATCACAAGATGAAGTTAGATTACACATACTAAACGTAAAAGATCGTATAGAGAACCCTACAGCTGACCTTATCCAAACTATCGCATTATTTGGTCAAGGGAAATTTAAAGTCATTGTTATAGAAGGAATACTAGGCACCCATATTTATAAAGAGATGTTTGTTGGTCTGGTTTCGAATTTTCAACAGAACGCGCATATTTATTACTTTGATATTCCTTTTGAAGAAACGGTGAATCGTCATAAAACAAGAGAGAAAAGTACCCAATGGGGTGAAAAAGTCATGAAGAAATGGTGGCTGGAAAAAGATTATTTGAGATTAGAGAATGAAAAAACAATAACTGATGATATGTCAGAAGAACAGATTCTTGAAATGATCCTAAAAGACCTCGAAAAATTGTAGTAGGTAGTTATGCAGAATATCTGGTATTAATCCTTACTTTGTAACTTTGAAGGACAAATAATATGAGCGAGAGGGAACAAAAAGAAAAATATTTGAATTTAGTTGATAGGGTAGAATCCAGAGCTTTTGCGTATCTATCTATAAGAAAGCCATTAAATCAAAAGTATAATTTTTAAAGAAAAGTGATAGAAGTAGTTGAAAACAAAATACAGGTTTGAACTTGTATACTAAAGAAAAGAGTAGACAAATGAAAAAAATATATTTTATAAGTCAACTTCTATTAGGCGTTAATACGTTTATGTTGATTGTAATGCCCTTTATTTTAAGTGTATTGAGTAATTTGTTTCCTAATTTTATTGATGGCGATATTGTATTATTATGTATAGGGTTATCGTTATGGGGGACGTATATTACTGCTCCATTTGGTATAACAATGTTATTGATATATACTCTATATCTTAGGTACCAAGAAAAAAGGGACGATCGTTCTAAAACTTCTTAATAAGCTGAGGAGTTAAGCAATTATAAATGACAACACTAGAAAAATAAAGGGATGATTTTTGTAAATCATTTAATCTATCGGTAAAAAGATATTATGATACTCTTAAAAAAGTTGATTAACAATGCTTGTAAAGGTACATATGATGGTTAAAACTTAGAGGACTTAGAGGAGAAATTACCTAACTAAAAAAAGAACAAGTACAGCAGGTAGTAAGCAGCGTAAATAATAGAAACAATAAGTGAGACATAGCTCGGGTCGTAGAAAATATAATTATTGTTCAAGGTGCCATAACGTCAGTACGTGGTAAAGCTTTAGCATACAATATGCACTAGAACTAATAGCAGCATTAGCTGCTGGAAAAACTGTAGAAAATTTAGATATAGTGTTAGAAAAATACAATTTTTTGCATAAACTTTTGACTATAGATATTGAAAAGAATTTAGGTGAATCAAAGTGATATATTTAGTGGCCCGTATAAGCCTATGTTTCTTAAGTATTATATTTTTTAGTATAGGTATTGGATTTTTATTGAGAGTAAAAAAAGTAGTACGACAAAACCTCGGGAAAAGTCTATCAAGGTCAGATTATACGAAGACAGAAGCTTATTTAACAAAGTGCAAGTTTCATATATACATAGGATTTTTTATTCTGGCACTTAACTTAATATTATTACGTTTTAACTAATAATAAACTTTTTTTATTACTTTGGTTAAAATTTGTACGAAGCCAAATTTTACTACATGATAATAACAAAAAGTTGGAAATGTGGTGTACTATGTTTAAGAAAATTAGGAACATAAGTTTAGTGTTGTTTTTAATAAGTATATTTATATTAGTATTTATACCGTTTGTATTTTTAGTTATTTTCAAAATTTTTCCTCATTTAGATGCAAGTGAAAATGGTATAGGCGCTATGCCATTACTAGCTATATTCTTAGGTGCATTTTTGTTGA
>Ga0308157_10007201_pt1 | contig 13002 bp, 10 predicted proteins | sample PhyBR1_FD_201035 | JGI IMG/M metagenome (GOLD analysis project Ga0308157, IMG submission 201035) | Phyllosphere microbial communities from UC Gill Tract Community Farm, Albany, California, United States - DLSLB.R1 | ecosystem: Host-associated > Plants > Phyllosphere > Unclassified | place: USA...
AAAAAATAAAAATATTTTCTTTCGGATGTCCAATTTATAAATGTTCAAGCATTATGATAGTGTAATTAAATAGAACACTAAAAATAATATTAAAATGGAACAGCGAATTAATGCCTTTGAAAAAGGACAGAATGCTATGAAAGCAATGTATGGAATCGGAGCTTATCTTAATAAAAGTTCGATCGAACAAAAACTCCTACATCTAATTTATTATAGAGTATCCCAAATTAACGGATGTGCCTATTGTTTGGACATGCATTCGAAGGATCTATTAGCAATTGGCGATACGGCACAGAGGCTTCTGGTATTAGATGCATGGCGAGAAGCACCTTTATATAGTGATCGCGAATGCGCTGCATTGCAATGGGCAGAAGCAGTTACTAAAATAACGAACGGGGAGGTGTCCGACGAGGATTATGAAACTGCGAGAACACAGTTTACGGAGGAGGAATTGATTGACCTCACCTTAGCCATCACAACTATTAATAGTTATAACCGGATTAACATAGCTTTCCGTACCGTCGCCGGAAGTTATGAGGTAGGTCAACATAAAGTACATACTAAATAATCTTTTATTTTACATCTTATTCCTATATTCAATAATTAAAAATAATCAAGATGAAAGATTTCATATTTGTATTTCGACAAGCCAGCTATGATCATTCCAATACATCTACGGATGAAGTAGATAGTCTGAATAAAAAATGGAATGATTGGATAGGAGGAATAGCTGCCCAGGGGAAATTAAAAAATCACGGTGCACGTCTGGAAGTAGAAGGGAAGGTTCTTAAGCCCGGTGGTGTAGTTACAGATGGACCTTTTGTAGAAATCAGAGAAAGATTAGGAGGATTTATCGTGATCTCCGCAGATAGCTTAGAAGAAGCAACTACTTTAGCACATGGTTGTCCGGCACTTGAAGCCAATGGCAGTGTTGAAATTAGGCCTATACTTACTAAATAAAATGTGTATGAGCAACCATTTTTATGGTTGCTCATACTGTTTATGATGGAAGAGGATTTTTTAAAACATTTATTTCAGCAAGAATTCAGTAAGATAGTTGCTGTTATCAGTAAACGCTTTGGTCTCCAGCATATAGAAATTGCTGAAGATATAGTAAGTGAAACATTCTTAGTGGCTACAGAAACCTGGAGTGAAAAAGGAATACCAGTAAATCCTGCAGCATGGTTATATACCGTTGCCCGTCAAAAGGCACTTTTATATTTTCGAAGAAATAAAATTTTTGAAGAAAAAGTTATACCCAACCTTAACCAAAATAATTACATAGAAGATAATCCTAGCGAAATAAGTTTTACCAAACAAAATATAAAAGATAGTCAACTACAAATGCTCTTTGCTATTTGTACACCTGCTATTGCCAGTGAAGCACAAATTGGACTGGCCCTACGTATTCTTTGTGGTTTCGGAATAGACGAAATAGCAGAGGCCTTCCTTTCTAATAAGGACACCATTAACAAAAGATTGTTCAGAGCGAAGGAAAAATTAAGGGAAGAAAAGATCCAGCTGGAGCTTCCCTCAGAAAATGAAATTCCTAAGCGATTAGATAATGTATTGCGTATTATTTATCTGCTCTTTAATGAGGGCTATTATTCCAAGACACAGAACCAGATTCTCCAAAAAGATCTTTGCATTGAAGCACTCAGATTAGCTGTCATGCTAACAGATTATACTATAACCAACCTTCCTAAAACAAATGCTTTAATTGCCCTGATGTGCTTTCATTCCTCGCGATTTGATGCCCGAATAGGGAGCGAAGGCGAACTTATTTTGTATGAAGAGCAGGACGAAAAAAAATGGGATAAGGCATTGATTGATCAGGGTATTTATTTTCTGAGTATTTCTGCCAAAGGGGAAGAGCTAAGCACCTATCACATAGAAGCCAAAATTGCTTATTGTCACTGCACGAAAAAAGACACAAAAGAAAAATGGGAAGAGATATTACAACTATATAATCAACTGTTATTTATTAATTACTCTCCCGCAGCAGCACTAAACAGAACATTTGCTTTATACAAAGCCGATGGGGCACAGATAGCCTTGCACGAAGCAGAAAAATTAAAACTTGAGAATAATCATTTCTATTTTATTTTGCTGGGAGAACTCTATAAAGATTTAGATAGAAACAAAGCGATAGAAGCTTTTTCAAGAGCTCAAACCTTGGCGAAAACAACTTCGGAACGTGAGCTCATTAAACGTAAAATAGAGCAACTCTAAATTAGACTCTTGCTGCCTATAAATATTTATTAATTAACACTAATTACCTCATTTCCAAACATACTTTTAGCCCAGGATCTGGAGTTAGATAATTTTTCTAAAATTAAAAATAAAGCAAACCCTTCATCTTGAGACCATTGTTTTCCCCCACGTCTTACACCTTGTATAACAATAGATTGAGGGATATTTCCTCCTTTAGGATGTATTAACCATCGATACATGGAATATTGACCTAATCCTTCCATTGTAAGAAAAAGATCGTCCATTGCTTTTAAACTTTGATATTCTCCTGTGAAAAATTGATTTTGCCTTTGGCTCATTAATTTTAAACCATTTCTTATTAGTTGTTTATTAATTGTTTTGTTGTCTAATGCTTTAAAAAAAGTTTCAATTTCTGCTGTATTCAGTTTTACATAATTCGTATTCTCTTCAAAAATGTTTTGTACAATGTTATCGGTCAGAGGAATGTTAAAGTTATTTTGTTTCTCAAATTCACTTATTTTCTTTCCAAAGTTTTTCATTTGTTGTGAATGGGAAAATTCGTGAATAAAAACACCTGTGATGAGTTTGTCTTCTCCGAACTCTTTACTAGTAACTTTTTGTTTATCCCAGAAGCTAGGTAGTGGCATTACAAAAAATGGTTTATTACTTTTAGTAATAGAATCCGTTGCGCTTGATGCAAAACACATTAATTGTACAGGAACAACTGATTGATCAGGCAACGTTATAGAACCATTGTGAGAAGCTTGTCTCCATTTAAGTTTGAGGTTAATAAGATTATTGCCTTTGACAGTGTTTTCCTTATTTACTGTGATATTTGAAGTTGAATAAACAAACTCATCATCAAAAAATATAAAATCTACGGGTTGTACTTTTTCGATATGATAAGTCTCCTTACTAACTAACTCCCAAGCAGAAAACCATTTTTTTGTTGCATTATAAAATTCATTATCGACTTCCTGCTGTAAGACTCTATTTTGTCCATATAGTGAGTGATTTGTTATCAATAAAGTCAATATTATATAGAGGGCTCTTATCATAATTCTGAGAAGTTTTTTGTGTGATTTAGGCTAAAATAAGAAAAATGCCTTTAGAGAAATGCTTTTTCAGTAAAATGATGGGATACTATTCGATTCCGGCGATTAGCATTGTAAGAGAATAGTTGTTTATAGATAAACTTTTTACAGAAAAACTACATGTAGTTTTGTTATTTAAATTAATCAACAAACTATGATATTTTATAGAAAAATTTAAATCCGAATTATTACATCAAATTAGCATAGACAATATTAAAAGAATGATTGCATAATACATTTAAAAATTAAGGAACGAAGTTTGAAAGTTGCAGATTAAATAATATAGAAATTACAAAATTTATTTAATTTCTTTGAATCATGTTATTCATTGTTCTTTTTGACAATCGACTCGTATTGAAATCTGTCTATATTTAGTAAATTATAAATATCAACCTTCTCTTTTTCATTGATTTTAATTAAACAATTACCTTCTCTTTTAAAATTAAATTCTTTAAAAGGTAAGATGTTTTTGGGTAAATGATTCTTTGCAAATGGATTGTTCCAAATAGATATATCACTGTTTTTTAAATTAATGAGATCAAAATTTCTAAAAATAATTACCCCTGACACAGAGGTGTTTATTGGGGTTTTATTATTAATGAAAAAGCCTGAATTGAATTTGTCCAAATTTACCACATTTCTATTATACTCCCCGAATAATAGCTCCATCAAATCTTCATCCTTTATTGAAAAATCATCCACTGAAATACAGATTAAATATGGATCAGTATTAATTCTATAATTGCCAGCTCTTTTGTCGTTTAGAGCTCTCAATAAAGGTTTAGTTTTATCAATAAATTTTGCTCCTTCAGTTACACTTCCCAAACTTGTTTTTATCGATTTGTTATTCTTCCGAAATAGGTTAAATTCAATTTCCCAACCATTATTTACGAATTCAAAATGGACTGTGCGTAACTCATCATTTGTATAATTTTCACATTCATCAGAAATTTTTGAAATAAAATTCAATAATGTTTTTTTAGAAATACTTTGAGTAGATACTTCAATGAAAGTAAGACAAATCCAATATGGAAAGTATTCTATTTGATCAACAATTTTCAGAACAGCCAATTTTCTAGCCTTTATTCCTTCTGTTTCATATGAGCTACTTGATAGAGTGCATTCCAAAAATATTTTAGGATTGTTTTTTATTAGAAAATCAGGTTTTTTGCCATTTTCTAATGTTGGGTGTTTTTCAATGGAAAGACCTGAATTTTTTAAAACAGTGAAAACAAGTAATTCAAATAAAGCAGATTCATGTTGTTTATCTGTCTCCGATTTTAAAGATTTTAAAAAGTCATTATCAACATCATAATCCACTATAAATTCTTCGATTTTTTTTCTGCTAAAATCCATTATTGTCCAATTCGATTTATTTAAAAAATTGTAATTGGACATTCCATATCTTTTAGCTTCGGAATATCGGTCTTCAAAATCATCAAATATCTTTATCATTGAGTTAATTGGGCTTGAACAAATATAAAGCTTAATTATGAAGTCGAAAAATGATTTGAATTCAATTCATTTCAGAAAAAGGTAATTCAACTAAAGGTTTCAAAATTTTTAGAACTTCTTTAGTTAGCTAAATCTATAATAAGTTATTCAGGGCATTCTCTATTTTTTGGTAATCATCACTTCCTGTTGTTGTAAGTCTTAGTATGGATGAATTGTATCAAGACAATATTTCATTTTCACATCCTTATTTCCAGAATTAAACTCAGCTAACATGCCTTTTTCAGTATCCCTATATTCTATCAATTTATCGCAACTAAGAAACTGTGAATGTTTATCTCCTAGCAACAAAACCATATTTTACTTATAGACATTCCCAGGTTTACTGGTATCTCGAAAATGTTCATGCTGATAAAATATTCGATAAATACATTTCTCTTTAATATTCGGATCTATCTTATCCTGCCTCTTAGTATCTATCAGTAGAATACAAGTAAAAAAAACTATTAAAGCATACTTATATATAATCTATAAATTAAACGTATCAAAATATAGGTAATCACTATTCTCTTTATATTTTCTATAATTAAGAACATTTAAACCTTTTTTAGTGACAAACATCCCGTCAGGTTTATAATCTAAACCTAGATTATGTTCCTTAACAAAGTTGAACTTATCGTTAAGCACTATAATTTTTAGGATTATTTCCTTTTTTAATTTATAATCTTTTACGACAAGCGTTCTATAATATTGTTTTTTAAAGGGATCATAAATAATATTAATATATTCATTATTTGCGCTGTAATGTTGTTGCATTTTGTTAAACCATTCTTGTTCAGAAATATTTGAAATATCAAAATCTTTCTTAGTTAATAATGGTTTAGCAGCATAATAATTAGTGTTGTTCTCATCTAGAATAGGGGATACCAGGTTTCCATTTTCTAGATTATACAGCATAATCTCATTAGAAAAATTTGGGGCAATTATTAAAATATTATCCTTTCGCAAGGATGAAAATTTATTCATTATCCCATAGTCACGATCAAAAAATAACCAAGGGATTGAAGCGTTACTTTTTACTCTATTTGTAGAAATATCTACAGATTGTATAAATTCTTTATCCAAAAATCTTCTAATTGGAATTTTAGAGGTTCTGTCAAAACTATTTATGAAATAAAAGCTATTGTTATAAAAATGTAGAGGACTCCACTTCATATCAGCAGCATATGGATAATAACCAGACTTTGGAACAGGGATGTTTCCAAAAACATCAATTTCCTTTCTTTTAACGCCATTTACTGTTTTTATAAGCGCACCCTTATTCTCATCAAACAGCCATATTGTTTTATTTGATTCCAGATAAAATGATTCCACCAACCCAAGAGCTTTAAAAGTTAATTGATTATTTAATTTGCCAGTTTCAAGGTCATAAAATTCAATAAACGATTCTCTTTTGTTTAGATTATTAAAAATCCTTACATATTGATTGTTGTTAACTACTGCATATCCAGAATTATAATCAGTATTCTGGGGTAAATTAAATTTATACTGGGAAAAGCCTAATTGAATAGTGCTAACCAAATAGATTAAGCTGATTTTAATTTTTAAGGACATGAATTTGAAATAGATTAGTTAGTATTTATTGCTCTTAAGAATTTGGGTACTCAGAATCTCCAAAAATTGATATGTCGGCACAAGTTTTAAAGACTTTATTGAGCTTTTACAAGGTTCCACAATGAACGTTCTTTCCAATTTCCCCGTCCACTTTCTTCTTAATCGTACTCAGATTAAGGCTTTATTGCAAAATTATGTTATAAACAAGTGTAATTGGTAAAATAAATTATTCATAATTAATAATATTAAAGTATTATGAAATACAATAGTTGGCTATTTATAATAAAGATATTAATTTGTTGTAAAATAACAAATTGATTTTATTAGAAATAAAGTCATGTGTAATAAACAAGATTTAATAACTTATTTTAAGTTCTCAATTATTGCTTTTAAGAGATTATTTACGATTTGATGTTCTTATGATTTACTCTTTTTCAGGATTTTTTTAACTGAAATCTTCAAAATTTCCCCGGATCATTCCCCTTTGGTTAATAAAAACAACAAAACCCGACTAAAAGTCGGGTTTTAATTAGTCTTGGCGGAGAGAGCGGGATTCGAACCCGCGGTACCGTTTCCAGTACGACAGTTTAGCAAACTGTTCCTTTCGGCCACTCAGGCACCTCTCCGTGTTTCGACAGTGCAAACATAAAGCAAAATTTTCACTCTACAAAGTCGTTTTCTCGAAAATTCTCCAATTTATTGCACTTCTAAAGCAACCTTTTGAATATCAATTTGTTTTTTTAGTTTTCTTTTTTCTTGCTAAGATCATAATCGATCCGAACATGGTAAATACTCTTCAACATCGCCTTAAAAATCTTCGCTGATTCCGAAATTTCACGCATGGTAATATCCGCATTCTGAAATTGTCGCTGCATTAATTTATGATCGATGATCTTATCCACTAAATTATTAATTGATTCCTCCGTAGGTTCCTTCAAAGATCTGGATGCCGCTTCTACGGAATCTGCCATCATCAATACTGCAGTCTCCTTCGAAAATGGAACCGGGCCAGGGTACTTGAAGATAGACTCGTCAATAACTTTATCCGGATTCTCCTTAATCGCCATATTGTAAAAATAGTCCACCTTGGTTGTTCCGTGGTGTGTTCGGATAAAATCAACTACCACTTCAGGCATCTGGTTTTTTCTTGCCATTTCTATCCCTTTCAAGACGTGAGAGATAATAATTTGAGCACTTTGTTCCGGTGTCAGTTCTTCATGAGGATTATCATTGGTTTTCTGATTTTCTATAAAGTACAATGGATTGATCATTTTCCCGATATCATGGTACAATGCTCCTGCACGAACCAATAGCGGATTACCCCCAACTTTATAAATCGCTGCTTCTGCCAAATTTGCAACTTGCAGGGAATGTTGGAAAGTCCCGGGAGCCTTTAATGATAATTCACGTAGCAATCTGGAATTACTATTTGTTAATTCCATTAATGTTAAATCAGACACGATGCCGAATAATTTCTCAAACGCGTAAATTAACGGATAAGCTAATAACGTTAAGCCTACGCTGACGGCAAATGGTAGGATGTCCTGCCAGTAAATGGAAGAGAAAGATCCATTACGTGTTAATACTAAACCTACAAATGCTAAAATATAAGTTGCTAGGATTAAAGCACTGGAAACCAAAAACTGTTCCCGCTTAACTAAAGTCTTAATACTATAAATTGCTACAATACCCGCTGTGAACTGTAGGAATACAAAATCGAAACTGTTGGGCACAAATAATCCTGCTACTAACACCATCAGGATATGGATGTTTAGCGCAATTCTGGTGTCAAATAATAACCTGAAGATAATAGGTACACTACAATAAGGAATATAGTATAAACTTGGAATCTTTATTTTGATAGCCCAACTTAAAACGCCAAGCATTACCAGGATAACAATGAAAATGATAAACAGTAATCTGTTGTTATTGAAAATATCTGTACGGAAGAAGTATAAGAATACCATGAGTAAAGACATGGCTAATGAAATCAAGATAAAATGACCAAAAGTCACTAAATTTTGTTCACCGCTAATCTTTGATTCATCTTCAAAAACCTTACGTAATGATTCTAATTTTTGATAAGTATCATTATTGATGATTTTCCCTTGTTCTGCGATCAATTCATCTTTTTGAACCATTCCACGTGTAGTGGATATGTTTGATAAAGCTGTTTGTTCTACTTTATTCGTCTGTGTTTCGTTGAATACAAAATTAATTGTAATGTAGTTTTTAAGAACTTCAGCTAGCCATTGTTTGTGCTCAATCAGTTTATTCTTTTCCAGCACACCGACAATATATTGATTAGCAGATTCAATTGTAAAACAATCTACCGTGTTTTTTTGCTGAGCAACATTGTCATGGATGAGTACAAAGTTATATTCAAGAGAAGTAGGGTCATTTCTTGAACTATCATTCCCTTTAATTTGATATCTGTTGTTTAACGAAATTACGCCTCGGTCATAAATGTAATTCAACAAGGCATTTCCTACTTCTCTGTATGTGTTAGCATCTCCAGACTCTGTAGAATCCAATTGATTGGATTGCCATTTCTCATTGAAATCTGTATTGAATTGATCAATTTGCTCTTTACTGGCTACATCATTTAGGTTATAAATGGGCTGAACAGTACGTAGAATATATTGTTTATCCCGTTCCATTTCCTCTGCAGTCTTTAACACCGCGAAGTTATAAGGAGAGGTTAAGTTCTCATGATTCCATGGTTTGCCTTTTTGGTATTCATATCTGAACCTGGGTTGCTTAGGTAAGAAAATACAAATCAAGATAATGGTTAATACCACCATCCCATATTTCCATAGGGTGGAGTTCTGTTGTAATCTATCTTTTGGGTAATTTATCTTTAATTTCGCCACGTTTATGTTTTATCCTTCTAACAAACAAATGTAATTAATTTACAGCAAATCAGCTTTTTTTTGATGGATCTGCCTTTCATGATAGAACAATCAATGTATCAAGAGGTTCTGCTGCTGGAAGAAATCTTCCATTTATTTGAAATTTAATGAAAGGATTGTAATCATTCTATCCTTATTACCTGCTTTTGGTTTTAATATTGAATCTGGCTGTTTTGATGCGAATCCTATCAAGTTATTTATTATCACTTACCCGTATCTCACCCGTTACTCACCCGAATATAACTCAATTTAAACCCTATTTTGATTGGGTGAATTTTGGATTAATTAAAGGATAGTAAAACACTCGAACTTGTTCACCTAGGCCGTATGTTTTTATCATTTATGCTGATGATGGAATCTGCTTTGAAATTTGTCGTATTAACTTACTCTAACTACTAAATTCTATTGCGTATCTTTGCAAAAAAAATAGACAACATGTCCACACAAAAACATTTAATAGCTCCTTCGGTATTAGCTGCAGATTTTGCTAACCTACAACGTGATGTGCAAATGGTAAATGATAGTGAAGCGGATTGGTTTCATATCGATATTATGGATGGTGTATTTGTACCAAATATCTCTTTTGGATTTCCTGTAATGAATGCGATAGCAAAACATGCTAATAAGCCATTGGATGTACATTTGATGATTGTAGATCCCGACCGATACCTACAGGCATGTAAAGATAATGGGGCGGAGGTTATAACAGTGCATTATGAGGCTTGTACACATTTACATCGTACTTTGGCTGCAATTAAAGATCTAGGATGTAAGGCTGGGGTTGCATTAAACCCGCACACGCCGGTATCTTTGTTGAAAGACGTTATTCAAGATATTGATTTGGTATGTTTAATGTCAGTGAACCCGGGCTTTGGAGGACAGAAGTTTATAGAACGTACTTATAGTAAAATTAAAGAATTAAGGGCGTTAGCGGCCGAAAATAATACGGATGTATTGATTGAGATTGATGGTGGAGTAGGGCTCTCAAATGCCGGAAAACTCTTAGCTGCCGGAGCTGATGTTTTAGTTGCGGGGAGCTTTGTCTTTTCATCTGCAAATCCGGAACAAACTATTAAGGACTTAAAAGCTGTAGATCCTAACTTACAGTCTATATAAGCAATTGTTTAGAATATTTCCAAATTAGGCTAGGTTGGTGGAATTGGTAATAAAGCATAGTTTTTTTTGTAAATTTGCAATTATCGCTCAAAAATGAGTGAAAAGTTAAAAAATAAAATAATCATATTAAATAAAAATAAATGGCTTTTGATATAGACATGATCAAGAAGGTTTATTCTCAATATGATGAGCGTATTAAATCTGCTCGTCAGGTTGTTAATAAGCCGTTGACCTTAGCTGAGAAAATTTTATATGCGCATCTTTGGGATGGTAACGCGAATGAAGCATACGAACGTGGAAAATCATATGTTGATTTTGCACCGGATCGTGTAGCAATGCAGGATGCGACGGCTCAGATGGCTTTATTGCAATTTATGCAAGCTGGTCGTCCACAAGTTGCAGTTCCTTCAACCGTTCACTGTGACCACTTAATTCAGGCGCGTGACGGAGCAGCAGAGGATTTAAATCGTGCTAAAAATGAAAGTTCAGAAGTTTTTAACTTCTTAAGTTCCGTATCAAACAAATATGGTATTGGTTTCTGGAAACCAGGTGCAGGTATTATCCACCAGGTAGTTTTAGAAAATTATGCATTTCCGGGTGGAATGATGATTGGTACTGACTCTCACACTGTAAACGCAGGTGGATTGGGTATGGTAGCAATAGGTGTTGGTGGTGCAGATGCATGTGATGTAATGGCTGGATTACCTTGGGAGCTTAAATTCCCTAAGTTAATCGGTGTTAAATTAACAGGAAAATTATCAGGATGGGCTGCTCCTAAAGATGTAATCTTGAAAGTAGCTGGTATCCTTACAGTAAAAGGTGGTACCGGAGCTATCGTTGAATACTTTGGTGAAGGGGCTGAATCTTTATCATGTACTGGTAAAGGTACTATCTGTAATATGGGTGCTGAAATTGGTGCGACAACATCAACGTTCGGTTATGATGAATCAATGGAGCGTTACTTACGTGCTACGGATCGTTCAGAAGTAGCTGATGCGGCAAATGTTATTAAGGAGCATTTAACGGCTGACCCTGAAGTTTATGCTAATCCTGAACAATATTTCGATCAATTAATTGAAATCAATTTATCTGAGTTAGAACCTTCTTTGAATGGTCCTTTTACACCAGATTTATATACTCCAATCTCACGTATGCGTGAGGAAGCTGGAAAAAACGGATGGCCTACAAAAGTAGAATGGGGATTGATCGGTTCTTGTACTAACTCTTCATATGAAGATTTATCTCGTGCGGCATCTATCGCTCGTCAAGCTATTGACAAAGGTTTAGTGACCAAAGCTGAATTTGGTATTAACCCAGGTTCTGAGCAAGTTCGTTTTACTGCTGACCGTGATGGCTTATTAAGCACTTTCGAAGACTTAAATGCTACGATTTTTACTAATGCATGTGGACCATGTATTGGTATGTGGGATCGTGCCGGTTCTGAAAAACAAGAGAAAAATACAATCGTTCACTCTTTCAACCGTAACTTTGCAAAACGTGCGGATGGAAACCCGAACACTTTTGCTTTCGTAACATCTCCTGAGATAGTTGCGGCTATCGCCATTTCAGGTGATTTAGGTTTTAACCCGCTTACGGATACATTAATAAACAAAAACGGTGAACAAGTAAAATTAGATCCTCCTACTGGTGATGAATTACCGGAAAAAGGATTTGCAGTGGATGATCCGGGATATCAAGCTCCTGCAGCTGATGGTTCAGGTGTAACTGTAGATGTATCTCCAACTTCTGATCGTCTTCAATTATTAGAACCTTTTGCAGCTTGGGAAGGTACTGACCTTAAAGGTTTGAAACTATTAATCAAAGCTAAAGGAAAATGTACTACTGACCATATCTCTATGGCGGGTCCTTGGTTGAAATATCGTGGTCACTTAGATAACATCTCTAATAATATGTTAATTGGAGCTGTTAACTACTTTAACGATAAAACGGATAATGTTAAGAACCAATTGACAGGTGAGTATGGGCCAGTTCCGGCTACTCAGCGTGACTATAAAGCTCATGGAATAGGTTCAATCGTAGTTGGTGATGAAAACTATGGTGAAGGTTCTTCTCGCGAACATGCAGCAATGGAACCTCGTCATTTAGGTGTTCGTGCGGTATTAGTGAAGTCTTTCGCTCGTATTCACGAAACTAACTTGAAAAAACAAGGTATGTTAGGTCTTACCTTCGATAATAAAGATGATTACGATAAAATCCAAGAAAACGATATTATTGATATCAACGGATTAACTGAATTTGCTCCGAATAAACCACTTACATTGGTGTTACACCACGAAGATGGTACGTCGGAAGAAATTTTAGCTAACCATACTTACAATGAACAACAAATTGGTTGGTTCAAAGCAGGTGGCGCATTGAATATCATCAGATCAAATCAGAATAAATAATATTTCAAATTAAATATAGATTTGAAAAAGTAGCTGTCCCTTAAAAGACAGCTACTTTTGTTTTTAAAATCTTTGAATTGTGATTAAGTGATTTAATGAGAGGTGATTTTCCTAACTTTATTTATCTAATTTAAAAGTCTATTCAGTAATGAGTAAGAAAATATTTAAAACCTTAGCATTATCAGCTATTTT
>Ga0308157_10007202_pt1 | contig 13002 bp, 7 predicted proteins | sample PhyBR1_FD_201035 | JGI IMG/M metagenome (GOLD analysis project Ga0308157, IMG submission 201035) | Phyllosphere microbial communities from UC Gill Tract Community Farm, Albany, California, United States - DLSLB.R1 | ecosystem: Host-associated > Plants > Phyllosphere > Unclassified | place: USA...
ACGGTTTATCTGGGCCTTGCTGTATGGCTGGCCATTCAATTCGGCCCGCAGCATGTCGAGGTAGGCTTCGATAGCACGCAACAACTCATCGTCCGTCCATGGACTGTTACTGATAACGGGTGACTCATGGACGGATTCGGACATGACGGGAGGAACATAACGTTCTCCCCAGTCTATCGACTGTTCAATATCTCAGCAACAACATTTGCGAATTGTCGTCGTGGTCGTTAAAAGAAACCAACCAGGATGGCCGCTCAGACGGCCGGCCATCCCCAATACTGACCGTTCAAGCCGGCATCATGACAGCCTGAGTACCATACACAATCATCCGACCACCATGCTGGCGCTGCCATGCAGCAGCCGTGGGCTGGTCTGCAAACCAGACATGCTCACGGTCGCCGAACGCGCCGAGGTCGAGCCGGAAGCGATCCAGAATCTCGCTCGGGCGACGATCGATATCGCGTTTGCAGGCATCCCAACTCGCATAGCCGAGTTCCGCTGCCAGCGTGCGAAACATCTGCTTGAGTTGTAGCTTGGCGCGAGCATGGTAAAGCTCGGTCAGGCGTGGCATCGAAAACGCGCGCGCTGTGTGGACACGGCGAACGATAGGGAGTGCCTTGCTGGGTTGGTCCGAGTGCGCGCTGCGCAACATGCCACGGGCGTGGCGGCGCAAAAAGTCGGTGTTGGTGTCGAGCGGGATTTGTTGCTGAGTTTGGGGCCGCATGCCTGATCCTATTCACATGATGTTGCCGCTCTCGCTACGGCGACTGTGATTGAACAGGTATGACTCCTGAAACGGATTTTCCTGAGCAGGTGCGTTGGCTTTCGCGAGAGCTGGGCGGCCTGCACTGCCCAGCGTCAATACTAGCACGAGTTGCACGCCATGTAACGGTGCCTGTCGCGTATCCAATGAAAAAGGGCCAACCGAATGGTTGGCCCTTTCTGGACGATCGTTCAAGCATTGTAGCGAGACCCAAAACCTGAGACTTCTCGCTACTCTAGGCTCTGTTATTCTAGGCGCATCCTGTGAGATTTTGCGAAACATCCCGTGAGATCACTATTTTTTCACTAGCGGCCATCTAGTGCTCAGCCAAAACCTGGACTCACATCACCCGTCACCGTGCAGACGTCATAGTAGCCGGTATTGATGTTGCTGGCAGTAGTGGCTATCCTACTCGACCGATACACTGCGACCGTACGTCATTATGGATGACCTTTTGAGTGGCCAATCCCTACAAGGCTCAAACCTTGAAGAGAAAGCAGTTCTTTGCGATGCTTGGATCGGTTTTACGCATCGAAAATTGAGGTCGGCTCAAAAATAATTGCGTAGCCAACCGCGCTGAACGGCTCGACGCTCCGATTGCCCCGGTCCCGCCAAACAGCCAGCAACAAAAAAATCGTCTAAAAAATACCAAAGGTCTATCCCAATTGATAAAAAGCAACGATAATAAGCGGTTACACATAGATGCTAATTTATCATCAGGGCGAAGTTTTTCGCTCGATTTTTAAATAAATTTTGAATAATTTTTCGAGTATCGATTAATAGTCTACATGTGCGCTTCGAAGGTAATAAAAATCAATACAACTGAAGCACTACTAAAGCGTAGGCTTCGGAAGCATCTGTCATTGTTAGGATTCTCTCGAGGGGCAAACGGCAGCCTTTCTATCCCAGACAATTCGAAAGATGCCATCAGGGTATTGCACGCGCCACAGCGTGCTGAAATTCTTCAAGCGCAAACATCGTTTATCGAACGAAAATTACCGAAACTGGAGCATTTTTTTGCGTCAGGAAAAGATATCAACCCGGAGAAAATTCAAGTACGCCTTGAACGTGTGAATTCGAATGCTTGGCAGGGCCACCTATTTCGACTTGCGTCTCTAACTTGGGCAGTTCCAGTCTCCAGCGGCTTCGGACGTAGGCTCCGCTTTTTGGTGTGGGATGAGCAGAACGGGAAGCTAATCGGTATTTTGGCAATCGGCGACCCGGTATTTAATTTGTCTGTTCGGGACCAATTCATCGGTTGGAGTGGTGATGATAGGGGGAGCCGCTTAGTTAATATCATGGACGCGTACGTACTTGGAGCTTTACCACCATATAATAAGCTTTTATGCGGGAAATTGGTTGCGTGCTTGATACGAAGTGTCGAAATCTACAAACAGTTCCAAGAGCAATATGGAAGCACGACAGGAATAATTTCCGGCGAGTCGAAAAATGCGCGCTTACTCGCAGTGACTACCTCATCATCAATGGGGCGTTCTTCTATTTATAACCGGTTGAAGCTTGACGGCGTCGAGTATATGAAAAGTATCGGCTTTAGCGGTGGGTGGGGGCACTTCCACGTTCCAGATGAGTTATTTGATGATTTAAGAAATTACTTGAGGCTCAAAGGGCATGACTATGCTGATTTCCACGCTTTTGGTCAGGGGCCAAACTGGAGAATCCGTGTCATTAGAGCGGCGTTGGCATCCCTTGGATTTCGCGGAGACATGCTAAAACATGGGATTCAGCGGGAGGTCTTTATTTCTCTTCTCGCTGAAAATTCTTGCAAAATTCTTCAAGAAGGACGCGGTCAACCGAAAATAGAAAGTTTGTTGACGGTCAAAGAAATAGTTGATGCTGCTTCTGATAGATGGGTTATACCTCGGGCGGCTCGATTTCCAGAATATAAAAATTGGTCATCTAGCGAAATTCCAGGATTGATAAAGGCGAATTACGGATTGCATTCAACAGTTGTGCAAAATCGAAGCGTAAAATAAGTTCAGATTTGAGCGCCTGAGAGACTATTTTGCTAGAAGCCCTAGAAAAACTATCCCGTAAAAGGGTAAGTGCTGACGATGCATCCTATTCGAACAGATACATCTGTCCTGAATGCCGGATGCCAGTTGATTTGCGCGCAGGTAGTGTTCGGAGTGCCTATTTTGCCCATGCACACGGCGTAAGTAACGAGGACTGCAGGTTGTACGCTGCGGGCCAGATGAGCAGCGGAGGCTATGCAGCGCACACCCAGGGGGACGAAGAGGAAAGACTCCTTCGATTGTTCTTAAAGATCGGGCGGGTGCGAGGCCAGTATACATGGGGCCTCGAATTGTCTGTCCCGACAGCACGCCAATCCTTCGGAAGCGTAACTGTGGAAGTGGGCGGCCTAGTTTCACAAATAAACCTTTTAGGAAACACTGCGGGGCACCGTATAGTTACGGCTGAACCCCAGTCGAGCCCATATAGAATTACGGAAGTAACACCGAAGTTTGGCCCACTTTGGAGCGTTCATCGGGAGTGCCTGGGCCTTAGTTCCGAGTTCGCAACGGTCTTCGGTGACGTCGCGGTCCTAGGAGGCAAAACCTATCCTCTTGCTAAACAACTTCGGGCAGAACGCTCTTTCGCATTTATCTGGAGTGCAACAATAATTCCGGAATTCCCGGATGAGCTCAATGTTAAACCAATAGCAGGTAGGCCGGGATGGGCAGCGGCAATCGTAGACATTCCCCATAGCCCCTCACAGCAGTGCCAAGATTGGCTGACGAATTTTTCCAGTTTGCGTTTTGCTTCGACCACTCCAGCAATCCTATCTGTCTGGCCACCACTCGTTCGAGCTGTGACCTCACGGTTATTGGAGGCACAACCTAATCGAGCGCTGATGCTGTTCGTCGAGCATCCGTCAAACGATGCGGTGCCCCCTTTATTTGCGCGCTGCAGCACGTCTGAAAGGGTCGCACAGGCAGAGCTCTGCACTGCTCCCTTTTATTTGCTAGCTCCCGAGCGCGCGCCCAGTGTTCACCTTGCCTGTCGCAAGACGGAAGGGTTAGAAATTGATATCGATTTTGCTCTGAATGAAGTTGACCTGCGACCTGCAATCAGTAACGTTGTCATGTTGCGAGGGATTTCTAACGATGGTTTCAAGAGTAGCGTCGCGCTGCACACTGAGGAAGTAATTGGCTGGTTAAATAGCGTGCGATGTGGCGAAATTAAGCTTATAGGGGTGGAGCTTCCGATTGGGCTCACCGGCTTTGTAAGCGCAACACGAGATTTCGTAGTTATAGAACGAGTTGAACTCGGAGGGTTTGCTACTCGAATTGAGATAGATTCTCATATCTCCTTAGATGCTGAAAAGGCGTCAAAATTAGCGACCTGGCTACTGGACCGTCATATTGACGTCGTTATTGATTTCGGCGGTTTTGGCCGTGCCGTGGTTCTGGGAGTGCCACAGCCGGTACTAATCAATAACTTGAGAGCGGACACGATTCGGAAAGTAGAGCACTTCTTCAGGCGTTTTCCAGATTGTACTCGCTTGAGACCAAATTGGCGCTCATTAAGCATATCCGAATTGTATGTTGAGTTAAAAAAAGTAAAACCTCGAAAAGAATCCATAATTTCCCATCGGCTACTCGTTTCACAACTGACGCGGAATCACGATTTAACGGTCAAAAATAAATAGGGCAAAATTATGGCGTACGTTTACGAGCTAGAGGCCAAATCTCGGATTTCCAACTTTGGAGTGAAGGAGATTACAGCCTTTTTAGAGAAAGTCCCGGAAAAGCACCGTGAGGCAGCTTATGTAGGCGTGAAAGCGGTTCAAGGTTTTCGAAAAAATGAACCTAGAGAACTAAAAGAACGAATCAAAAAGCTCGCTCAAAATCTGGGGAGCTTCACAACGGTGGCGCCGCGCGCCACGGAACGCGACTGGAATGCACTAGAAAACGTATGGTGCGGTTGGGCGCAATCTAGCTTTCCAGGGCCTACAGCAGACGCAGTTAAAAATGGTCGGGAACAGAACTCGACATTTAGTGAAATCCTGAAGAACGCTATTGGCGAAAATGAGGATTTTACCATCGCGCTGGAAGATATTAACGAGCTATTTAGCTTTAGTCCATTCGCGTCGCTTGACGATGTCTCCCCTATGGTGCGAAGCCTTCCACTTCGTAAAGATTTGGAGAAAAAGCGCGCAATCGCAAGGCTACCAGCCGAAATAGCTGACCTTAGGTTGGTAGTCGCTCGTCTGAAAGCCGAGGTAGAGAGCCAAAAAACCAGTCGCACGCTGGCGGACGACAAAACTATCCAACAGCTACGTTTGGAGGTCGACAAACAAAGCGATGAAATAGCTAAGTTTGAAAAGCGGTACTTGGTGATTGAGGAACTAGGCGTATCTCAGAATAACGCACTTAGTCGTACATTAGATATTCTAAGTAATGGCAACGAAGGCTTGTCGAAGCGTGTAATTACGGTCGATAACCGAGTTGCAGCGATAGAGAAGTCCAACGTGGAAATTGTGGGCGCCTTGCGGAAGATAGAAGGTGTTGTCAAAGTACTTCAAAAAAATAGCGGTGAAAACGACAAGGAGCGCCCGGGTAAGAGGGGTTCTGAATCAGAACCTATCGAAAGACAAGTGAGTAAGCCAGTTGGCGTGACAACCCATCGTTTGGATGAAGGGAACATCGCAAAGCTTCACCACCCAGGACCTCTAAGAGCCGGCTTACTTAACAACTATCTTGCCATCGGAATAGCTGAGAGTTCGGCCAGAAAGTTGGCTGCTGCAGCGTCAGTTGCGCTCGCATGCGGACAGTTCTTACAATTCTCCGGTGCGTTAGCAGACACCGTTGCGGACGCAACAATCATAGCGGTATGCGGCGGAATTTATGTGTCTTGGAACGTTCCCGCAGGACTTTGCGATTCGGAAATGAGTGCGTCGGTTCTTAAAGCAGCTCACGATACAGACAAAAACTCAAGCGCACTGGTTCTAAGAGGCCTCAACAAATCCGCGTTCGATATCTATGGATACGAACTGAGGAAAATCTTCGTCAATAGATTGCTTGGTCTAGTTGGCGAAGACGACAATATTGCAGTTGTTGGCACTTGGTTGGAAAGCGACGCAACGCTTCCTGATAGAAGGTCCACTGCTGAACTTGGGCCGATTATTGACACTAATAACTTAAATTGGACCCGCCCTAAAGGGAATCTGAAAAATTATGCTTTTGCTCGTACGCCAGAAATAAATGCAGAATTGAACGAGAAATTAATAATTCTCGATGATCTATCCGAGCAGATTTTTACTCTTCCGGTCTCCAGGAGCGAGTTATGGACTAGAACCGTTAAATCCGCGCTTAGAAAAATGGGCAGTTTGACAGACTTTGCTGAGCAGGATGCGGCCGAAACGCTACTTCTAAATTGGCTTCTACCTTGGATTGCAGAACAAGTGACTCCGAATTTTGATATGGAGTCTGTAGTTAAGGAACACTTCTCCGAGGTGCAGGACAATCCTGTGCTGAGCGCCGCCTTTACGAAGCAACTGGGTAGTTTTACGTGAATATAGAACCTACATCCCGTCAATATATTGTTCGGCAGCTTGCCAAGGAATTCAGATTCAATGGCGGTGAATTAGCCACAGCTCTCGGTGCTGTCTGCGAACATATTAGGTCGTCTTGTGCCTTAATAGGAGTGAGTGATGACGGAGTAGGATTAGGTTCTTCTTCTATAGTTAAGATTTGCCGTACCACACACCGCAGGCTTTATCCATTGTTCAACGAATTCCTGTTGGATAGCGATAGCGTCACCGACCAACTGTCGAACCTGGATAGGTTGGGAGATGTGGTTAAAATCAGTTCGTCGCAGGCCATTATTGGTCCAGCGCGCCGAATTTATATAGATGACACGCACGCATTGCTAATTGGAGGAGGGCCAGTCTCTGCACTTCCATCTGCCATTCGCGGTTTAATCGAAGTGGCAGGGCGGAGTCGAATCGTAACGGGTACGAGCGAAGTGAGCTCCTTGAATTCAATTCCGTTTCAGCGGCTGGAGGATTGGCTCGAGCTTGAACGGGACGATATGTTTGAATGGGCAAATCTATTCATCGACGCGAAATTAAAAACGGAACACAATATTTTGGTGCCGGACGACCTTGTTCTTTGGTTTCGTTTTCGCTGGGTTGCCATAGGTGAGCTTATGGATAATTGCGGCGTATATTTAGCCCGACGAAAGATAGCTATTTATGGAAATTTATCTTTTGAATATTCTCTGGTTCGTCTAAGAACCAGTGGGGCCACCCAGAAAATTGATGCATTTGTTCCAATTGAGAGGGAGTGCGCTAGGAAGCTTCAAGGCCTACTGCGGCGCGGAGGTGACGGTTTGGAAAGGCTCAAGTTTTCAACTGTTAGGGAAGGTGTTGTAGAACTTGTCATGAACCACCCTCTGGCAAATTGCCATGAGAAGATTTTGGCGCTAGGTTGGAATATTGAATACGGCTCTGAAACTGCAAGGTGGCCTAAAAAATTCGAATTTTCCCAAAAAATGGTTCCGCTATTGTGGCGTGCATTTAGTTTAATTGGTTACGACTTAATTGAGAAATAAGGGGCACGAATGGCACGTAACGATAATGAACGCTTCGGCGTTCACGAAATGGTTGATGGTCTGCAAAACAGCCTCCAACAATATATCGAAGCTCAGTATCACATCAAAGACGATGGAATCGTCCAAGAGCGGAATGCACTACTTCAGGAACCAGCAGTAATCGCCCAGCGCCCATATATCGAAGCGACACCTGTATATTTAGCCGCAGATGGATACCGAAACATTGTGATGCCCCAACTTGCACAAGATGTGCTTACAGAGATATGTAACTTAGACAATGTTGGGTTGTATCCTACCCCTTATCAACACCAAGTGGATGCGTTAGAGGGGTTTTTAGGAAGTGAAAAATTAGATTTGATAGTGGCGACTGGTACGGGCTCCGGGAAGACGGAAAGCTTTTTGATGCCGATAATCGCCACACTTGCATCCGAGAGTAGAAATCATAACGTTTCTCGAAACCTACCTGGATGCAGGGCAATACTGCTATACCCTATGAATGCGCTCGTGAATGACCAAGTGGCCCGTATTCGCAGACTTCTTGGGAACGAGACTGTAAATGCCATCGTTGCTAAGGGCCGAAACCGGCCAGTTCGTTTTGGTAGCTATACGGGACGTACTGCCTACCCTGGCAAGCGAAGTTCTGCAAAAGATGCTCAAAACATCGCTCCTTTGTTTGAAGAATTTTACAATCCAGTGCAAGAGAATGCGCAAGGTGCCATCTTGAAATTGCAGCTGGAAAAGCTGGGACGATGGCCTAGCAAGGACTTGAAAGGATTTTACAATGGTCAAGCTGCCTCAACCACAACCGTCAAGTCGGGTAAGAGGCAGGGTAAGACCAATAATGTTGCAAATTGGAAATATCGACTGCTGACTCAAGCTGGTGACCGCGAATTAATGACGCGCCACGAGATGCAGCTGGAATGCCCAGATTTGCTGGTCACCAACTACTCGATGTTGGAATACATGTTGATGCGGCCAATCGAAAGCCCTCTATTCGAGCAAACGACAAACTGGCTAAACAGTGATGCGCGCAACGAGCTCATTCTCGTATTGGATGAGGCACACATGTACCGTGGCGCTGGCGGCGCTGAAGTTGCGTTGTTAATACGTAGGCTTATAGCCCGACTGGGTATCTCTCGTGACCGAGTGCGGTGTATCCTCACAAGTGCAAGCTTGGGCACGGGCGACCAGGCAGAACTTGACATTGTTGAGTTCGCAAACGACTTAACCGGCATCAGCCTCAAATGCAAGCGCAGCTTCAAGGTGGTAAAAGGCACGAAGGAACCCCGCGCTGCTGGAAGGCCTGCTACAGCAAGTGAGCTCGCCGCACTAGCGGCAACCGACTTCGAAGTTATCGCTGACCACGTGCTTAACCCCTCCGGTGCGGCGGAAGAAATACTGAAACTCGCGGAGGCGCTTCGTTGGCCAAAATCAGACGGCGGATTTATCACCGATTACCTGTTCGAGCGTCTTACAGGCTTCGGGCCGGCCGAGCTTCTCCTCGAAAAGGTGTCTGGCAACGCGACCGTGCTTGACGAATTAGAAGCTATCATTTTCCCAACCGGGAGTACCGTAAAGGAGAAGCATAAGGCGTTAGACGCATTGCTCATACTTTGCTCAGCGGCGCGACGTCATAGCGACGGTCGCATTTTTGTTCCGACACGACTTCACATATTCCATCGCGGGCTGCCTGGCCTCTACGCCTGCATTAACCCTCTGTGCTCCGCAAAATTGGTCCCAACAGACTGTCCATCATTGCTCGGTCGTTTTCATACCAAGTCCTCGCTGGCATGCAACTGTAAAGATGCGAGTCGGGTTTACGAGTTCTACACCCATCGTGATTGCGGTGCTGCATTTGTTCGTGGGTGGGTAGACTACGATTTGAATTTCGTTTGGCATGAGCCAGAGATACTGATGAGACAGGACCAGCCACGGAAGCTATTTCCAATAGACATGATGGTGGAGGCTGAATCGCATCCGACTATGCGCGGTCGAGAGGCTTGGTTGCACCTGCAGACAGGCCGGCTTCTCCGGGCTCGTCCTGCTGACCTCGCGGGATTCAGAGCGGTCTGGGTGCCGGATAAAGACGTCACAGTCGTGGGTGACATGACTTTCGATAATTGCCCCGTGTGTCGGAAGAAGACTCGGCAGACGCCTTCTGACCCTTCTAAAATAATGGACCACGTTACCAAAGGCGAAGCGCCGTTCTCCGCGCTTGTACGGGCACAGATGGCTCACCAACCACCAATTAAACCGCCTACACGTCAGTCCCCAAATTCGGGGCGTAAAGTACTTATTTTTTCGGATGGTCGACAGAAAGCGGCGCGCTTGGCGCGAGACATGCCGAGAGATATGGAGCTCGACCTTTTTCGGCAAGTAGTGGCGATGGCATCCGTACTGCTGAGAGGCGTGGAGAACAAAGAAACAAAGCCTACAGACAGCGTTCTATATCTTGCATTCCTGGCAGTCCTTTACAAAAATAATTTGTCGATGTTCGACATCGACTCTGCAACCATAGATGCACATGTGTCTAAATACGAAATGGATTGTGACGGTGACCTGGAGCTTGCGTTTGCGAGTGACCACGACGCTGGGACCTCTCCAAATCGTTATAAGATTGCGCTGTTAAAGCTCTTGTGCAGCAACTATTATTCGCTAGAGGGTACCACCGTTGGCTTTGTGGAGCCCACTAGATTGGGGGTAACTAAGATAAAAAACAAGCTCAAGGCATCTGGCGTCGAAATTGAGGAAGAAGACCTTAGAGCATTATCTTCGTCTTGGATTCAGGGGCTATTAGATACGTTCTCTTTCGATTCGGATATAAAGCCCTATCTGAGGGAAAAGGCTGCTGGTTACAATAGGACCGACTGGTCTTCGCGTGGCCAATTTGAAAAGGCGTTTCGAGAGGCTTTGCATAAACGATTTACTTTAAGCGAGAAACAAATCGTAGATATTGAAGGAGCATTTCAATCGACCCTTGCGACCGGCGATTCCGGCTACTACCTCAACCCCAATATGGTTAAGTTATCTATAGACTTAGTCAAAAATTGGGTGCAGTGCCAGGAGTGTACGGCATTGACGCCGTTAGCTTATCGTGTTTCATGTACTTGCTGTGGAAGCGACAAAATCAAGTCGCTTGCTCCAGGGGAAGATCACTACTTAAAGGCCAGAAAGTCCTTTTGGCGCGAACCGGTAGTAGAGGCGCTAGCCGAAGATGCAATTCTTACAAACCTATATGTCGAAGAGCATACAGCTCAACTTTCCAATAGGGACCGCAAAACTGTGCACTCCACAACCGAAGTGCATGAGCTCAGATTCCAGGATGTGCTGCTCAACGCGAAAGACCGGCCAATCGATGTTCTAAGCTGCACGACCACAATGGAGGTCGGAATTGACATCGGCTCTCTGGTGGCAGTAGCGCTTCGGAACGTGCCGCCTCAGCGCGAAAACTATCAGCAGCGTGCAGGGCGAGCCGGGCGGCGTGGGTCTTCCGTCTCATCGGTTCTGACGTTCTCACAGAATGGTCCGCATGACAGTTACTATTTCGCGCATCCGAAAGACATGGTTAGCGGCCAGCCAAGAGGTCCGGAGCTGAAAATCAATAACCCGAAAATCGCGAAGCGCCATGTTCACTCCTACCTAATTCAGACTTATTTCCAGGAGAACATGCGGGCAAACGGGATTGCGAGCAGCGGTAGTGCTGTACTTCAGAAATCTCTTGGAGAAACCCGGCGTTTCTTCCATGGCATTGGAAGCACCACGCCAAATCTCCCGGGATTTAAAGCGTGGGTAATAGAGAACGTTCTTACTCCACCATTTCCAATACGCGAAGTGATATCTGGCTGGATTCCAGAGAATCTCGATATCGCTCCAATGTTCATTGAAGATTGGATTTTCGACGTTACTTCCAAGTTTATTGGGGCGCTGGATGACTTTAAGAAAAAGGTGCCGAAAATTATTGATGCGGCGCTGGAAATCGATGACGATGACGATGACGAGCCGCCGCCCGATTTCGACCAAGAGGATTTCTTAGAATTTCTCTTCTTCCATGCACTTTTGCCGTCATATGCGTTTCCAACGAGCTTATGCAGTTTTCTCGTTCAAAAATGGACAAAAAACTCCAAAGACCGAATGGAAATTCGCACCGAGCAAATGCCGCAGCAATCTTCTAACCAAGCATTGAGTGAATATGCACCTGGCCGGTTGATTGTTATTAACAAGAAGACCTATCGCTCTGGGGGGGTATTTGCGAGTACGTTGGCTGGCGTGCAAAATAAAGCGCAAAAATTGTTTGAGGAGGGAAAGGTTCTCGTGATGTGTGAAGCATGTTCGTTCCTGCAAGACCCCTATGCTGATAAGGTCACTATTGCCCAGTGCCCTGTGTGCCAGGGGCCTCTAACGAGCGAATTGATGATTCAGCCGGAGGTATTTGGCCCCGAAAACGCGAAATCTTTGGACGAGGATGACCGAGAGCAAGAGTATACGTTCGCAAGTATGGCTCAGTTCCCGCAGCCTACGAATGGCGAGACATTCGAGTTCAAGCCAGCCGGTCCGAACTTACGTGTCGCTTACGCAGTCGATAAAAGGTTGCTGACCCTGAATAAAGGTGGCAAGGGCGATGACCTGGGATTTGATGTTTGCAAAAGCTGTGGGCATGCAGGAGTACATGACCACCAAAATCCCAAGCAGGGTCGCCATCGCCGTCCATACTTAGCTACAGGGCCCGCCGAGTGCAATGGTGAATTCAACACCGTCTTCCTGGGCTACTCCTTCACAACAGACTTGCTTTTACTGCGTTTGCAGATAACGGCCCCGCTTGTGACCGACCTGACTTCGATTGAAGTTGTGCACACCCTGGAGAGCGCGTCTCACTCGATGGCGGAAGCGCTGCGGTTGGCGGCAAGTCGTCACCAGCAATTGGACCTTGATGCGACTGAGTTTGGTGCGGGTTACCGTCTCCTGGCCGGGACCGCTGAAGGGACAGTAGGCCTCGACGTATATCTCTATGACACGTTAGCCGGGGGTGCTGGATATTCCGAACTTGTGGCCAAGTATTTCGAGGACATCGTGGAGGATACGCTACGGTTGCTTGAGGGTTGTACGTGCGACAGTTCCTGCACTGAGTGCTTAGACCATTTTCACAATCAGCATTTGAAACGACTCTTGGATAGAAGGCTTGCGGCATCTTTGCTTAGATATGGCCTTTACGGAACGATCCCCCAGCCCGCACCTGCTTCCACCCAGGTTGAACAATTAGGTAGTCTGAATGCATGGCTTACTCTCGATGGTACCCAGTGCGAGACCCTAAAAGGCCAACCCGTCGACGGCTCTGTATTGTTGATTAGCGGCCAAAGTGGCAAGTTGGCGTTGAGTACTTTTCCAGCTCTGCTTGCTGGGGATTCAATCTTGCCGGGTGCTCCTCATGGAGTTGCGGCATACGCAATAAACGAATCCCATCTTTCTCGTAATTTACCTGGCGTGCATGCCGAGATAAAGAGGCAACTGAGCATCGCTGCTTCTTAGTAGAATCACCGATGGTCGAGGCTATCGTGATGTGTGCAGTTAGTGATTGTTTCTTAGCTTAAACGAATAACGGCCGCCTCGATGAGGCAGCCGTTATTCTTGATGCAGCGCGTTCGACGCGGTGGACACCATCAAGCTGA
>Ga0308157_10007203_pt1 | contig 13002 bp, 14 predicted proteins | sample PhyBR1_FD_201035 | JGI IMG/M metagenome (GOLD analysis project Ga0308157, IMG submission 201035) | Phyllosphere microbial communities from UC Gill Tract Community Farm, Albany, California, United States - DLSLB.R1 | ecosystem: Host-associated > Plants > Phyllosphere > Unclassified | place: USA...
AATTGCAGCAACGATAGGAATCGTGGCCTGTCCACCGCACGTCACCATATTAAAGTTTTGGGCGCCGACATTAGCTTCTAGATTCACCACGGGAACCACAAAAGGACCTATTGCTGCCGGCGTAAGATCAATCATCTTCTTGCCCGTTGGACCAATTAAAGCGGCATGACGTATGTGTGATTGAGCCGAGGTCGCATCAAATATGATACTGACATGGTGAAATTCGGGCATTACCATCAATCCCTCAATCCCATGCGATGTCGTTGCAATGCCTTGCTTTTGCGCTCGCGCAAGGCCATCGGACTTAGGGTCAATACCAGCCATCGCGACTAGCTTAAGCCTCTTGGAGTTGCGCAGAATCTTGAACATCAAGTCAGTCCCGATGTTCCCAGATCCAATGATCGCCACGTTCAATGTTTTCATACAGATCCTCTGTAAGTAGATGGCAAAGCGCAAGCCTACCTCGCAAAAGGTGCGACCAGCGCCAAGCCGTCAAGCATCATTGTTAAGACATATCAAATGCGGATTCTCATCCGCTTGGCGATATGAGTTAGTTAAAGATTGTCTGGCGATTGAACACCGCGATTGTGGCGATGGCAAAGTTCGCGCCATTTGACAATAGGGTGATCGCCCTCAATGAGAATTTCTTCCAACCAGGCCCGGTCTCGTTTATAGAATTTCTGAAGAGCCAAACGCGCCTCGATATCTTGATTGTTGAATCCATCCAATGACACACGCTTCCAGCGATTCCAGAATTCCTGGACGTGCTCGGCTTCTTCTTCTTTATTGGAGACACGCTTTCCGATCATGATCAAATAGTAGTGAGTGTCTTCAGTAACAGGCACGTACCATTCGAACTGATGGCGATCTTGATCAGGAAAATCATCCACGCGCAAGACACCTGGCAACCAAAGCGAAGCTGCCGTCGTCCGGGTTGGAGCACCGTCTGTGCGGTTACTCCTAACCCCCTTTACTACAACTTCACCTTCAACACTGCCGTCCCACAAAACGTCGTGATGAGCAAACGCGTCATACACGCCTTTGGGCTTTCCGTCCTCTTCCAACAGCTCGATTTTTCCTGATTGGGCGGTATGCCCAATCGGCAAAGAACGTTGGGTGTTGTTGACCAATGGCGAAGTGCGATGAATATAGACATGCAGGCCATCAAAACCATTTTCACATCCCACACGCCAATTCGAATCGACCATATACGAGTCGCCTTCTAGGGCCATGTCTGCATCAAGGAACATCGGTGGAACATCTTCCGACAGCGGATGTGGCGTAGTGTCAATGTCACCGACAAAGACAAATACGACGCCTTTTGCCTCTTCCACCGGATAAGTTTTAATGCTTCTTCGCCCGATAGCCCGACTATCAGGAGATGCAAGAATGTCACACAGTTCGCCGTTTTCCCATTTGTATGTAAAACCGTGATACCAGCACGTAATGGTCCCTTTTGAATAGCATTCCAGTTTTTCAGAAAGTGGCACACCTCGATGAATACAGCGATCGCGTATGGCGAAAACCTTTCCATCAATGCGTTTTAGCAGAATATTTTCTCCGCAAACCGTAGCTTTCACAACCTGAGACTCACCAATCTCGCGCGACAGCTTGATTGGATACCAGTGATTGCGAAAGCCAACCTTTGCCGCAAGATAATCGCGCCATGACGGCACCTTCTTAAGTAAGCTGTCATCAACAAAGTTAATTGTGGATTCCATGTTTTGACTCCGATTATATTTATTTAAGTTAGAACAAATCTTTAGAAAAGAACGCGGTCGTTATTGAGACGAATTCCTTTGGAGCTTCCATCATTGCCCAGTGGCCGACGTGAGGAAGAACGAATCCCCAAGAATTTTCGATTAATTCCAAATAACCATAAGTGCGTGCCAAGATCGCAACTTGGTCTTCTTTCCCCCCAACGACTAATGTTGGAAGTTTGATTGAAGAAATCACGTCCTTGAAATAGGTAATTTTGCTGCGTCGAATCACATCGATGGCTTTTTGAGCCGCAGGATCCTGCATCAGCTCATGGCGGTAGTTCAGCAATTCTTCATCGATGACATAGCGCGGGCCGGCCAAAGCTTTCATGAGCACTCTCATTGCTTCGCGTGTGTAGTCGTAACTGGAAAACGCTTGCATGTAGCTTGGATCAGGATTGGCAATAGCAAGCCCTGCGCTCCCCATAAGAACCATCTTGTTGATCAAATCAGGGCGCTCAATCGCTATACCTAAAGCAGTTGCCCCCCCCATGGAATTTCCAATAATGTTTACTGGCCCCGCGCCTAATTTTTCCAACAGCGCAATAAGATGCCGGTTTCTACTTTCCTGGCTGTAATCATACTGAGATGGGTCAGGTTTTCCAGTACGTCCGAAACCCGGCATATCCGGCGCAATGACGCGGAAATTTTTAGCGTATGCCGGCAAACAGCTTTTCCAATTCCCCCAACTATCCGCCCCCGCGCCACCGCCGTGCACCAATACAAGCAAAGGGCCTGTTCCTACTTCAATATAGTGAGTACGAATGCCGTCTACTTCTACGTAATGTGACTGCGCACCGATCGCTGCGAGCTCTGCTGCAATATCGGGATGTGTGTATTCGTTCATGATTACTTCCAGGTAAGAGATTTAAGCCAACCTACAATTAATTCGATTTGGTGTTCATTACCAGGCCGCCCATACCAGTCCACCAGCTATGCATAGGCTCATAGAAAATGCGCTCCCCCGTACTTCCATCCAGGGCGCCGGCCATGCATGCCCAAGTGGCGATCTCTAATCCACCATTGCCACCTTCGATAAGAATTCGGCCTGGAGTCCAATTTACAATTTCTTTCCCCCGCCCCGACTCAATGAGTGACATGATTTCCTCATCCCACAATTCGTTGACTCGCCCTGATTCTGGCAAGCAGATCCAATGGGACAGGCCACCTGTAGCAATAATTGCCACGCGTTCGTCGGCCGGACGAGTGGAGATGAAATTACGAATCACTTTTCCTAATTCAAAACTCCTGGCGCAGGTTGGTGTCGGGTGCATCACCGTGTTGATATACAAAGGCACCAACGCAATATCTGCGTCTTGATTGATCATTTCATTCGGCACCGAGATCCCATGATCAGGGTTAACATTTTCAACGCCAACCAAATCAAATCCATTGTCCGCGGCGTATTGCAGCAGCTCGGTTGAGAAATCTCTATTTCCCGGATATTTCACTCGACTCGCACCGAGATCCCCAAGGGGGATGAAATCGTCAGCCGTTCCAAGAGCAAAAGGGATTTGGAAATCCAGGTTGAAGTTCGTCAGATGATCGCTGGAGATAACGAGCAAGATATTGGGATTTTCCTTACGTACGCGCCGCCCGATCTCAAGCATCCCCGCAGCTACTCTCGCTGAAGCATCCGGATCTGCATCAGGAACGCCAAAGGTGTGGGACATTGCTGCCGCACTAACAATTTTTCCCATTTCTCGATCCCTTTAAATATGGCTGAATAGACGCTGGCTTCAAATTGAGCAGCCCTAATGCTGCTAGAAACTTGAACTGGAGATTTGCATGAACCTGCAAAACCTTAAGTGCCTCCGCCGGATTATTTAACAGCAACGAAGAGTGAGAATCTGGAAGGGAATATTCCTTGTAAACAGCGGCAGGGTCGTCTCGCAGGCGCTGGCAAATATCCGGATTGCGAACTGTGCTGGAAATCAATCTATGCAACTCAACCGGCGGTCTCTTTTTTAAATTGATATTGTTCATTCAGCACCTCACCATATCTACTCAAAGCCGACCGAGCACGCACCGACACCTTCAATATTCAGTTCGTATTTCGCCCCTTTCTGCACCTTCACCATTGGCCCCAGGGCACCGGTAAGCACAATTTCACCAGCTCGAATCGGCTGCCCCAATTCAATCATCTTCTCCACCAACCAATGTGCGGCGATATAGGGGCTTCCTAAACACGCGGCACCTTGCCCCAGCGACGCCAACTGGCCGTTCTCTTCCAGCGTCATCGCACACGCGACCACATTCACGCCTTCAGGCTTGGTATGCGGCCCTACAACAAACAATGCTGAAGAAGCGTTATCTGCAACAGTATCCACAATGCCAATCTTCCAATCGCGAATACGGCTGTCTACAATTTCAAGCGCCGGCGCTATCCATGCAATTGCCTCAACAAGTTCACTCAATGAGTTCGGCAATACATTCATGTCAACCGAGAACGCAATCGCGATTTCTCCCTCGATCTTCGGCTGAATCAGATCTTTGATTTGCACCGAGCCTTTGTCAGCAATCTGCATGTCACTGAACAACACACCAAAATCAGGTTGATCAACACCCAACTGCTTCTGAACCGACAGCGACGTCAACCCGATCTTTTTTCCGATGACCTGGCGCCCTTGCTCCTGAAAGAACAGCGTGTTGATCAGTTGGATTTCATACGCGGCCGCAACCTCACTCTGACCAACGGATGAAGATATGGGATCAATAGGCCCCGCGCGATATGCGGCCCGAAGTTGCTGCGCAACCTCCTGGAGATTGACGACTTGAGACATAGGCTTAAATCCGAGGTTGATGAAAATTCGTAAAGGAACCCCACGCATGAGATTCCGCGCCGCGTGTGTTTCAAACGCACTATTTGAATACTGTATACAGAGTACAGTACACTGTCAACCGAAGACGATTTATTTTTATCTATTGGATAATTCGTTTAAACTTGTGTTCGTAGCGAGCCAAGAGGCTCTACTCGCAATCAATAATCCCCAAGCTGAGAGGCTAAAAGTCACCATGGCACGTCCAACCATCATTCAAAGCGCTCCTCTGCGAGAACAGATTTATGACGCTATCCGGCTTGAACTTCGCACCGGCGAAATAGGCGCCGGCGGAAGACTTCTAGAGGTAGAACTCGCAAAAAAGTACGGCGTTTCGCGCACTCCTGTAAGAGAAGCTCTTTTTCAATTGGCGCGCGATGGACTTATCATTAGCGGCGAACGTGGATTCATGCTGCCGACCGATACATCGAAATCTTTAGCAGATCGCCTGGAGGCGCACCTCCTTATTGACCCTCGTGTAGCTCGACACGCTGCATCAGAGGGAACGGCGGATGAATTGAAAACCCTATTTAAGGCGTTGGAAAAAGGCCAGCAATCACATCAATCCAATCGTTTTAATAGTTTTGTGGAGGCGAATTATCAATTCAGGATTACTTGGCGAAAAATGTGCCGAAACGAACCATTAACACGCTGCGCCACAATGCTGGAAGATCAATTTCTTGCGGCTAGAAATGATTTTTATAAAGATCCAACCAATCGTGCGCTTGCTCTGTTCCATGATGAAAAACTGCTAGTCGCTTTAGAGGCCCGAGACGGCGATGCTGCTGAAAAAGCAACACGAGAATATATGACGGCCTTGATAGAGAAATTTGTTGATCCACGTCAAAAAGAAATGTCCAAGACACCGTCCACTGCGGACGCTGTCACGACATAAAAATGCAGATAAAGAAACTGATCTGAGCAAAATCAGATCAGTTTCCTGGTCGTACGATAGAGCTAACTAATGCCTGCAAGTGGCACACAGCCAACACATGCAGGTGATGTCGTACATGAGTTACTTGTCTAATTCGACAACTGCCCCTTTGAACGCACCAATTGTTTTCCGGTGCGCAATTCCTTCGGTGCATTTACAGCGGTCACACCGATGACGGTTTCATTGAGCAAATGAAAAACCGAGAATGACTTTGCCTCGATATCACCTCGAACAACGTCTTTATCACCGGCCACGGAGCCAAAGACCTGCACGTTCAAATCATACTGATCTGACCAATATCCGCTGATCTCGCGATATGCATCAGTTGGCGCAATCATGGACATCCCAACGTGCTTGCCGTGGGCCGCTGCATGATGCCAGTTTTCTTGCCGCTCATGACCACCGCTACCAGCATTAAAATGATGTGCAACTTCACCGGCAGCGTATATGTGTTCGACATTGGTGGCTCCCATACCATCGACAACGATCCCCGCCGGCCCACACTCAATCCCTGCAGCGCTGGCCAGTGAAGTTTCTGGAACGACGCCAATACCTACCACCAGTAAATCAGCCTCTAACACAGTACCGTCTGCCATTGAGATCGCATGCAGATTATTGAAGAAAGCGAATCCTGTAGGTGATGCGCCACAAAGCACATTTACGCCATTTTGACGATGCACTTTCTCCAGTAGCGCACTTAGTTGCGGTGTTGCCGCGCGAGCCATTAGACGATTTCCAGCCTCGATCACAGTCGTGCTTACTCCCGCCTTGACAGCAACGGCAGCGACTTCCAATCCGATTACCCCACCTCCGATGACCACCAAACTGCTGGCATCCTTCAAGGCGGCACGCAGAGCAATTGAGTCATCAAGCGTACGCAAGTAGAACACTCCGGGATCACTCGGCGAAAGTCCTTGCAATATGCGAGGCCGCGATCCTGTCGCCAAAAGCAGCTTTTCATACGGCAGTCGAGTACCATCATCCAAGCTTACTTCACGATTGCCGGCCTCAATTTTGATAACGCTCCTGCCTAAAAGCATGGTTGCACCCAAGGCATCATATGCGGATTGATCACGCAAAAAAATCTTGTCCTCCGCGCCTATTTCGCTTAAGACCATCTTGGATAATGGTGGCCTGTCGTAAGGCATCTGTCGCTCTTCACCAACCATAACGACCGGTCCCGAATAGCCAGCTTCGCGCATGCCCTCCAGCGCTGAGACGGCAGCCAGGCCCGATCCAACGATAACGACAGGACGAACCTCGTCTCCTGAAAAAACAGTATCTCTCATGGGTAACTCATTCATGTGACGACTAACTATGCACTATGCTTTTCAGGCTGAATTGCCTTTAACTGATCCGTTGCCCCCTGGAGAAAATCAACGCCCTTCTCCAAAATAATTGCAACTGATCGCACCCTGTACCAATCCGGATTTTTTGGTGGCGCCGGATCAATCCCACTCTCCATGTCAGTTGCCATGCGCAGCAGAGATTTGCGGAAACCCACAATCGCGGAATCACCCGATCCCAGATTTTCCCTGGAGCGGTCAACTATGGGTCCCATGCTTTCCTGAATCGCCGTATCCTGCATACCGATTCCCTGAATCCCCGTGGAGCTTCGCAGTCGCTGATGTTCGCGATCTCGACCGTAGTCGTTTGTACGATTGACCAGTGGACGATAAGAACCGTCGGGTATGACTGCGGTATGTACACTGCCGTGATCCAGCTCATCAGGCTCCAAAGGACGAGTGGCATTCCATGTCATAGTGAACAACCAACAATTCTCGTCATCCAATGGCACCCATGCGTGCCCCATAATCGGACCACCAGGCTTATTAGGTGCGATCATCGTGTAGAACGGCGAGAGGAATTGGGTGATTCTCCAATAATAGTCATCGTCTTCTGCATTTCGACGAGCGCCAATTGCCATCCCGTAGTCCGTATGGCGAACAAAAAAGCGCGGCGCAGTGTCGGATGCGAGATAGGGAATAGCCGAGTTAGGAGAGATCTGACGCTTCCGGAAAGGAATTTCAGTGTCCTCATCCAACAGGCTGTGCAAGATCCCGACATGGCTCGAATCAATTCCGCCTTCAACACCTTGCGCATAGTTCGTCTCCTGAAGGCGCTTGGTAATATGCCGATGAGAATCCGGAACCAGTCCCCATTCGATTTCTGGAGGAACTTCTGGCATATGCTCTGGCTCGCCCATGTATGCCCAAATCAGACCGCCCCATTCAACAATCGGATACGACTTGATTTTCAGTTCATCTTTCAAAGGGGTGTTGGCTGGCTCAGCTGGCATATCTACAATGTTGCCGCTGGTGTCAAATTTCCAACCGTGATACACGCAGCGCAGGCCACATTGCTCGTTTCTGCCAAAATACAAATCGACTTGTCTGTGTGGGCAATAGCGATCCAAAAGACCAAGCTTGCCCTCACTATCTCTGAATGCAATCAGATCTTCCCCCAGCAATCGAACGCGAACAGGGGCGCCATCTCGATTGGCCAACTCCTCTGGCATCAGGAAAGGCATCCAGAACCGACGAAATGCCTTACCCATCGGCGTTCCAGGACCAACACGGGTGAGCTTTTCATTGTCAGCTTTTGTAAACATAATATTTCCTCTCTATAACCTCAATTGAGCAATTAACGCCCCAGTGCTTTCATTACAAGGCTCTATCGAATTTCTACTCAATTGAACCAAACACGTCGCCATCCACTATTTCTACCGGATATGTCTTCAATGCCTTCTTACAGGGCAGTTCTACCGCATTACCATTTCTGACATCAAAAGCGCCGCCATGAAGTGGACAATGAATCGTTGTTCCCACAAGCTCTCCGTCCGATAGAGAAACCAGGCCATGCGTGCACAGATCATCTGTGAGGAACAGCTCTCCACCCACCTTATGCAACAAAAATGGGTCGTCGTAATTTTTGGGACAAACCTGAAACGGCACACCATCACGTATGTCGCTGCTCTTACATAGAAATACTTTTTTGCTCATGAGCCCACCCGCATCGGCGCTCCAATTTTTCGAAGCAAAGAGATAATACTCAGCGCAGTAATGCGACCCGTTTTTGGATTGTCGGTCGGAATATTTTCAATCGTCATGGAAAACGACGCTGAATCCGCATCCACCGAAATGGTGTGTGTATTTCTCTCAAGCGATGGATCAGCCCAAATTTCCAACAGCGTGCGATCTGGCCCAATTCCTGCCAGAGAGAGTGCAACAGCAACGTTCAGATTGGCGGGAAAACCGACCGCCGCTTCACGAGCAGTACCAGAGAAAATTCTCGTAGGCGCCGTGATTCCGTCTATCTTGATATTATTTTTTTCTAGATAGGGAGCGCCCAGAAGGCCGCGTACCGGCTTTCTTGTTACCATCTTTACCGAATGAATAACCCCCTCAGCTGCGGCCGTCACCGCATCCAGTCCCAACAAAGCACCCGTAGGAACGATAATTTGCGCGGCTTTATCTTTAGCCAATTGAAGAAGCTCGGGACGCTCAAGTAAAGCCCCCGAGCTCAATACCACCAGCTTCTTTCCTGCTTGCAGAACAGGGGTTGCGATATCCGACATGAGTGATGCGGGGGCACATTCAACTACGATGTCACACTCTGCCAGGCGATCAAAGTCCACAATCATGGGAGGATTGATCAGCATCTCTCGCCATTGCGCACTCTTTGCCGGATCTCTAACTGCTACGGCATGAAGTTCCAGACCGGGCATGCCTTTGTCCAGCGCCATAGCTAGTGACTTTCCGATCGTTCCCAATCCCGCGATACCGACCTTTAGCCGTTGCAACTTCGTGTTCATGTCTAACCCTTATCGATACGCACTAGTGCGTGATTTGATCTTAAAAATTCTGTGTGCAACTTCAACAGGCTACTTTCGCCACCCGTGAATGGAGCGACTCAATACATCGCAGGCAACCATCAAGCGCTGCTGAAAGAAAGAGGATTTTTGCGTTCCAAAGTAGCACCTACTAAATTACTTTTGCCACCTTCAGCATTTCAATGAGGTGCGCATTAAAAAGTTCGGGTGTCTCAAAATGTGCTGAGTGCCCTGACTTTTCGATCTCAACAAACATTGAATTCGGAATCTGGTTATGAACTTGTCGTGCAATTTCAGGAGGAAACAATACGTCCTCGGAACCTAGCAAGAAGAGAACAGGAAGTTTCGTGGCGGCCAATTCTTCAATGCTATGTGTCTCTTGCACTCCAACCAAGGTCTTCAGTCCCACACTGTTAAATCCCGCGATCTGCGTATATAGCGTCACACGTTCCGACCGAATTTTCCTCGTTGTCTCGCCAAGAACTCGCTCCACCTGAGATAACGTAGAGGTCTCCTTTATCACTGGATCCATTAACGACTTGAGCCAGGGAGGGAGTGTGATTCCAACCAGCGTATCTGCGAGAACAAGAGCCTTGACTCTCTCGGGGAAGCGACACGAGAATGCAACCGCAGTGCCGCCTCCCATCGATTGTCCTAGCAAAATGGCTTTTTTCAGTCCTAGCGCTTTCCAGACAAAGTCGAGATCATCTACGAACCTATCTCTACCTGCCCCTTCAGCATCTGTTGATTTTCCGAATCCTCGCGCGTCAATCGTCACCAGACGAAATTGCGCTTGAAGCGCCGCTATCTGAGGAAACCAGCTAGCGTGATTCCCTCCAACTCCATGGAGAAGGACCATGTCCGGCCCCTCTCCATGAATTTCATAATAGATTTGGCTGTCGCCGATAGAAACATGAGGCAAGTTATTCCCCTGTGTTATTGCCAAGTTGCGAAGGCCATACCGCAACCCGTTCCTGCTGGACTTCTATAGCAAGGAACATAGTCGATCAGGTCCATCTTCATCCCCTCCACAGCTCCGGCCAAGGCAGACCAACACCGGAATTCAGAATTTCCTGATTGAAGCTTTTCAAGTGGGATATCCAGATGTCCGTCAATTTTCCCGGATGCCATTACGTCCAAGAACTCACGGTCAAATTTTTCATCCACGACAAAGTGACTAAGACCTCCGGTGGAAATAATGGCAACCTTGAGATCTTCCGGCCACGCCTCGACCGCCTTACGAAGAGCCTGTCCCAACTGATATGAACGACGCGGCGTAACTTGAGTCGGTGGATAGTAGGTGTTCATGCTGATCGGAATAACAGGATAGATCTTGTTAGTCATGATCTTGTAGTAGACATAGCCGAAGGAATGGCTCATGCCTTGTTCTGGAGCGAGATAGCGGGAGTGCGCCAGATCAAAGCCGTTGTTCATCAGATCACCAATCAGTCGAAGTGCATTCTTCGAATCAATTGGATATTCTTTTTCTTCTTGGGGGTACCAGAGATCCTGGTTAAGGCGTGGATCGTACTTCCACTTCATGATGCCTTGCGGCTTATAGGGAAGAGTATCTCCACAGAAGATCGAAAGCGCCGGCATATTGTCGTCATTGAATACTTCTTTATGATCGTCACCCAGAACAATGACAAGATCCGGAGAAACCGCATCCAGGCGACGATTCAATTCAACCATGGCTTTTTGATTTGCTTCATGGCGACGCGCCATCACGTCAGGAGCAATCTCTTTCACGATCGCGGGATCTGCCTTAGCCAACAGCTCATCGTACTGAACACGTTTGCCATCAAAGTCATGCAATGCAAAAATATTTTTGTCATCCATCGCAGCGCGAGCGAGCCAAGCTGATGGCTCCATAAGCAGAGCGGGGCTGTGCGACGAACCGATTCCCAAAACCAATTTAGCCATGATATTCCTTGTTGAAATTTGAATTAAAATACCGCCGAAAATCCAGTTTTTTTATTTGATTATTTTTGAGTCATGTTAGTTATTCGGGATAACTCAAACAAACGATTTATTTCCAGCGGATGCATTACAGCAGCTCATGCATCGGATTTAAGATGAATATTTTCTAAACAGCTACTAAGGTGGATTCTGTATTTTTAAGTGATTCACGGCTCTTGAATTGCGCTGCCTCAGACATAATCCATTTTTTTATAAGTCTGACTGCAGGATCACTTTCTGCGGAATCTCTGGTGAGTAAGTAATAGGCTCCCGCACTCTCTATCTGACCCACAATCGGACGCACCAGCTCCGGGTCTGGCGGCATGTTATCCAGGATTATTTGCGGTATTAACGCCACACCTTTGCAATCCTTAGCGGCCCGTATGGCCATGAAAAAATGACCAAATCCTAGTGAGTCCATTCTTGCTGGGACAGCCAAACCATAATTTTCCAGCCAATCGTTCCAGGCATATTTCCTGGTCGAGGTATGGATTAGTCGATAATTCAAAATGTCGCCAGGGTTATTAATGGGATGCCCCTGCGATAACAACTTGCTTGAAATAACCGGAACCAGAATGTCTGGACAAAGGTATTGCGCCTCCACATCTTTCCAGTTATCCACCATCTCAAGTTCAATCCGCGGACTGCGCCGGTCATAGCTTCGCCCCGGCAATCGTCCGACCCGAATAGCGACATCAACATCATTTGCACGGAAATCAACCGGCTCAATAGACGAGACCAAATGCACTTCGATATTTGAATATGCCTCGGTGAAACTTGCCAGTTTTGGCATTAGCCACATGGAGCTGAGGGTAGGCAAGACGTTCAAGGTAATCAACCTATGCGCGTCTCCCATTGCTGCTTTTGTCGCAGTTTGAATATCACCTAAAGCTGTCTGAACGGCACGAAAATAGTTTCTTCCTACTTCCGTCAACTCAATACGCCTGGTGAATCGATCAAAGAGCTTGGCTCCCAGATACGCTTCAAGCATTCTGATCTGACGACTAATTGCCCCTTGCGTCAGATGCAGCTCATTTGCAGCCTCAGTAAAAGAAAGCTGGCGAGCTGCGGCCTCGAATGCTCGCAACGCCAAAAGAGGTGGAAGACGCAACGTAGCGGTCATAAATCAATCGGCGGAATTCGGCAATTTCCGAACCCCATCCGCTCCTAATCAATAACGCCATAAAGATCGTCTCCATCTCGAACCACGGAGTAAGTTTTTAATTTCAGCGTACAAGGAAATTCCACCGGCTTTCCTGTTCTGATATCAAAGGCCCCACCATGTAACGGACAGTAAACCTTGCCATCCTCAATATGGCCATCTGACAAAGAGACCAGCGCGTGCGTGCAAGTATCTTCGGTCAGAAAAAATTCCTCTCCAATCCGATGGATCGCCAGTGGCTCTTTGCTTTCCTTCGGGCACAACTTGCGAGGCTGAACTTCGCTGGCCTCCGAAACTTTACAGAGCCAGATTGGAGGCTTCTCCAAAACTTGAGATTTATTCATATTAATTACCTGTTGGCGGTCAGGCTATGAACTACCAACTGCCCGAAGCTCATAGCCTTTCAAAAGTCTCTGATTTTTATTACTTATTTTTGCGCGTTATCAAACATCTCAACCAACTGCGCACTGTATACAGTATACAGTGCGCGCGGCGAATGTCAAGAAACAGGCATTAGAAGGTATGGCGGATGCCAC
>Ga0308157_10007204_pt1 | contig 13001 bp, 19 predicted proteins | sample PhyBR1_FD_201035 | JGI IMG/M metagenome (GOLD analysis project Ga0308157, IMG submission 201035) | Phyllosphere microbial communities from UC Gill Tract Community Farm, Albany, California, United States - DLSLB.R1 | ecosystem: Host-associated > Plants > Phyllosphere > Unclassified | place: USA...
CTTCAGTTAAGTTAGCTGGAGACCTTAGCACTCATCAAGTTCTTCCCAGAAGCCAGAAGTTCTTTCACCCAACCCGGTTGACGACCGCGACCGGTCCACTCTTGCGTTGCATCCTGCGGATTTCGGTATTGCACAGCAACCTTGCCAGCCAGCTTGGGAACCTTACCTTTCGACTTGCTAGTGCCGAGCAAATCTTTCAGCGACAAGCCCAAGCTCTGCGCAATTGCATTAATGTCGGCTCGCGCCTTTTCCATGTCCGACTTCTCGCGGTTCTTCATCTCAACACCTACTTGCGCTTGTAGGTCCTTCAATTCAGCCAAGTTCAGCTTCGACAAATCCATTTAAATCTCCAGCGTGATGTAAAACCGTAATCATGTCACATTCTGAACTTCAACAGTGATTCCCCATGGCTCATCGTGCGCTTCGTTAATATTTTTGCACCATCGTCAGGATCAAACGTGAATTATGTTAAACGCAGTTGGCGGTAGGTCGCGCGCTTGAGTCAAGATCCAGCACGAAAGGTCTGGTTTCGACGCGAAGCGGACCTTTCCGTTTGTACCTACGGCGTTGATGTCTTCCACTTTTCAAGACGATCTAGCATGACCTGACCTAGCTCTGAAGGCTGCCTTAACAACGAGTCCCGCAGTGGCTTTTCATAGTCTAGATTAGTCGATTCGACTCCATGGACGATGCCTCAGCAGACGCCAGCACTTGGGTCATCTGGAAACCTTTCAAACACGCGGAATAGAACGGGCAAACAGGCTTCGGATACTTCTTTTGTCAGCCAAAGCTCGGTCAGGAGTGCATCTAAACCAAGCCAATTACCATCGGGCCCCGGTTCGAACTGCGCCCCCTTGCCCCGCTAGCAGTCGGCCGTAAGGAGCTAGGCGCTTTCTGTACTGGACCAGTGTCCCGAAGGTATCGAAGGTGATGGCTCAAATGTGGTTGATATATATATATATAACTATATACCTATATACATATCTACTCGAACAGTTCGTGGTTGAACTCCACCCCGACTACCACAGGCGCTCGCCGTTTGGCCAGCGTTTGGGCAGCTCATGCTCGCGCACGACTTGTACGTCGATGTCATCGTTCACAACGGCCAGCGCTGCGGTAGCCAGCGCCGCGCGCCCGGCTTGCTCGAACTGGTAGGTGTTCATGTTGAACGTCCAGAACTTCAGAGTGCGTCTCCTGGTTGCTTTCCAGCTCGTCTCATGGCCTCTTCGTACTCGGCGTACTCCGGCGAGTTGGGATCGTGGAAGTTGGGCAGCCAACTGACCTGGCCGTCGTCAACCTCAATGACTCGTTTCGGCAGGGTTGTGGAGTCGATCTTGGGTCTGCCGCGCGGGCGCGTAGGGCGCTTGAAACCTACCGCCTCAAGTCGCTTGTCGTAGTCGTCCCAAGCTTTGCGCTGTTCGGCGACACCCGCCTCGGTCAGCGTCACCAGGTCGAACTCCAGCTTTACGGATTTTTGCCACATTCAGGTGCCGCTTGAATTGCATCTTGAGAGGTGCCTAGTGTCGGTGGCGGGTAAAAAACATTGTAAGTTTGCGTTGCGTTTTGTGCTACGATCCGTTTGCGGTCGGTATGTATATATATACTTACGAACTGTGAAGGCCAGGGGTTCCTGGCAGGTTGATGGGCCGCCGCTCCATGCTGCGTCGGTATGTATATATATCTGTAGGAGTGCTCGATGATTTTCGCGTGCGTGAACACCAAGGGCGGCGTCGGCAAGACCACGACAGCCGTCCACCTGGCCGTGATGCTGGCCCGTCAAGGCAAGACTCTCTTGATCGACGGCGACCCGCAGGCGTCGGCCGCGAGCTGGGCTGCCTGGCGTCGTGAGACGCAGTACGACCCGTCGCCCACCACAACCTGCCTGGCTGGCAAGGCAATCCTGGCCGAGGGCAAGCAGTTGGCCACAGGCTTTGAGCACGTCGTTGTCGATGCGGGTGGCCGTGACTCCGTTGGGCTCCGTTCGGCGCTGCTACTAGCCCAACGGGCAGTGATCCCAGTCGGCGCGTCCAACCTCGATGCCGCAGCAATGACCGACCTGCTTGAGGTGGTCGAACTGGCCCGTGACTACAACCCCGAGCTGGATGTGCGCGTACTACTGACCCGTGTCGATCCTCGCACCAAGGATGCGGCCGAGATGCTGGAGTTCCTGGCCGAGCAGAAGCTGACGGTATTACCTACAAAAGTCTGCGAGCGGGTAGCTTTCCGACGCGCAATCGGCGAGGGTGCGACTGTTCAGGAACTGGGGCGCGACCAGGCCGCCATCGCTGAGATGGAAGCCTTCTTCAAGGAGGCCATGGCATGAGCATGAAAGGCAAGCCCAATACGGCCCAGTTCAAGCTGCCTAAAGACCCCACTGCATTTCTTGAAGGAGGGGAGGCCGACAAGGCTGAAAAGCCGCAGGTCGCGTTTGCGGCCGTAATGCCGCCACCGGCCGCCGTGCCGCCCGTGGCCGAGGAAGCACCCCGCCGTGGCCGTGGCCGCGTGCAAAAAATCTTCAATTTCCCCGAGGACTTGGCCGACCGCCTTCGTGATGAGGCGCTGCTGCGCTCGCGCGAGAAGGGTGGCCGCGTGACCGAGAAGGACATCGTTGTCGAGGCGCTTGAAGCTTTCCTCAAGCATCGATAGGTATATATATATACCTAACTATCTATATATATAACGACGTTCGATATGGACTATAGTCCATACCAACGCTGTTACCAACACGAATCAGCGATGGAGGCAACAACGTTTGATATTGTTGCTACTAGGCGCAGAATAGGGTATAAAAGCGATGTTGACGATAACTGCAAGTGTGGTTGCGCCGAAAGTCTTGAAGGAACTCATAGCCGCAGGGTCGGTTACGTCCGCCCGTGTGGAGTCCGGTGACAAGGGCCTAGTAATCGTCGTGCGCGCCGGAATGAACGAGCGAGTGCTGGGTGCTGCTCGTGGCGGCCTTCGGTACTTCCAGAGCCTGGACGGCGCTGCAAGCGTGCTCCAGGGCTATGGGATCATGCGATTTGATGTGGACACCGCGCATTGGGTACCTAAGACGATGGTGCGAGGCTACAAAAGCGCACCGGCATCGACGGCCGATTCGGATGCGTGATCGTGACGAAGGAGAGAGCTGACCAGACAGCAGAAACTGGAGAGTCAAAAACGACAAAGCCCGCTTTGGCGAGCGGGCCTTGACAGATAAACCGGGCAGGGTGTCCAGACAAGTACAGAGGCCATCTTGGCGGGTGGTCTCTGTATCGGCGCGATGAAGCTGACTAACAGTGCTTCTATTGTACGAGTCTTAGCCCCTGCGCGCAAGCGCGCGCACGCCCCTACGGGACGTGTGATGAGGGGTTATGGCAGGTACAACGGCACAGACACGAGACAACCAAACAGCAGACCGCTTTTTCCAGTCAGGCACTGCGCTCCATCGCGTGCTCAGAGAAGCGCCCTATCTGCCACGTTGCTCTGACGACAAGACGGCCACCCGAGTCCGGCCGCGCGAATACGCCATTCGCTACCCCTACATGCAGGTCAATCGGCCGGGCATGGTCAGCTGGTTGATCTTCGACCTCGATCACACCAAGGCGATGATCTGGGAGGACGCTGGCCTTCCTGCCCCCAACCTGATCGTCAGCAACCGCCAAAGCGGCCACAGCCACCTCTACTACGCGATTCCCCCGGTCTGCACGACCGAGGCCGCCCGTAGCAAGCCGATCGCGTACATGAAGGCCGTCTACGAGGCCTTCGCTGCCCGGCTCAATGCCGATACCGACTTCCACAGCGGCCCCGTGGCCAAGACGCCCGGCCATCCTTGGTGGCTGACGCACGAGCTGCATGCGCACGTTTACGAGCTGGGGGAGTTGGCCGACTACGTGGACTTGGCTGTGTCCAGCCCGTGGGGCAAGGGGCCTCAGTTCGACCAAGTGAGCCATTCCCGGCACTGCATCCTCTTCGAGCACCTGCGGCACTACGCATATTCCATCGTGAATCGTGAGCGCGAGCGTGGCTCGTTCGCTACCTTCACGCGGCTGCTCGAAGCCTATGCCCACAACCGCAACAGCTTCCAGAAGCTGGGCTTCATGCACAACCTGGCCCAGTCCTCACTCAAGGCCACGGTGAAGTCCGTCGCCCGCTGGACGTGGGATCGCTACACCGGCTGTGGCCGGTGCCACCGGGGTGTGATGCAGCTCGACAAGGACTTGCCGCTGATCGAGCGGCAGCGCCTCGCCGCCGCCCGCACCCACGACGTTCGCAACAAGGCCACCGAGTCCAAGGTACGCGCTGCGTGCCGCCTGCTGCAACAGAAGGGCGAAGCCCTCACGCAAGCCGCTATAGGCCGCGTGGCAGGTCTCACGAGGCAGACGGTGGCTACCTACAAACATGTGCTCGAAGACGTGCTCAAGCGCGTCGCCGTGGTGATTTTGGGGAGCGATTCGGGCAAGGCCGAGGATGTTAAACATGCTGCACATCAGGTAACTGCTGCCCCGCAGGGGGCTGGGGTTTTTGGTGTCGTTTCTGTATCTCTTGAGTTGTTTTCGGTTGGCCAGGGTGTGTTGCCTGTGCTCGACGGTTGAGATGAAGTTGGTTTTGGTTTTGAGTGGTTCTTGCGTTTATCAAACGCGAGTAGCTGCAAGTCGTGTATTCCGCTGCGCTTTAGTGCCATCTCTCTTACTGTTTGGCGTGGCTTCTGTGTCTGTTGAATGGAGTTTCGCGCATTGAGCGTATGTGTCGACGGTCTTTTGACGATGGAATGCTCGTATGCGTACGAGAAATGCTCTTGTAGTAGGTGTTCGATAATTTGCTGGACGATGTGTAGTTTTTCTAGCGTCGTCATCCCGACTTCGTATCCGGGAACGAGGGGTTCCAGGTGCAATGGAACGGAAAACCGGGTTAAGGGCCAGACCTGTCAAGTGTTGGTATTGGCCTAGTGATGCACCTTCGGGGCATTGACTTTGTGAAGGTGCTCAAGCTGCTTTCGTTTGGTGTCGATGTGGCTGGCGAGCGTTGTTTAGTTCAGCGTAGTGAAATTTGCGTAGCTTGCTGATGCGCATCGATCGAGTTCTCGTGCTTCGCATCGAGTTTCGTGTCGAGCTTCATCTTGTAGGCTTCGATCTTTCCTCTTTGTCGGTCGGCCTGCCGTTTTCACCGTCCCGGCGACCGAGACCCCTTTGGTTTCGGCTTCCTACGTGCGGTTTTGTCTCCACACGCCGCGGGGGAATGTGGGCGGGCTTTGCCCTTGATATCTCTCTCTGACGTGAGGCTCTGGTCGTTCCAGCCGCATCAGGGGTGCGCTGCGCCGTGATCCTCATTCGTTCGGTGCTTGGGCTGCGCCCTATGCTCCGGGTGCGGTCTCCAGTTACTCCCTTGATCCGGCTTCCACTTAAAAACCGTATGTATATAGGTAGGTATATATATATAAATCGGTCGAGTACAGCGGCTTGTGTGGCACGGGGAAAGTCGTAATGCAACGATGGTGGTTTGTTCAATGATCAAAGATTGACTCCATGCAAACTACCAAAAATATCCCTTACCACTGGTGCCCAGTTGCGGCGCTCTGTGCTCGTGATCCAGTATATCGAGTGGGTGAGTGGAATCGGCCAAGACCATGCTAGCCGGTTGTACTTGCCGAGGCCTGCACGCTGGCCAGTCGCTGCCCGAGGAGTCGCTAACTGCCCCCGGAAGCCCCAGCCGTGAGCTGGGGAGACTGGCTTACTGCTTCAGCAGCAGAACGATGTGATGCATGATGCTCGTTGCGAGCAGCACTGCGTTCTCATTGTTCCTAAACGGGTAGCTGTTGTGTTGTTGACGATGACTATCTGAACTTCCTTCTTTCTGGGGTCAATGAGGGCGACCTTCACGTTTATTTATGCGTCTGCGCTGAAAAGCGATGAAAAAAAGCCTCAGCGCGCCACCGACCGTGCCGACGTGGAGAAGCACGCCGCCGAGCTGGCCCGCGCCCATGAAGCAGCCGAGCGCCTGCGCGTCGAGCTGGAAGCCTTGCGTAAGGCCTCAGCCGCCAAGCTGGATTAGGTGCGGGTGGAACTGGCCAGCTTCAAAGCTACGACTGAAAGTTACTTGCGCCATGCATGGGAAGAAGCGCGCAATCATCAGCTCGCGACCGAGCAGGCTAATGGCTTGCTCAGGTAAATAAGGAAAACGGAAAAAATCGGGCGCTAAGCTCTATGACCCGTCTTTGTAGCCGCGCAGCGGCCGATACTCAGAATCGACGGGCACGCGCCTATAGGTGGAGAGCGTCCGCGCTAGGTGGCGCGCGTCGGCGGCTGAGAAGGTGGCCGGGATGACCATCACACGCTTGTCGCCAAATTGGGCTCGGGCGGCCTTTTCCCAGGCGGGCGGCACCAGGGCCACCCGTTGCACCTCAGCCCGCTGGTTCCTCGACGTTCTGGATTACGTAGTTACAGTTGATACGAATCAGACCGATGATTGCAGCAGAGACGATGCCAAGAAGGTATACACGTTGCGGTCAGAGGACGTGCCGTTAGAAATGCCGCCCCCTTCCAGTGGGTGTCCCAAAAGAACCAGATGGCGAGCCATGTACCGATATAGAAGAAGGTGCACGTCTAACCAATTATGAACGCAATAGTGCGGCCCTGATCGACCCGTGCGCAAGGTCGTTATTGCGTAGTGGACCATGCTTAGGTCCCGGTGGCTTGCAGGTTTTTTCGCTGATGCGGGGCCAGTACAGGGGGCTATACGGTAGCGGTAGCGGCCAGTCGCGGAGCGTCTGTTTTCGGTACGGCGAAGCCAGCGAAAGCCGCCTTGTCTTGAGGGCGGATCAGGTTGGCGACGATCCTAGCTACTTGGTCCTGATTGTTTTCCATGAGCCATGCGCCGATGATGATTTTCTGACGGTCTTTCAGCTTGCGGTCCGCTGCTGATTGCTTGGCTGCGAGGTCGCGGATTCTCTTGTCCAGTTCTTCGCGTTGTGCTTTCAGTGTTTCGATTTTGTTCATGTCTAGTTGTTCGTGGTGACAGGTAAGTTTGATTGTGCCTCTGGTTATGCTTATGTGCAATACTTGTTGCCAAATTATCGCTCGTCGGTTTCGATGTGGTTGTTGGTAGCAGTTGGGTTTGATGGTCGCAGTGTGTGAACTTTGTGTTTACATTTGCCCCTGCGGTGTTTTCAGTCGAAGACCACCACCGGCCCCTTTGGGGAAGGTGGATGCGCGATTACGTGTTTCCTCGTAGAGGAAACACCGCGCCCCTGCGGGGGACTTCGGGCCATTGGCCCTCCGCGTCCCGCCTTCGGCTGGACTTGGCAAAGGCGAAAGCCGCTTGATGACATTGTGACTTTGGAGGGTTTCAGTTTTGGCATCACCGCATTGCAGTGTGAAGAATGGCGCGCGTGGCAACGGGGCAAAGCATGCTCTGTATGTCGGCGGTGAAGGGCGGCATTCTGACCGGGAGGATGTCGTTTACAAGGAAGACGGCAACCTGCCTAAGTGGGCAGGTTGCGCCGTGGAATTCTTTGAGGCTGCGGATGAGTATGAGCGTAAGTCTTGGACACCGAAAAAGGGGATACGGGTCGATAAGTCGATCAATGGACGGTCCTACAAAGAGCTGGAACTGGCGATTCCGCGTGAGGCAAAAGACCCGATGAAATGGGCGCAGCAGTACGTCCTTGAACTGCTTGGAGATAAGCATCCGTATCGAATGGGTGTCCACGATAAGAAGGCGGGGGACGGTGGCCGGAACCCGCACTTGCACCTGATGTTTTCGACCCGAACGATGGACGGCTTTGATCGTCCGAAGGAGCGGTTTTTTAAGCGGGCGAACACAGGGACGTACATGGTGACAGTAAAAGGAAAAAAGGAAACTCGGCCTCACGAACCGGGATCAGGAGGCGCTAAAAAGTCGGAGTTATGGAACAGCCGGCAGGCTGTTCCATACGCTCGGGGACTTTTTGAGCGGCACGTGCAGATTGTCGCACCGGAGTTCAAATTGGGGCGTAGCGCGGCACCGGAACCGAAGATCGGGCCTGAGCTAAAAAGGGCCGGGCAGAAGTATGAGGAAGACCGGGAAATAAGGGTCGCAAACGTGTATGAAATCCGGGCCGCTAAGCGGGAGCTGGCCGCATTAGATAAGGAAATCGAGCTGGAAGAATTGGTGGTCGGGCCGCAGGCTAGAAGGCCATCAGCGACAGATGAATTGTGGACGAAGATGGACCCGAAAGCGGAGCCGCAACGAGAGCTAGCCGGGAAGCCGGACTGGTCGAAATTCCAAAGCGCGGCCGGGACGAAGGCCATAGCGGATAAAGAGAAAGGCAAGACCATGGAGCCGCAAAATAGGCCGCAGTATTTCCCGCAATCGAAGGAAGAAAAAGAGCGTAACAGCGACGAGGCCGGGGCGCTGCAACGCATCGAACAGCAGCGGAAAGACCAGAAAGAGCAGGAACTGGCCAAGAGCCGATCGGACGACTTATGGGAACGGATGCAGCGCGATCGGCACGAGAAGGTGCAGCAGGACCGGGGAAATGACAGCAGCCGCGACATGGATATGTGACGTAACCATGCGAAAATATTAACAATTAATCGTTAGGGCAACATGATGTGGAGTTTGAGAAAGGGACACGATAGCGTCTACACGATGCATGAGCACACAGGTCATAACTTAGGTGCAGAAAAATTTGAGTGCGGGGTTGTGGATGGGAAAGCAATTTTTAGCCTATCGATTCGACCAATCGGACATCAGAAAAGTGATGAACGCTATCTGCATGAAGAAAAGCTAATGTATGTAACAATTAATCATAAAGCAATTATTGAAGGTCTAGACCGGCATTTAGGTGCTTTTGACACTTGGGAGCTTCAGCTTATTTCTCAAGGAAAAGTCCTTCATTTCACGGTTGTTCCAGACTTTGAGAGCGTCGGTTACACTCTAAAACTGAATGTTATCAATTAATTATACACCCCTAAGTTGGACTACTTGGTGGCAACATTGTGTGCATAGAGTGGTTACCTGGTGTCAGTAGGATGACTACTTGGTGCGAAGAGAAAATGAGCTCTAACTAGCACGCAGAAACACTCTTGAAAGTTCGCAGAAACACTCATACAAGCAGTGTCAGTGCTTGTTTTAGGTGATGGCTAAATCGTGGGACTCGGCCACAGGGCGGTGAAGTTGTCCGGGCTGTGTGAGTTCACCCAGCCCAGACCCTCGGTGTGGGCCTCGTCGTAAGCCTCTGCTTTCAACCAGGTACGCCATGCGTCGGCAGGAAATGCGGACTTTGCCTCATTCAGCCATAGGGCGCGTTCGGTCTCCCCGAGTCCGTTCCACCAGTCGATGCCCTCCTGCGGGTCGGACACGTCGATTAGGAAGGCCCCGCCGCCTTCTTCCTCTCCGTCCGCTAGCAGCTTGAGGGTCCAGCCCTCGCCGGCGCTGTCAGGCCGTGGGGTGATCGTGAAGGTGTGCACAGCTCGGTTCCTTGATGTGGTCTTGTACGGCCATCCAGCCGTGCCGGTGGGCCTGCGCGTCGTGCAGGGCGTGATGCCATGAGGCGTGTTCGTGATAGCGGGCGGCAGCGGCGTTGAACCCGGCTATGCCCATGGTTTGGCGTAGGTCATAGCAGCCGGTCAGGTTGTCCGGCCGATGATCACCCATGGCATCGAGCAGCAGCTCCCAATCGGTGCTGTTGTCACAGGTGACGACGACACCGGGCGGCAGACTGGCGAACCACGCAGCCAGCCGGCTGGCCAGCTCGGCACGGTCGACGGCCGTGACGTGGCCAAGCTGCGGCAGGACGGCAGCGTGCACGAAGGCGCTACACCAGTCGGCCCGGTAGTCGGACCGCTCCAAGTACAGGGAATGCTCCCCGTCGAGGCTCACCATACCTATGCTGATTAGGTCGCAGTCCAGCAGGTCGGTGAACTCGGTATCAAGAAAAATTAGCATGGCTATGACCTCCTTGGGCGATATGAGAATCTGTTTGCCTTCGCGTCTGCAAGGGCGTGATGCTCATGCTCGTCAGGATGGGTCTTGAAGTACGAATACAGCATCAGCTTGTTAATTTGCGAGCTCCTGATCCAGCAGGGCTCGATCCAGTCAGGCACGCGGCCTTCCAGCCCTTGCACGAATAGCCCCCAGTCGTATTCGGAGTCATAGCAAATTTGGATCGGATCATCACGCTTGATGATCTGGAGCCACTTCAAAATTTGTTCACGCAGGTCCTCTGCTTCACAGAATGCGTGAGGGTCTTTGCCGAGCTGGGGAACGACCACATCGCGCACGAAGTCGCTACATCGTGCCATCGCAAAAGGGACCTCAATGTAGCACTCTTCCCCTAACTCCCCCGCCATGCCCAAACTGATTAATTCTGGCATGGCAAAGTCGGTGAACTCAGTGTCGATAAAGACGCGCATCACTGAAAATCGCCTTCGTCTTTACGCTCTAGGAGCCATGCTACAAGGCGGTCGACGTCAGCTTCGGTCAGAAGCCCATTCGTATTGTGGGAGATCGTGAACCATGGCTCATGCGAGTCAGTACGGCATACAAGGTCAAAGGATCGCTTTCTTAAGACTATGGGGATGAGCTTCTTCTCTGTCATATCTTGGGCTTCGTTCCAGTCCATAACAGTCCTTATGTTTGCAAATCTTGCAACAGCTCTGTTGAGGATTTGATTGAACTTGAAGTCGGGGTCGATGACTTTTCACCCTGAATTTTGAGTCGTCCACGACGTGGGAGTCAATTAAGAGTGTTTTCTGTGCATGTCAGTTTCTGAATGGTAAGCTAGAAAAAACAGCAGCTTAGAAGTTTTTACAGTTTTATATTTTTGTGTATCAACTATTTGCCCTGCTCAAAATCAACCGTAGGCATTCTGTCATGCCGTCAATATACGACTTTGAAAGTGGGGCTGTCTTCGGCACGCATCTGACGTCGATCGTACACGCGCGTTGTCGAAATATTGGCGTGTCCTAGCCACTGTTGCACCTTGGCGATATCGGCGTCGTGTTCAAGCGCGTTGGTGGCGGCTGTAGCGCGCAGCGCGTGCGGGCCGAAGCCATCGACATTAATGTTGGCCAGGATGGCGTACTTGGCCAGAACTTTGTAGACGCCATCAGGTGTGATCCCTCGAGCACCGCGGGCGTTGTTGCTCACAGGCCGGAACAGCGGACTAACCTTTTCGTCGACACCGTGCCCAGTCGCCTCTAAGTAGGCAGTGATCGCGTTGGCCGCAGCAGGGTGTAGTGGAACATAACGGATTTTATTACCCTTGCCATGCACCTGCAGGTGACGCACGCCGCGGCGGTCCTGCAGGTCGACCAGGCGCAGCGAGCACAGTTCAGCGCGGCGCAGGCCGTGGTACAGCAAGGTAGCCAGCATTGCGCGATCGCGCAGGCCCGACAAGGTTGATGCATCCGGCGCCGCCAGCAGCGCACGCGCCTGGTGGTCTCCGATCGCCGGCGTTTTTCCTTCGTGGCTATCGTTCTTGGGCCGTTTTACGCCGTCGACGGGATTGCCTTGGATGGCGTTGGCTTCGCACAGCGAATCGAACAGAGACGACAGCGCCGCTAGCTTGCGCCGGATCGTGGCGCCGGACAATGCCCGCAGCTCTAAGTCACGGCGCCAGGCTAGGATGTGAGCGCGCTCAACCTGGCGGAATGCGTATGGGTCCGTAATGCCGGTGAACGTCATGAATTCCTGGACGTCGTTCTGATACGCGCGCCGTGTTTGAGGACTGTCGATGTTGGCGAACCAGGTTAGCGCGGGCGGAACATCGGCCAATTGTTGGAACCGATCTGCTGTGAGCGACCTGCTGCTGGCTGGCGCCACCGTCTCGATAACCAGATCTTGTTTTCCAGACATCATCGCATTCGTTCGAATCAGCTGCCGGTTTTCACATCAAAATGCTTCTGAATGTGCTCGTATTGCACTTCGGCCGTGCCGCCATCGGCAATCGCCATGGCCTCTGCGTACCGAACTAGGTAGGTCTGAACAACCTTGTATGTCGAGACAGCCTGCGAGATGACGCTGCCGCCTGGTGCGATCATGGTCAACACTTTTCCATCTTCGTACTCCAGGTTCGGCACATAGGCGATACCTGTAATCAAATCGACGACGGCCGCACGGCCATCGATGCTGTGGTCATGGAGACCGTGGAGGCTAGCGAGGAATCTGATGATGCTGGCTGCAACGGGTTGGTTTTCTGTTGGCATGCGGATTCTCGAACAAATGTGGCTGCGCACCAAGTAGCGCGCTGCGGGCGCCAGGACATCGCCCAAGCCAACTCTACTATTGATAACGTATTTTATCAATAGTAAATCGCTTCGACTTGAGTGCCACTCGCAACTCTCGAGGTGCAGCGCGATTCCGATCAACTAGCTAGAAACCAGTGAAGCAGCGGCGCCTAGAAACGTGCGGAGGACGCACTTTGGAGCGCCTGCTGGTAGACGAGGCAGCGAAGCGACCAACATACTTAATGGCTCGACGGAAAACCAGTACGCAGAATGACATGCACGCGTGAGTGCGCACGGAAGTCGACAGGTAACGCGCAGGCGCGTATGAGGGGATATTCCGTTCCCTAAAAAGACGACGTGCGAAAAATTTTCCAGGCAAGGCCATCAATGTGTGCACCAGCTTGCTGACCCTCAAAGAAATTAAGGTCCCCAGTATGGGGTAATGACTGTTTGTGCGCACAGTACTTATATTGTTGGTTTTTATATAATGATCTTTTACATATTTCATGTTGCGTGCGCTTCAGGTGCTGAAGAACTGGGGCGAGGCAGAACTGAACGTCCATATGAATGAACGTCGACTTAAGCCGCGTATTGACTTCTCGTCCCTGCAAATCCGAGAGCATCTTGTATTCCGTTTTAACAATGCTCTTGGGCCACCGAACAAGGCTGACTTGGCTATACAAGACGCTTTTTTAAAAGGGACGATGAACCCAGGCGAGGCACAGCTTTTTATTAGCATGTGCGAGTATGTACTTGAGATAGTTGAAAGGCATGCTAGGCGCGATCATCTTGGGTGACCGCCGCAATAACGGT
>Ga0308157_10007205_pt1 | contig 12999 bp, 10 predicted proteins | sample PhyBR1_FD_201035 | JGI IMG/M metagenome (GOLD analysis project Ga0308157, IMG submission 201035) | Phyllosphere microbial communities from UC Gill Tract Community Farm, Albany, California, United States - DLSLB.R1 | ecosystem: Host-associated > Plants > Phyllosphere > Unclassified | place: USA...
AGGGGATGATGGAGGCGTTGCTTTCTGGGGAGGAAAAGTACATGCGTCTTTCTGTGTTCGGCTGCGGCTATCTCGGTGCGGTGCACGCAGCCGCAATGGCATCCATCGGCCATGAGGTGGTCGGTGTGGACGTCGATCCCCGCAAGATCGAGTCGCTCGCCAAGGGCGAGGCGCCGTTCTTCGAGCCCGGTCTGCAGCAGCTCCTGTCGGAGGGCATCGCGTCGGGCCGCCTGTCGTTCACGACGGATGCTTCCGCCGCCCACGGCGCGAAGGTGCATTTCGTCGGAGTCGGCACCCCTCAGCAGGCCGGGGGCCATGCCGCCGACCTAACCTACGTGAACACGGCGATCGACGACCTGCTCCCCCATCTGTCCGCGGGCGACATCGTCGCCGGCAAGTCGACGGTGCCCGTCGGAACGGCGGCCGAGCTGGCGCCGCGCATCGCCGCCGCCGGCGCCGTGCTCGTGTGGAATCCGGAGTTCCTGAGGGAGGGGTGGGCGGTGCAGGACACCATCGACCCCGACCGCCTGGTCGCCGGTGTCCCCTCCGGTGAGGAGGGCCAGCGCGCGGCAGAGGTGCTGCGCGAGGTCTATCACCCGGCTGTCGCGAAGGGCACCCCGTTCATCGTCACCGACTACGCCACCGCAGAGCTGGTGAAGGTGTCTGCGAACGCGTTCCTCGCCACCAAGATCTCGTTCATCAACGCCATGGCCGAGATCGCCGAGGCGACCGGGGCGGATGTCACGCAGCTCGCCGACGCGATAGGCCACGACGCGCGGATCGGTCGCAAGTTCCTCGGCGCAGGCATCGGATTCGGCGGCGGATGCCTGCCGAAAGACATCCGCGCTTTCGCCGCGCGGGCGGAGGAGCTCGGGCGGGGCGAGTCGGTGAACTTCCTGCGCGAGGTCGATGCGATCAATCTGCGCCGCCGCGAACGTGCGGTCCAGCTCGTCGTCGATGGTCTGGGCGGCAGCGTGTACGGCAAGAAGGTGGCTGTGCTGGGCGCAGCGTTCAAGCCGCACAGCGATGACGTGCGCGACTCCCCTGCACTCGATGTGGCCGTCCGACTGAACGGTCTGGGCGCGGACGTCGTCGTGACCGATCCTCAGGCGATCGAGAACGCGCGCCGACTGCACCCGCAGCTGACGTTCGAAGCGGATCGCGACGAGACGATCCGCGGCGCCGCGGCCGTGGTGATGGTGACCGAATGGGACGAGTACCGTCGCGAGCTGTCACCAGAGCACGCCGGGTCGCTCACCGACGGACGCGTGGTGGTCGACGGCCGCAACGGCCTGGATGCCGCTGCGTGGCGTGCCGCCGGATGGTCGTATTACGGGATGGGACGACCCTAGTGACGGGCCTTCTCGTCCACGAGTGGATCGAGTCCTCGGGCGGGGCGGAGAACGTGCTCGAGGCGATGGCGCGGGCCTTTCCCGATGCCGACATCCAGTGTCTGTGGGACGACGCTCCGCACCGTTTCGTCGATCGCTCGGTTCGCGAGACATGGCTGGCGCGCACGCCGCTGCGCCGGCACAAGGCGCTGGCGCTGCCGTTCACCGTCGGCGCCTGGCGACGGCTACCGGCGTCGCGCGATTACGAGTGGATGCTGGTGAGTTCGCACCTGTTCGCCCACCACGCGACGCTCGCGGGCCGTGACGTGCCGAAGTACGTCTACGCCCACACGCCGGCGAGGTACATCTGGAATCCCGAGCTCGATGAGCGCGGGAACAGCCTGGCTGTTAGGGCCGTGTCGCCGCTGTTCCAGCGCATCGATCGCCGGCGCGCGCAGGAGGCCACCGCCATCGCGGCGAACAGTGCGTTCGTGCGCGACAGGATCGCCCAGGCCTGGGACCGCGAGGCGACCGTGATCCACCCGCCGGTCGCGGTGGAGCGCATCCTCTCGCAGAGCGACTGGCGCACGCAGGTGGCAGATGCCGATGAGCGGCGCCTGCTGGAGCAGCTGCCGACCCCGTTCATCCTCGGCGCCTCCCGGTTCATCCCCTACAAGCGGCTGGACCTCGTGATCGCCGCCGGTGAGCGGACTGGTCTGCCCGTCGTGATCGCAGGTCGCGGCCCGGAGGAACAGCGCCTGCGCACGATCGCCGCGACCGCGAAGGTGCCCGTGCGGATCGTCGTCTCCCCCTCAGATGCGCTGCTGTACGCGCTCATGCAGCTCGCCAGCGTGTTCGTCTTCCCTCCCGTGGAGGACTTCGGCATCGTCCCCGTCGAGTCGCAGGCCGCCGGCACGCCGGTGGTGACCGGTCCAGTGGGCGGGCAGGTGGAGACGTTCGTGGACGGTGTGAGCGGGGTCGCAGCCGCATCGACGGCTGCCACGGACCTTGCGGATGCCGTGCGACGAGCGGCCTCCCTGCCGGCGTTCGAGCCGCGAGATGCGACCGCACGATTCGACGAACCTGCATTCCGCGAGCACATCGACCGGTTCGTCTCATGATCGCCATCAACTGCCGGTTTCTCACTCAGGACCTCACAGGTGTCCAACGCTTCGCTGAGGAGATCACGGCGGAGCTCGCGAGGACTAGAGACGATGTGCGGCTGTTCGCACCGCCCGGCGCTCTCCGCCACACGGCTCTCGGCGGACGCGAGGTCGAGCAGGTCGGGACAGCGAGCGGTCACAGGTGGGAGCAATGGGACCTGCCCCGCGTGCTTCGCCGCGACCACGGTTCACCCCTGCTCCTGTCGTTGATGAACACCGGCCCCGTGCTGTACCGGAACCAGGTCGTCACGCATCATGACGTGACATATGTCCGGTTCCCGCAGACGTACACGAAGCGATTCCGCATCGCGTATCGGATGCTTTCGTCGTTGACGCTTCACCGCGCTCGACAGGTCATCACGGTGAGCGAGTTCTCCCGCCGGGAGATCGTGGACGTGTACGGCATCGACTTGGAGAAGATCAGAGTCGTGCCGAACGCCGCCGGATCCGCGTTCCGCCGCCCGCACCTGGAAAGCAGACCCGCCTATTTCCTGGCCGTCGCCTCATTCCTCCCGCACAAGAACATCGATCGGATGGTGGATGCCTTCGAGCGATATCGGGCGGAGTCGGGAAGCACGACGGCACTGCGGCTCGTCGGAAGTGCACGCCCGACGTCGATGGCGCGATCGGATGGTTCTCCTCGTGCGACCCCCGGTGTGGAGCTCCTCGGTCGCGTAGACGATCAGCTGTTGCAGGAGCTCTATGCAGGCGCCCGCGGGTTCATCTTCCCCTCCTTGTACGAGGGATTCGGCGTGCCGCCTCTTGAGGCGCAATCTGCGGGAGCACCGGTCGCGGCTGCTGATATCCCGCCCTTGCGAGAGGCTCTCGGGGAGTCCGCACTGTTCTTCGATCCGGGTGACGAGGGGGCGATGATCTCGTCCCTGAGAATCCTCGACTCCGAGGCGGAAGTTCGCGATCGCCTTCGCTCGGCCGGGGCGGACAACGTCGACCGATACTCTTGGTCGGGGTCGGCCGAGAGGGTCTCGGCGTCCCTTGACGATCTGCATGGGGACCGATGAGCCGCGACACCGAGTTCCGGATGCCGGAACACTCCGTGGCAGTGTCCAGTGCGTTCGACGAGAATGCGATCCGTGCCATCGCACAGCGCGCCAGCCGCCACGGGATCCTCACCCGGCGGGCGATCCGCGACCAGGCACCTCTGCTCAGCCTCGCCAGAGGCGCGGCCAGGGTCCTTCCCCGTTCCAAAACGATCAGCGGGTTCGTCGCGAAACAGTCGGCTCGGGTAGCGACCGGCGCTCTTCCTGAGGATGTGCGGCTTTCTCCCGGTTCCGAGTTCATCCGAGTTCTCGGCGGGCGCGTCCGCAGTCCACTCACGCACACCCTCGGTAACGCGACGTGGAAGGTCGCTTACGATCGGGCAGCGCGTCATGTCGACTTCGGCGACGCACGGACGCTTATCTCGATGCCGGGCTCATCGCTCGAGACCTTCACGCGAAACAGCGATCGACGCCTCGTGCTTCATGAGATCGACGCCCACCCACGAGTGCGCAACGAGCGGCTCGAGGCCTTCTATGGAGCACGTCGTGCGAAGGCCGAGACATATCCCGATTGGTTCGTCGATCGGATCGAGACCGAGCTCGATCTCGCCGACGACGTGCTGGTTCCCGGGCGCGTGGTTGCAGGTCAGATGCGGAGCAACGGCGTCGAGGATTCGAAGATCATTCAGATCCCGTATGGAGTCGACCCGGGAGTCTTCCGGCCTCCAACCGAGCAGATACCGACTCGTCGGGCTCGCCCACGCGTCGTCTTCACCGGGCAGATCTGCCTCAGGAAGGGAGTCGGCTTCCTCCTGGAAGCGGTGAAGGGCCTCCAGCTCGATCTTGTCCTTGTGGGTTCCGTCTTCGACAGGCAGCTGGTCCGCGCGCTGCCTTCCAACGTCCGTCTGCTCGGCACGCTGTCTGCCACGCAGCTCGCCCGGCTCTACGCGGAATCCGACGCGTTCGTGCTGCCGAGCATTGAGGACAACTTCGCCCTCGTGGTCACGGAGGCCGAAGCCGCGGGCCTGCCAGTGATCACGACCTTCGAAACAGGTTCGCACGAACTGCTCGGCCCGGCGCACACGATTCTCCGGGCCGGAGACGTCGCGTCGCTTCGAGACGCGCTGACCGCGCACGAGATGCTGGCGTGGGACGAGCGTCGCGAGAACGCCGACCTCGCCGGCTCCAGGCATGCTCGTTCCTGGGACGACTATGGAGATGCGGTTCTGAGAGAGGTGAGCACACCATGACTTCTACGGAGTGGACCGTCTCCGCAGTGATCCCCACCATCGGCAGGCCCGAGCTGCGTCTCGCCGTCGAATCGGCCCTGCGCCAGACCGAGCATCTCCTCGAAGTCATCGTCGCCGCCGACACTGACCACGAGCTCGACCTCCCGGACGATTCTCGAGTGATCGTCATCCGCACCGGTCCGCGCGCCGGAGGGAACGTCGCGCGCATGGCGGGAATCCGAGCTGCTCGTGGCGAGCTGATCGCACTTCTCGACGATGACGACGAATGGATGCCTGACAAGCTGGCTCGTCAGATCCTCGCCGTGCAGTCTGCAGGCGCACATGACGTTCCGTGGATCAGTTCGACGCTCGTTCTCGAACCCAGTGGTCGCGCATGGCCCGAACGTCGGCTGGCCCCCGGCGAACCCCTCCCCAGCTACCTGTTCCGAAAGGACCGGGTGAAGGCTGGTCAGGGTGCGATGCACACCTCGACCCTCCTGTTCCCGAGGTCCCTCGCCATCGAGATCCCCTTCGACGAGAGTCTCCGCTTCCACCAGGACATCGATTGGCTCATTCGCGTCGACCGGGACGCAACGGCGCTGCGAGTGACACAGGTGGACGCGGCGCTCACTCAGCTCGGCGAAGGCGGGGGCTCGGTCTCGAGAGGGATCGCTCCGGAGCGCTCCCTCGAGTGGGCCCACGATGCCCTCGCTCACGTCGACAGGCGAGTTCGCGGCGACTTCCTCGTCACCGTCACATATTTCCAGGCATGTCGGCATCGTCGACCAGGAGCGGCGCTCCGCGTTCTGCGGTCGGCTTACACGTGGGGGCGTCCCGGTGTGAGAACAGCGCCCTCGGTCCTGGTCCTTCCGCTGAAGGTGTTGACCGGGAAGGGCATCGCATGAGCAGAAGAGACATGGCCCAGGTGGGCTCGATTACTGATGTCGCGGCGCTGATGCCAGGCGCCGAGCGGTTCGACTCGACTGGCGGTGCGATCGCTTCCTGGGTACGCGAGACGTATTCACGCTCGAAGCACAGCACTCTCGTTGCAAGTCCACGGGCGACCGAGAGTTTTGCGGCTCCAGTTCCGATTGCCAATGTCCGGCTATATGACGCTTACGAGCGTGTGCTCAGCAGCACGTCCAGATTGTTGGCACCTCGAATCGGAAAATCCTTCCAAGTCGTATACAACCGCCTGCTCTGGGACCGCCTCTGGGTCCGGTCCGCCTACCGCCGGATCCGCGAAGCGAAACTCATTCACATACACAATCGCCCGCACTACGCAAGAGAGCTTCGCGAAGCCGGCTTCACCGGCGCGGTGATTCTGCATATGCATAATGACCTTCGAACCTACGTCACCATGGACGAGTCCGCGGAAGTCTTTTCCCACATCGACTATGTCGCATTCTGCAGCGACTTCGTCAGGGACCGTGCAGTCGAATCATTCCCTGCTCTGCCCCCATCCGCCGTCGTGGCTAATGGCGTCTCACGTTCACAGATAGACCGACGAGTTGAGAGGCAGCCTTCGGCTACGCTTCGGTTGATCTACGCCGGACGCATCATTCCAGAGAAGGGACCACTCGAGGCTGTGGCCATCTGTGGCGAACTGCGGCGCCGGGGAATCAAGGCGAACCTCGACCTGGTCGGAGGAACAGGCACCGGCTCGGAGAATGGGCCTACCCAATACCTGTCGCAGGTCGAGGCAGCGGTGAGCGCCCTGAATCGGCGCGAAGGCGACACAGTGGCTAGGTTTCTCGGGCCTCGCCCGCACGACGAGGTCTTCGACCTGTTCGCCGCCAACGACATCTTCCTACTTCCCTGCAGTTGGGAGGAGCCGTTCGGGATGGTCGCGCTAGAGGCGATGGCGAAGGGATGTGTGCCCGTGGTGTCTGATCGCGGCGGGTTGCCAGACGTCGTCCAAGATGGTGGCGTCGCCGTTCGGATCCCTGAGGACCAGCGCGAGGTCCCCGTTGTCTTCGCGGATGCAATCGAACGAGTCAACACGCCGGATGACTTGACTCGCCTACGCGCTTGTGGTTGGAACCGTGCCGAACAGCTCACTTGGGAGAGCGTTGCAACCTCCTTCGATGACCTGATTGAGATCGCTCTCCGAGCAGTGAGCTAGAATCACTGCGTAACGCACGGCCGTTCTCTGTCAAGGCAGCGACCTAACCCGGTTGCCGTTGCCACCGAGAAGACGGGGACTTTCGGATGAGTACAAGCTTCGACGCACGCGCGCTACCTGGATCAGCCGATCGACACGTCAGCGACTCAGGTCTCCATTCGGATGCCGCCATCCTCGCGAATGGGCGTCGCCGTCGTATCCAACTGGCGGCTCTCGCGATTGCTTTGCTTTGCTACACCACGCTCGGTTGGGCGGTGTCGCTCGTACAGTCAGGACGGATCCCACCCACGGCACTAACGACGGCTTCGGTTGCCTTGACGCCACTCGGCACCACTTTGAGGAATGCTGCGCCACTCCTCGTATGGGCTGTGGCTGGAATTATCCTGCTTGCCAACTTCTCCAGGCTTTCACGACGCTCCCCGCACCGCGTTATTCTGACACTCTCTGCAGTGGGGCTTCTGTGGCTAACTCACGTTGTCAACACCCAGTCGGTCAGTTCTGGAATCACATTTGTCACGTTGGTAGCGGTGATCGCAGTCGCTGTCTGGAGCATCGACACTCAGCCCGAAGACCTCGTCGTCCTGGGCTGGCTCGGCTTTGCTATTGCAGCTGTCTCACTGTTGATGGCCGCAACCACCGATATCGCTTGGACTGACGAGACCGAGGACAGCAAGGCACTCATCGGCCACGCCGTGCTTGCCGGATTCTTTCCGCAGATGAACCCACTGGGCATGTCAATGGCGATCGCGCTGCCGTTCACGCTGTTGTTCAAGCGCCGCCTGCTCAGAGTCGTGGGCTTCGCATCTGTTGCACTCACCTTGTTGATGGCCTCGAGCCGCACAGCCGTTATTGCGACCGGCATAGCACTGGTCGTCGGGCTTGTCTTGCGATGGATCCCGTCGAAGAGCCGGCCGATTGTCGGCTACCTGGCAAGTGGAATCGTTGTCGTCGTCTCGATTATCGTGCCGTTGCGCTCCGACGACTCCGCATTCACCAGCCGCGGCGCGGTGTGGCGAGCTTCCTTCGATCTGTTCCCGGAACGGCCGTTTTGGGGGTACGGCCCTGGGGTGTACGGGCTCGAAGGTGAGGTGTCTCGGATCGTTAACGGCGCGTACTGGCACGGTCACAACATGCTGATCACATTCGCTCTGATCGGAGGCATCGTCGCCCTCATCGCATTGGCGCTGATCCTCATCCCTGCGATACACGCAGCCTTGGTCCATGCCAAGGCCGGAGCGATTCTCCCCATGATGGCGGTCATGACGATACTTGCACTGGGGATCGCAGAAGTGCCGATCCGCCCTAGCGAGTTCGATGGGGTGGCATGGATATCGTGGCTGTGCTTGTTTGCGATAGGAAACCTTAGCCCGCGCCCCGAGCAGGTCGCCCCCGCCTTCGACTCGGATGCAGAACGGCCGCCCAGGAATTGGCGAAACGCATCACGCATGTAGATGTCCGGAAACACCTCGTTCCGGGCCAAATGTCATTCGAATCCGACTACAGGGGGACGCTACGAATGTCGGTTCTCACGCTGATCATCGGACTTGACCGCAACTACCGCGGAGCCGAGCTGGAAGTGCAGCTGCAAGCCATTGGTATCCGGAACCAAAGATCACCGGGGGTCGAGGGCGAGTACGGCGGACACCCTCTGACCGGCTATGCGAGCACGGAGGGGGCTCGTGTTGTGTACGGACGCGAACTGCGCTCCGGAGAGATTGGTTGTGCACTGGCCCACCGCGAAAGCTATCTCACCTTTCTGTCCTCCGCCGCCGATTGGGCCCTCATCTTCGAGGACGACGCCCGTATCGTGAGGCCAGACGCACTCGCTGCAGTCTTCGCGCATCTGACGGCGCTCCCGGCCTTTGATGAGCCTGCAATCCTGATGCTCTATGGACGTCAAATGATCGGGGATCCCCGATCCAAACTGATGCTCGGCGAAGTCGAAGTTCAGCAGTTGATCCTGACGCCCATGACCGCCACAGCGTATTTCATCAACCGCACTGCTGCGCAACACATCATCGATACCGGTCTGCCGCTTCGAAACCCCGCAGACTGGCCGGTCAGCGTCGAGGGCACCGTGCGGTTTGCGGGCGCATACCCATGGATCGCGATGCCGGACGAAGTTGGCGCCCCCTCATCGATTGGCGAACGTGGCGAAGCTCGAAGCCCTGTGCGCATATTCCTGAACCGACTTGATTCGCTCTTCTTTGTGAAGTTTCTCAAGAAACGCAAATTCTACCGGTCATCAAGAGAGTATTGGGATTGGGAGGTCCGACGCCGGTTTATGCAATTGTTGCTCAGGCAACACCCATACAGAGTCCCCGACGGCTCCACGACGCTTCCCGAAGCGGCCGCGCTCACATTGGCGGTCGATCGCGTATTCAGAGGCCACCACGATCGGAGTCTTATCGAATACCTTTCACGAGACCTGACGAAGGCGCTTGACCGCCCGGACGCCACCGAGCGCGCAGCCGAAGCCGATCTCGGCTCATGACAAACCTCCAACGGGCAACCCTGTCGGGTTCTTTCTGGGTAGCGATCTCCGTCCTGTTCGCGGCGGTGGTCCAACTGGCGCAACTTGCCTCTGTGGCAAGGGTGCTCGAACCAACACAAGTAGGTGTTGTCGCGGCGAGTCTCGTGATCCTGGCGCTGGCGGACACGATCGCGAACATGGGCATCGCCAACTCGATCATCCAGCGGCAAAATGCCTCTCGAGACGAACTTTCTTCGCTCTATTGGCTCAATGTCCTGGTCGGAATCGTGATCGCAGTTGCCCTGTACGTATCCGCGCCGCTGTTCGAGTGGTTCTTCCGCATGCCAGAACTGACTGCTCTCGTGCACGTCATCGCCTTGGGATTCATCTTCTCTCCCCATGGACAAGTCCCCAGAGGGATCCTGGAACGTCGCATGGCCTTCCGCTCAGTCGCAGTCATCGAAATGGTCGGTGCGGCGACAATCCTCGCCGCGACTCTTGTCTTGCTCTTCCTCGGCGCCGGCCCGGTTGCCGTCGCGGCAGCGTATGCCTTCTCGGTCAGCCTCAAAGCGTTGTTGTTTGTCTATGCTTCGCGTCGCGAGTTCTTTCCCCGCTTCCATTTCAGACTCGTCGAGACGACTCGATTCCTGTCTTTCGGCCTCATCACCAGCCTCGACATGATCGTTAGCTTCTTCGCTGCGAACATTGGCAGCTTCGCAGTAGGCCGGCTGGTCTCACCGACTGCTCTTGGCGGCTACAATCTCGCATTCACCTACGCCGTTAATACGCCGGCGCGACTGAATGGGGTTGTCACCAGAGTAGCCTTCCCCGCAATGTCTCAAATCCAATCTGACCGCTCACGACAGGCGCGAGCGATACGTCGGGTCATCGAAACCGTGACGATCGTGAATGCCCCGCTCCTGGTCACACTTGCGATCGTTGCGTTGCCCTTCACCGAGGTATTCTTCGGGCCGAATTGGCTCTGGGTAGCTGCACTGATCCAGGTTCTGTCGGGCGTCGGCCTCACCCGAGCCATGGGAAATCCGATGGGCGCCATACTCATGGCACTCAACCGAATGGGCGTCGGCTTGATAGTGAACGTGATCAAGTCCAGCGTTCACATCGCCGTTGTCATTTTCGGGGCGATTTGGGGCGGAGTATTCGGGGCTGCCTGGGCTGCGGTGATCATGGGTGTTGTGACGCTCGCTACCAACGTCGTGCTGCTCAAGACTCTCGCAGGCATTCCCGCGCGAACGGGGATACTCGATCACGTTCGGCCATTGCTCTACTCGATACCGCTCGCCATCGTGGGGGTCGGGATGATGTGGGTCACCAGCTGGCTAGGGATGATTCCGCTGGTCACCCTCATCGTTGTGTGCGCCGCCTGCGGAGTCACCTACCTGTGCACGCTGATGGTCACCCGTCACTTTCTTGTGCAGACTCTGACTGCTTTCCTACGCCCTTCGAGTGGTAGTTCCGTCTAGTCCCGCGCGAAATCGGCTCGCGGTCGTGTATTCCCGGCGGTGGTGAGCGTTCATGGGCGCCAGCCGCCCGGCGCGTCATCGTCGTTCTCGATACCCTGACGTAACTCATCACAGACGCGTCCGAAGGAGGCTCCACATGAAACGCGCACTCGTCACCGGAATCACCGGCCAGGACGGTTCGTATCTCGCCGAGTTGTTGCTCGCCAAAGGCTACGAGGTGCACGGGATCATCCGCCGAGCATCCACCTTCAATACAGCACGCATAGACCACCTCTACGTGGACCCGCACGAGTCCGGCGCGCGGCTCAAATTGCACTACGGCGACCTTCGCGATGGTTCCCGTCTTGTGACGCTTCTCCAGCAGGTGGATCCCGACGAGGTGTATAACCTGGCGGCTCAGTCTCACGTCCGGGTGTCTTTTGATGAGCCCGAGCACACGGCCGACACCACAGGAACGGGCACCGTTCGATTGCTGGAAGCAGTGAGACTCTCCGGCATCTCCACCCGCTTCTACCAGGCATCGTCCTCGGAACTGTACGGCGCGACGCCCCCGCCTCAGAGCGAGACGACTCCCTTCTACCCACGTTCCCCGTACGCCGCCGCCAAGCTCTACTCGTTCTGGATCACAAAGAACTACCGCGAGGCATACAGGATGTATGCCGTCAACGGAATCCTGTTCAATCACGAATCGCCCCGACGGGGCGAGACCTTCGTGACACGTAAGATCACGCGCGCAGTCGCACGCATCAAAGCCGGGCAGCAGAGCGACTTGTACCTCGGCAATCTCGATGCGATCCGAGATTGGGGCTATGCCGCGGAGTATGTCGAGGGAATGTGGAGGATGCTGCAGGCAGACGCGCCAGACGACTACGTGCTCGCCACCGGGGTCGGGTATTCGATTCGAGACTTCCTCGACGCGGCATTCAGCCACGTGGGCATGAACTGGCAGGATTACGTTCGTTTCGACGAGCGCTATCTCCGGCCCACGGAGGTCGATGCGCTGATCGGTGACCCGTCCAAGGCCCGTGATGCGCTCGGATGGGAGGCGACTGTGGACGGGCTCGACCTGGCTCGCCTGATGGTCGAGGCGGACGTCCAGGCGCTGGCACATGAGGGCCGCCCGTGGGTGGACACCGTGACACTCGACGGGTGGACGAGACGATGACCTTCGAGCCGAAGGAATTGGATCGCGGCGCACGCACGTACGTCGCCGGACACCGCGGATTGGTCGGCTCGGCAATCTGGCGCCGGTTCGAAGCTGCAGGCTTCGGCGACCTCGTGGGACGCAGCTCGAAGGAACTCGACCTGAAGGATCGGGGGAGAGCATTCGACTTCTTCCGAGAGCAACGCCCGAAATATGTTGTTCTGGCCGCGGCGAAGGTCGGCGGAATCCTTGCGAACAGCACGTACCCCGTCGACTTTCTGAGCGAGAACATCCAGATCCAGACGAACGTCATCGACGCTGCACTGGAGGCCGGGGTCGAGCGTCTCCTCTTCCTCGGGTCATCCTGCATCTACCCGAAGTTCGCCGAGCAGCCGATCCGCGAGGACTCCCTCCTGACGGGGCACCTGGAGCCGACCAACGACGCCTATGCCATCGCGAAGATCACGGGCATTCTCCACATCCAGGCGGTCCGCCGCCAGTACGGGCTGCCCTGGATCTCGGCAATGCCGACGAATCTCTATGGCCCGAACGACAACTTCTCACCCCGTGGCTCCCATGTGCTGCCTGCCTTGATTCGCAGATATGACGAGGCGGCGACGGCAGGTGCTCCTGTCGTGACCAACTGGGGAACGGGTACTCCTCGCCGCGAATTCCTGCACGCCGACGACATGGCGGATGCATGTCTCCATCTCCTGGAGCATTACGACGGCGACGATCAAGTGAACGTCGGCACGGGGCGCGACGCCACGATCAGCGAGATCGCCGATGCCATCGCGGAAGCGACGGGATTCCACGGCGTCACCGAGTGGGACACCGCCAAGCCGGATGGGACACCGCAGAAACTCCTCGACGTCTCACGCCTGGCGGAGCTCGGCTGGACGCCGTCGATCAGTCTTGGCGATGGGATCGCGCAGACCGTGGCGTGGTACCGGGAGCATCGAGAGCACCTGCGCGAGTGAGGCCCTGACGCAGTCGGTGGTACCTTCGTCAGGGGTCAGGAGCTGACCCCTGACGAAGGACGCGGAGGGAAG
>Ga0308157_10007206_pt1 | contig 12998 bp, 11 predicted proteins | sample PhyBR1_FD_201035 | JGI IMG/M metagenome (GOLD analysis project Ga0308157, IMG submission 201035) | Phyllosphere microbial communities from UC Gill Tract Community Farm, Albany, California, United States - DLSLB.R1 | ecosystem: Host-associated > Plants > Phyllosphere > Unclassified | place: USA...
ATTTTTTCCCGAACGATTTTTCCGAAGTGAAAGGCCAGGAAACTGCAAAACGCGCCATGGAAGTTGCGGCAGCCGGCGGTCACAATATTATTCTTATCGGCCCACCAGGCAGCGGAAAAACCATGCTCGCGAAACGTGTCCCCACAATTTTACCGCCTTTAACATTGCGCGAAGCTTTAGAAACCACAAAAATTCATTCCGTTGCCGGAAAAATCGGGACAGAAACTTCATTAATGACCGTACGGCCATTTCGCAGCCCGCATCACACGATTTCCGATGTAGCCATAATTTGATTGGAGGTTGTATCTTTGTACCAAAAATAGCCGATGACTCAAAAAGTTTGCATCTACTCCCGTGTTTCGACTAATGATGGGAAACAGGACACCAAAGGTCAGGTTGGAGTCCTAGTCGATTATGTTAAAAAGCATGGTTACAACGAAGATCAGATTGAAATATTTGAAGAGAACTTATCTGGATATATACGGATAAGTGACCGACCAAAATTACAAGAAATATCTTTACGCATAAAAAATAATCCCCAATATTATAGTACCGTATTTGTTACTGAGCTCAGTAGGTTGGGTAGAACGCCAAAAGACATCAAAAATCTTGTCGAGGAATGGACCGATTTAGGAGTCAATATTCACATAAGAAATAATGACCTTCAAACAATAACCAATGGCAAAAGAAACATGGTAACACATATGCTGATTGGTTTATTAGTTGAATTTTATAATTTTGAAGTTCAGACGTTCAAAGAACGTAGTAAATACGGAATGCTAAAATCTGCGCGAAATGGAAAAATGGGAGGTGGTATTTTTCATCTATATGGATATAAGAAAGATGCTTTAGGAAAGATGATTATTGATGACCAAGAAGCAAAGGTGGTGGCAAAGATTTATGATTTATATCTTGAAGGAAATGGAGTCAAGGTAATTGCGAACATATTAAACAGGGATGATGTACCAACAAAAACTAAAGCATCTTTTCCAGAAAAAATAATAAACAAAAAAACGGGCAGGAAAGGAAAGGATATCAAATGGACAGATGGCCAGGTTTATTCAATCCTTACAAATCCAACTTATATTGGACAAAGGAAGTTTCTTGACGAAGTTGTTGCGAGTCCGATTATCATACAAGAGGAAATATTCAACAGTATTCAAGAGAGATTAAGAGGACGAAATTCCAAAGGGAACAGTGTGTACATCTATCTTCTCAAAGGTATAGCTGTGTGCGGACAATGCGGACGGAACTATGTGGGAAGATACAAACCAGCTCCGAAAGGAGATAAGGTCTACAAATGTTCTTCTACGAGAATAGGTAATCATTCGTGCACCAGCAAGGGTGTTAATATTAAACAAATAGAGAGTATACTTTATCATTTTTCGTGGCATATAATTAAGGTGGTAAATTACCTTAATTTTTCTCACGAAGTTCGGGACGGGCTTTCCTCAAGCATAACAATTCTTGAAAATGAGCTTTCTAGTGTTGAATATGAAATTAAAAAAATAGAATTACGGGAGGACAGGTTATTGGAACTCTTTCTTGATAGTCAGTTAAATAAGAATGAGTATTATACGCATAAAGAAAAAAACGAAGGAAAACTGGAAGTAAAAAAGAAAAGGTTAAGGGGCATAAAACGTGAAATATCGATAAAGAAAAGGGAACTAAATAATACCACAAAAACTGAAATTATAGATTCAAATGAGAACCGAACTGTGCTGCAAGATTACTTTGTTAAAGTTTACAACAAAATTGTGATTGATTCCCAAAATGAGGATTACTATACAATTACCGCTGAAATCCAACTACTAAATAACCACAAATTCATTTTTGATATTCTAGTTGATAAATCAGCACTACGAAAAAGGGAGAAGAATTACTATTATACTATTAATAATATAAAACTACTACATAAAGAGGACATAGTACTTAATACTGGCCGGGACCTAAAAAACATACCAGCACTTGAACAAGAAAACATCGTGACCTTCGATAAAAGTTCTCTTATAGATTTAAACAAAAATAATGGATATCCCATTCCAACCGAATTAATTGCTAAGGAAGAAAAACATGGTGTAAGACAAGAATTTATTAAACTTCTAAGTATGTCTCTATGGAATCCTGTATGGTATAATGTTAATGAGGAATTCCAGATTGACATGAAGGATACTCTCACAGCGGATAAAACTGAACTTCGTACTTGAAATGAGCGTTGCCATATTTTACTTTCCCAACGCCATGAAATAGGACTCGTCAATTCCTATTGAATCAAATATTGCCCTTTATTTCAATCTAACTTTTTTGGCTACCTTACATTCCTGTAAATATTCATTCACTAATTCTTTTATAGTTATAAATGGATTTTTGGCTTTAGTACTCAAACCCATCGGAATCCCCGTCTCTTTTTCTATAAAGGTATGCAAGCATTTCCTCATTTCATCGCTAACACTTTTTTTTACTATTACTGAATCGTGAATTGTAATGAGTGGTTCATTCTCAAATCTATCGCAAAAACCTTTAACACCAATTCGCAAAAAATGGTATGCTTCTATTCTTTGAATGAGTAATGAAAACGGATTTTCGAATTTCTTATTTAATTCAGCACTGCCAAAATCTATATTCTGTAAAAATTCCACAATTAGATTTACGTTAGGGTATGCAGTTTTCATAGCTTTAACAAAATTATTATGATTCCTGTGATACTTATCATTTATAAAAAACATCATACCAGTTTTTGCATGTTTTCTATCGATCTTTGATAATCTGCCTTTAAGTATTTCCTTACGCTGAACATTGGTTTGTTCCATCATAAATTTAACATCCTGTAGGATAAATTCATAGAAATCGAAAAGATATAAGATACTCCCAAATTCCCTGATATCACAAATATTTTCAATTTTTCCAGACAAATAGAAGACGGGTGGTACGCCTTTGTTTAATATTTCACTTATATTACTTTTGAATTTTGTCGTATTTGTAGTATTTACATCCCATACATAGTTAAGGTTGTGAGTATCGACTTTAATTTTTTTCTTGCTACTAATAAACTCCTTATAAAGTTCAGGAAAAATAAAGCACAAAGACCCCTGTTTCTTACCATTGAAAAATTCAGAAGTTAAGATTCTGTTTAAAAAATATGGTTGAGATGCTGTTGCGTCAATCTCATCCACTAATTCACCATCTATTCTGATAAAATGTCTTAGTTCGCGCTTTAAACCAGTAAAAACCGAGTTAAACCTCTGATTGGTCATGGAAGTGCCGTCATTATAATTACCATTCTCAATATTTTCTAAATCGTTTGCAAACTTCAATTTAATTATTTTCAGCGTTAGTTTAAATTTCTCCGCATCATAAACACTTTTATCTATTGTTGCAATAGTAGTTTCAAACTCGTCAAATAATTGTGACATATAAGAATATACGGCCGAATCCAAAGTTATTCTCTTAGATAAACGGTCACTTAAGAACTGGAATTGGTTGTTTTTTTGCTTTTTATCCTTGACATAGTTATTATATTTTTGAATATATTTTCCAGTCCCCTCAACCAATTTTGTAGCTTGATTAAAAAAAAACTCATCTTTTAATTTGTACCGCGTTGATCTATTATCAGTGTAATTTGTCCCATCGGTCTCAATTACTGGATACGCATCATCAAAAAGGACCGCTTTTACGTCCGAGAATGTCTTCCCATATTTTTCATTGAAGATGGTACTGAATATTTTCTTAAAATAATTATCGTGTTTGGTTTCCTCCAGATATTTTGAATCAGGAATTAGGAAGTGAATAAGTAAAAAAGAACAGTCTTTAATATTTACTATTTCTGTCTTAGATTTTGTACCGTTATAAAGTTCCTCAACTTTGTTTATAATTTTGCTCACATCAATATTTGACGGGATTTTCGTTTTGTTCATGTTTATTCCTTTTTTAAAATATAGGATAAATGAATATGAAAAAACAAAAAAACAGTAAAAAAAATTATTAAAGCAAAGTGATTTTACATACAAATCCAGCTCAAAAATGTATTACTTAAGACGGTTTTTGTCGTAAAGTGGAGCGCGCGTCTGGAATGCTATAACATACAAAAAGCCCCTATTTAAGGGACTTTTTAGCTTTTGATTTATTGCATCTATGTTAAAGTCATTGAGAAGCGAAGGAGTCTAGTGACATTTTTTTATGTTTTTCAACTAAGTTTTTCACTTTCATAACGGTTTTTGTAGATGCCCCAACAATTTTAGATATTTCACGTATGCTTCGCTCCCTCTCCAGACACTTTATAATACTTTTACTTTTCTCCTTTGCAAGAAACGTTTTTTCATTTTCGTTTGTGCCGACAGGACGTCCGAATTTTACGCCCCGTAGTCTCGCCACCTGTCTCCCGCTAGAAATACGAATTCTCTGCTGCTCGAGCTCGACGTGCCCCAGAGCAGAGATCATCGAGATTAACATAATCCATAAAGGGTTTACCTTGCCATCAACAGGACGCGACTGTAATCCCATATTCCTTATTACTACGTTTACTCCACGCAAATCCAATAATTCCAAAACACGTAGGGTTTCCATTGTGTTACGCGCGATTCTAGATATTTCCTCGAAAACCACAGTTTTTACACTACCAGCTTCAACTAAATCTAATAACTTCTTGCCAGCAGTTCTTTCCATGAATGGTGTCGTTCCAGAAATTTGATCGAATAAGACTAAGTCATACTTGTCTTTGTCCATTTCAAATCTAAATCCTTGTTGCGAAGTTGTCGAGGTTCGATTGTACTTTATTTTCATTTCTGTAGTATTTTTAATCTGGGTATTAAAATTACAATAATCTTTCCAGCCGTGCAAGTAAAAACCCAGTGTTTATAGGGCATGAGGAAGATTTACCATTTTGTAGGACCTTTGCTCTAGATGGAAAATTTGTGTTCTATTTATTTATAAATTAAAGGGGCTACCTACTGGGTGACCAAGCAGATAGAGGTATCCCCCCTTCCAGGGGGATTTAAACCTTTTGGTCATATAACTATTCAATTGCTCAAAAAAAACTTATACCATTTTTCGCTTCAAAATCCAGAAATACCAATCCTGAGTAGTTAGCGGACCATCAAAAAGTCATGAGTAGCTTTCCAGCACGTATCGTCCCGTTGGATTCAGTTATTGTTAACCATACATTGGACGCATATCCATTAGAAATTTCTTCTAAGGACAGGTCAACAAATTGATCCATAACTGATTTCACACGACCCTCGAAAACACTTCCATTCTCATCAACTATTTTTACTGGATAATTGATTAAGTCAGAAGTGCAAACCTTTACCACTTCTAAATCCGATAATTTGACTGTATTTATTGGCACAAATGAGAGCTTTGTCCCAAGCATTTGTATATCAACTCGCGAATTGGTTCCATCTTCAATTATTTCCAGAACTACATATTGTGAATCGGGGTTTTCATCTTCCAGTGGAGTATGAAATTTTACTATCTGACCTCTTTTGTTAGGTATCATATCCTCATTTTTACCAAATATAAAGATTCTAACTGTTGTAACAGCAACAAACTTCGAACATATTACTAGCTACAGTTATGAAACAATCTAATCATAGAAATTTTCAGAATTCCAGGAAGTCTGGAATACCTCATTTGCTGAAAGCACCATTAATACTACATTTTTTTAATTTTTCCATACATACAGGGAATGTGGGTCCTGACCTGTACTGTTACCTTATTGGATTTATCTATGTTCATAGAAACAAAAATGGAAACATATGATTTAATAGAATAGATATGTTTATGAAAAAAAAAAAAAAATATATAGTTTAGAATTATATTAATAGAGGACCTGTTGTTCTTATTGGAGATAAAGATTAAAAAAATACTATAGTTTTTTTTTTATTTGTTTGGCTTATTTTATTAATTATCGAGTTTAATTCCTATTTACTTTTTTTTTTTGTTCAGATTGTATATAGCCAAACAATTTATTTATTGTGATCAGGTAAAAAAAATACTATAGCTCGTAAATTTTATTTTTAATGAATTCCTTATTTAACCAAAAAGAATGCTTTGTGTATTCATACTGGCCAGTATGTCTATCCTGAACAGGAAGTGGGTATGTATCCTTGGAACTAGTGGCGTGCGGTCTCACATGGGCAACGGAATTATCTTTAGTTGATGGAAAGTTTGTACTTCTTCTTCCGCTTGCTGAAACTTCGTGAACTATATTACCATCCAATACTACTTTCTGGGTTTTTTTCCAAACAATTCGACATTTGTTTATATCAGCAGCGTTCATGTTCCAGAATTTAACTTTTTCAAAATAAAGTTCTTCTTTTTCATTATATTTTAAAAAAACAAATAAAAACTTGGTCTCTAACTGTGATTTGAATGCGGAATCCTCCCAATCGTCATTTACCAAATCGATGAAATTGAAAGCTGGAAAAGACAAATGCTCTTTGGGAACGTTGTCTTGCCCTAGTCTGATGGTCTTAACCTTAACTCCTGCTTTGGTTAATTCCTCAATTTCTTTGTCTAATTCAATACCAAGCAAAATCTTCGTTAGAACAGCTGTGAAACTTTTGGAAAGGTAATTAACATCAATTCGGTTTTCCGATATTATATCTGAAATGGTTTTATTATAGTATTTTTCAAATTTGGAAACAATTATCTCATCTAATGAATATCGCTTTAAATCTTGTTTTGAGTCTACCAGTCTCTGTAAAGGTTTTCCAATATAAATTCCTTGTTCTTCAAATAGCTTAACTATAATTTGATTAACATATCCTTGTTTTAACGAAAATGCCCTTTGTTTAGCAAGAACAGAGTTAAACGGCTGTTTTCGCACGGTTTTAGCACTGGTCCCTTTAGTGCATGCGCCGAGATAGAAAGTATCTCCCTCTGAAAGCTCATGTGCTTTACCAAGTCGAATTTTATCAACAATAAACTCCCAGTCTTTCCTTATTATTTGTAAGTCATTGTCTGGAAATACCCAATTACCGATAAGTTTAAATATGTAATCTATGAAATGCTTATCCTTTTCATGCAGATAGAACATCAACAATAAATCAGCGTTCTTTTTCATAAAAGAACTTTTGTCGAACTTCTCATCAACTACGTCTAGATAATTGATAATATTTAAGACTAATCTCTCTTTTGAAACAAAACCATTTTTTCCAACTTTTAGAGGTGAACATTTTAACTCCATTCCTACTTCATGGAAATCAGCATTCGTGCTGGAATTCACCTTATATTTAAAATATTTGGCTTCCACCAATTGCCCCAACCGTCCTTTACCAGTTAAAACATTCCTTTCGCTTTCATCTAGAAAATCACCAATAGACCTATTTAAAAGACCTCTAGCGTGCTGGATTATCGATTCCTTGTCGAACCGATTATAATGATTGATAATCATTTTTGAAACTAACCTTTAATGTGATTAAACAGGGACCTGCCGATTTTCTCGATTACACCGACCACTAATGCATTGCCCATCAAGAACGACCTTTTAGTGTCGGAAACACCTTCTAATAAGGTGTGGTTATCTGGAAACATATTCAACCTCTCCAGCTCCATTGGAACTAGTCTTCTCATCCCTTTTTCAGTCTGAATTACGTGCTTGAATCTAGAGGGTGAACCACCACCTTCGCCTGTGATTATAGTTCGAGATGGTCTATTCAATTGGTCTGGGAATATCATCCCACCCTCACTATAGTGATACTCAAATCCAGCCGAATTTCTGCGTATCTCTTTTTTCGAACCTTTCAGATATTGCCATTTAGGCAACATGTCAAGGTTAAGGAAATAATCATCGTTAACCTGATTAGCATCAACGAGAATATCTCCTAAAAATGTAGAATCACCTTCAAAACTTGCGGAAGTCTTTAAGGTGGTAACCCTACCCTCAATCATAATACCAGTGTTTAAAAACGGACTTTTTAAACCCCTGGAATTAAAATGGTTCGACACATTTAGTACACCTTTTTCCAGTTCAAATTCTCCTGGTGGCTCATCTATATTAATTTCAACAGGAAAAGCCTGTGACAAGGTACCAAATTCTGAAATCCAATTTACTGGGATTTCTTTTTTTATCTTCTTGTAGATAGTGGTGGATTTATGATAAGCCAATATGAAAATCCGCTTCCGTCTCTGAGGGAACCCGTATTCAGCCGCATTTATTATTCTCCATTCAACAATATATCCTAACTCATTTAAACTCTCTAGGATAATACCAAAATCTCTACCTCTCTGCTGTGATGGGGAATTTAGCAATCTATCAACATTTTCCAAAATAAGATATTTTGGTTTATTTTTTTTATCAGAAAGAATTTTATGAATTGACCACCACAATACACCTTTTTTTCCTACTAAACCTTTGGAATTTTTTAAGGTTGTGGCCACTGAATAATCCTGGCACGGAAATCCTCCAACTAGTAAGTCGCAATCAGGAATATTATCAACATTAATTACCTCCTTTTCAATATCAATGTTACTGTGGCCGTTGCTAGACCACCGATTCTCATAAATCAGCGATGCATGTTGAGTCTTAGTTGAGGGCTCCCACTGATTACTCCAAATGACCTGATATGGAGTTTCGAATTCCTCTTGGTAGTTTGAAGTAGAAGATTTTCCACCCCAACCTTCCAGACCCAACCTAAACCCACCTACTCCTGCAAATAATTCTATTACTTTTATCTTATCCATACTTATCGGCACAAAAGTAATTATTAAATGTGTTAATAATTCCTAACTTCTGAAATTATTTTACACATCTAAATATAGTATTTTTATTAAAAATCTCAATATATGGCAGACAGGATTTCCAAAGAGCAAAGGAGTTTTATTATGAGTAAAATTAAAGGGACCAATACATCCCCTGAATTGAAGGTACGTAAATACTTATTTTCCTTTGGCTATAGGTATAGAATTCATGTCAAAAAATTACCTGGTACACCTGATATAGTTTTGAAAAAATATAAAACCATTGTAAATGTCAATGGATGTTTTTTTCACGGCCATAACAACTGCAAACATTTTAAAATCCCAAAAACCAATACTGAGTTCTGGACGGGAAAAATAAAAAGAAATAAGGAAAGAGACCTAACGAATAATGAGCTACTGGCGAAGTTAGGCTGGAATATTGTTACTATTTGGGAGTGTGAACTAGGTAAAAACAATATAGAAAAAACCATGGAAAGGTTAGTTGCCAATTTAAATAATAACTTGTCATAGAGTCACTATCTCCGCAGTTATATACCAGCCTATACCAAATTTTTGTTACGGAATGGTAATTTTGTTGTAATTCCTGAGGAAAATACTCCACAATTATTTACAAAACAAAGGCTAAATCCTGACGATATAATTTTAGCTCAAACATAGAAAACTACACCGAACATGCGTTTGGCGCAAAGGGGGGTAAAGCGAAGAGTGAAGTTTCGGCTTTCTATTTCGCAAAAAGCCAATTATATGGACTTTTTTCATAAGTTTATTAAATTAATTGGCTTTTGCTTGTTGTAGCGCGAAAATGAAACTTTTACCATCAATTTCCGCCCCAGCCGCCAACGACCGTAATGTTACCTGTAATTTTAAAAATAACAACCGTGAGAAATCCAAAGTGGCACAGAGATGAAATTATTTTAACTCTTAATTTATACTTCGAATTAGATTCTAGTAAGTTTGTAAGTTCAGATCCACAAATAATTGAACTTTCTAAGACTTTAAATAAACTTCCTATTCATTCTGCTGAGCTTCGTAAATCTGACTTTAGGAATCCTAATGGAGTTGCAATGAAACTTGCTAATTTCACTGCAATAGATTCTAAAAATGATAGTAAAGGATTAACAAGGTACTCCCAATTAGACGAAAAAACATTCTTTGAATTCAATGATAATATTGGAGAATTAAAAAGAATTTCAGCTGTTATAATAGAATCAATCAACAATGAAGAGACTATAAATCAACTCTATAAAATCGAAGACGACGAAGATAATTACATTATTGAAGGTTTTGAGGGTGAAGTTATGTATAAACTTCATAAGGCGAGAGAGCGTGATAGTAAGCTTACTAAATCTAGAAAGAAACTTGTCTTAAAAGAAACAGGAAAGTTAGAATGTGAAGTATGTGAATTTGATTTTTATCAAAAATATGGAGATTTAGGTAAGGGTTTCATTGAATGTCATCATACAATACAACTTTCAACTTACGAAACTAACCAAAAAACTAAACTTGAAGAATTAGCTTTAGTTTGTTCAAATTGTCATAGAATGCTTCATAGAAACTCGGAAGACATGTCAATTAGTAAATTAAAAGAAGTAATAAAAAACTGCAGGTAACATCGTACTGGCGAAATGGCGCGTAAAGCTGGAACAGATTGAATTCTGTGAAGGTAACTGAGACATCGATATAAAATCTGAGCTTCTCAAAATTGGAGGTTATAACGTACTTACAACTAGTTTAATAATGAAATATCTTGTTTACTAGTTCTAATCACTTTTCCAGCAACTTCACTATAATCGCTTTTTGTAATGATTACGTTTTTTCCTATTAAATGTTCTTTATTGTGGTCCATGACTAATATTTATTAAGCATTATGAAGGATTTAAAGTTTTCTACCTAAAATTCCATTCCGAGCTTTATATGCAGCTAGTCCCTGGGAACAGCTCTCGACTATATTTTGTCGTTCAAGGGTGTAAATACGTGATACCGTTGAAGTCTACTCTAACTTCTCTTTGTATGTATCTGATGAATTTCATATAAAGAAAGTCGCTTAAACGCACCTAAGTACTATTAAAAAAGAGACACCTTCGGGTGCCTTTTTGTCGTATGAGCCAAATCTGAAATAGCCAAGAGATGAAAATTAACAAAACTAAACAATCGTTTAATAATGGGTGTTTTGAGTGGACCGCTTACGAGATAAAGAAATTGTTTGGCTGAAAGAACATCGATCTGAACCTATAATAAGAAGGTTTTTTGGCTGTTTTTGCTGACCCGCAATTTATGTTGTTTGGCTCCTAAAAAAAGGAAGTATTGCTTCCTTACTGTAAAATCAATCCTCTTTTTACGGCAACGTTTTTTACTTTCTTTTTCAGAAATTTAATATAAAAATGAAATTGTTACAGTATTAGGGTATAGTCTAGACCCACTACGTATATCATACTACTTAACACGTAAACAAAGGTTCCAGAGCGTTACAAATAAGGGGACCCTAAATTTGGAACTGTTGCTATTAAGCTGTACCTTAGCTTAAAGCATATATATGAAAGCAAGGTATGTAAGAGTTTCAACTGCTAATCAGAATGTAGCTAGACAACTGCAAAAGTCTTACCCTGACGAAAAAATATACATAGATGTAATTTCGGGAGCTGTACCATTCGACAAAAGACCTATGGGCAAGCAACTTCTCGAGGACGTAGAAAATGAAACTATTAAATATCTTACGGTCGAGAACGTGGATAGGCTCGGCCGCAACGTGTTAAATATTTTATCTACTATTTTATTTCTGACGGAAAAAAAAGTCACGTTGAAAGTTAGTGATCTTGGTTTGGAAAGCTTGGTAAACGGTAAACCCAACGCAGCTTTCAAATTAATAGTTTCTGTCATGGCGAATTTAGCTGAGATGACCAGAGAAAATACTTTAAGCTCGCAGAAGCAAGGAATTGCTATTGCGAAAGCACAAGGAAATAAGTACACAGGAAGAGTGAAAGGTTCGGTCGAGTCGGATGATAGTTTTTTCAGAAAACATAATGAAGTAGTTAAAAACTTAAAGAAGGGAACTTCTATAAGAGATGTGGCAAAAATTTGTAATGTTAGTCCTTCGACTGTACAGAAGGTAAAGAATAAAATGAAATAGTTAAAAATTCCATTGCTTTTTACTGATCCTGTCGTACCACTTCATCACCGAGCCAAACATTTTATTAAGGACCTGCAGTACGATTTTAATCGTTTTATTTAGTGGTTCAGCTGTACCATATTACGGAGGATTATTATGCAAAGAATTACCGAGCCAAACAATTAATTTCTTCAGCGATCCTCGGAGTTTCTTATTAGTCAGCACAAAATTAAATGTTAGAATTAATCCCAGATCGATAGTATTTAGTAGTTTACTGAGAGAATCAAACGCATATATTATATAATGAGTAAGCGACCGAACATAAGTGAACCTGAAAAGTGTTTTTATACTGGTTAAAAAAAGGTTACGTTCTCGAATAAGCCCTGTCTATCTCCCTGCCTAGATATCCGCCCTGTTCTTTGGCCCCCCTCCCCAAAAACCTTTAACAGGGGGATGCTTCCGTAGATGAAATAAAAAAAATTTTCCCGTAAAATTCTAAAAATTTGGTATTAGAGGGTTTTGAGAAAAAAAATTTTGGCCTATTTTTTAAGGGATAACCGAGATGTAAACAACCCTCAATTATTTTATAACACTATAATTAATGATTCATTTGCTGCTGGTGAATTTGTTTAAATGTTTAATCGAGATTATTCCAACGTTATAATTTCACGGAATAATTTTGTTTATCGTAGTCGTGGATGTCATTCTGTTGTTCACTTATTATAGTAAACTAAATTGCGTAATTTTCATTGGGAAATACATATAACCACACTTCATGGCAAAGAAGAGCGAATTTCATTTGACAAACTTTTAGACAATGAAAAATTAAAAGCATTAATACCAACAGACGATATTGTTTATTTTAAGTTTTTATTCTTATCTGACGGAATGAATTTACGAAATAATATCGCTCACAGTATTTTGACAACAAGAAACTATAGTTCTGGAACAATATTTTTGCTAATTGTAGCACTTTTAAGGCTTGGAAATTATAAGCTTAAATCAAATACGTAAAAAAATAAAACTAAAAAACTGTGAATAAAAAAACACCGAATTAACTTGATGGATTATTGTCACCATTTATGACAAGAAACACATCTAAATTTGTTATGGAATTTCACATCTTTGCCCTATGAAACTTATAGCAATAGTCCAGGAAATAGTCCAGCCTACGAACGATTTCGTCATCGTG
>Ga0308157_10007207_pt1 | contig 12998 bp, 9 predicted proteins | sample PhyBR1_FD_201035 | JGI IMG/M metagenome (GOLD analysis project Ga0308157, IMG submission 201035) | Phyllosphere microbial communities from UC Gill Tract Community Farm, Albany, California, United States - DLSLB.R1 | ecosystem: Host-associated > Plants > Phyllosphere > Unclassified | place: USA...
AAAAGCCTTGCCGGCCGCTGCAGTATGCGCAGGCGGTGAGCAAGACCACCAAGCGCTTGCCGGGCGGGTGCCTCGCCGGCCTGCCGATCTCCCTACAATGCTGGCATGGATTCGAATGATTTGTTTGCGCTGCCGCCCGTTGCCGGTGGTTCTGGCCATTTGCCACTGCTCAATGGCCTCAACGACGAGCAGCTCGCCGCTGCCACCTTGGAGGGCGGCCATGCGCTGATTCTGGCCGGCGCCGGCTCGGGCAAGACCCGGGTGCTGACCACGCGCATCGCCTGGCTGCTGCAGACGGGCCGTGCCACGCCCGGCGGCATTCTGGCGGTGACCTTTACGAACAAGGCCGCCAAGGAGATGCTCACCCGCCTGTCGGCGATGCTGCCCATCAATGTGCGCGGCATGTGGATCGGCACCTTCCACGGGCTGTGCAACCGCATGCTGCGCGCGCATTACAAATCGGCCAACCTGCCCCAGACCTTCCAGATCCTGGACACGCAAGACCAGCTCTCGGCCATCAAGCGCCTGTGCAAGCAGTTCCAGGTCGATGAGGAGGCGCTCCCACCCAAGCAGCTGCAGTACTTCATCAGCGGCTGCAAGGAAGAGGGGCTGCGCCCGTCGGATGTGCAGGCCCGCGACATGGCCGAGCGCAAGAAGGTCGAGCTCTACCAGCTCTACGAAGAGCAATGTCTGCGCGAAGGCGTGGTCGATTTTGGCGAGCTGATGCTGCGCTCCTACGAGCTGCTGCGCGACAACCTGCCGATCCGCCAGCACTACCAGCACCGTTTTCGCCATATGCTGGTCGACGAGTTCCAGGACACCAACCGCCTGCAGTACCTCTGGCTCAAGCAGCTGGCCGGCGACATGGTGGGCGGCAAGTTCCAGTCCCACAGCAGCGTGATTGCCGTGGGCGACGACGACCAGAGCATCTATGCCTTCCGCGGAGCGCGCGTGGGCAATATGCAGGATTTTGTGCGTGAGTTCGAGGTGCGCCAGCAGATCAAGCTGGAGCAGAACTACCGCAGCTACAGCAACATCCTCGACAGCGCCAATGCGCTGATCAGCCACAACAGCAACCGCCTGGGCAAGAACCTGCGCACCGACCAGGGCCCGGGCGAGCCGGTGCGGGTGTCCGAGAGCGCCACCGACATGGCCGAGGCGCAGTGGATGGTCGAGGAGATCAAGTCGCTGATCAAGAGCGATGGCTTTGCGCGTAGCGAGATTGCCGTGCTCTACCGCAGCAATGCCCAAAGCCGGATTCTGGAAACCAGCCTGTTCAATGCCGGTGTGCCCTACCGCGTGTATGGCGGCCTGCGCTTTTTCGAGCGCGCGGAAATCAAGCATGCGCTGGCCTATCTGCGCCTGCTCGAGAACCCGCATGACGACACCAGCTTCATGCGGGTGGTGAACTTTCCGCCACGCGGCATTGGTGCGCGCACCACCGAGCAACTGCAGGAAGGCGCGCAGGCCGCTGGTTGCTCCTTGTACGACGCGGTCACCGCCGTCGCCGGCAAGGCGGGCACCAAGCTGCAGTCCTTTGTCGCGATGATCGATGTGCTGCGCGAGGAAACCCAGGGCAAGACCCTGCGCGAGACCATCGAGCGCATGCTGGTGGTGAGCGGCCTGATCGAGCACTACCAGAGCGAAAAGGAAGGCGCCGACCGCATCGACAACCTGGGCGAGTTGGTGACCGCCGCCGAGAGCTTTGTCACGCAGGAAGGCTTTGGCAAGGATGCCATAGCGATACCGCTTGATGAGCAGCAGGCCATGGGCGTGCCAGGCAGTGGTCAAAGCCCCGTGAGCCAAGGGCTGGACCCGGATGCCCCGCTGCTCGATACCCCGCTGCCCGATGCCGCCAATCCGGCGATGGTGAACCCCGACACCGGCGAGACCTTGTCGCCGCTCGTGGCATTCCTCACGCATGCCGCACTGGAGGCCGGTGACAACCAGGCCCAGGCGGGCCAGGATGCCGTGCAGATGATGACCGTGCATGCCAGCAAGGGCCTGGAGTTTGATGTGGTCTTTATCGGCGGGCTCGAAGAGGGCCTGTTCCCGCACGAGAATGCGATGACCGACACCGGCGGGCTCGAAGAAGAGCGCCGCCTGATGTATGTGGCCATCACCCGGGCGCGCAAGCGCCTGTACCTGAGCACCTCGCAGACGCGCATGCTCCACGGCACGACGCGCTACAACGTGAGGAGCCGCTTTCTCGATGAGCTGCCCGAAGGCGCGCTCAAATGGCTCACGCCCAAGCATTCGGGCTTTGGCAGTGGCATGGGCAGCCTGGCTTACGGCGGGGGAGGCGGCGGCCGCTCATCGGGCGGTGGTTACGGCGATGCCGCGCCCAGCATGTGGGGCAAAACCCCCGTGCCAGCGCAAAAGGCCGAGCCCGCGCATGGCATCAAAAAGGGCGCCCATGTGTTCCACAACAAGTTTGGCGAAGGCAAGGTGCTGGCGGTGGAAGGCACGGGTGACGATGCGCGCGCCCAGGTGAATTTTCCGCGCCATGGCACCAAGTGGCTGGCGCTGTCGGTGGCCAAGCTGACGGTGGTGTAAACCTCCATTGCAAGCCTGGCAGGTGGCTTTTGGATAGTGGGTACCAACCTCAGACTTGCCATTAATAGTTGCATAGGATACTATATCGCTTACTCATCGGCATGCGCAGCCTTGCCGCGTCCCGGTCCGGCATCCCTGCCAGGACCTGCGCGAGTCATCCTTGTACGCGCACAGGGATGGCGCCCATGCTGCTTTTTTAGCGGGTGAGTCTCCACTTTCCTATCCCAGCCAGACTGCCTGGCCGCTGCGCCGGCCGGTTTGCGCGTTGGTCAGGCGCTGGGTAGACGAGGATGTCCATGACCCCAGTCCGCAAGATCGATATGTCCACCCCCGCCATTGGCCGCCACCAGGCGCTGCGCCACCTGCTGTCGCTGCGCCAGCTGCGTGACAGCGTCCGCCTGCAACCGCTTCCCTCCCTGCACATTGCGCTGGTCGCGGCCATGCAGGCAGCACTGGCGGTGCTGCTGGCCCTGGTGGTGGCGCGCCTGTCGCCCTGGCCACAGCTGGTGGGGCCCTTGGGGCTAGGTGCGTTGGCCGCCTTGTTTGGCCGTTTTGCCGCACCCGGTCGGCGCATGCGCATCGTTGGTATTTGCGCGGTCATGCTGTGCGCGGCGGTGTTTGTGCCATCGCTTGCCTCCTGGGCCGGGATGCCCGCCCAGGGCATGGTCGCGGTGCTGGCGCTGGTGGCGGGAGCGGCCACCTTGGCCGTCAGCCACTGGCGCCTGGGTGGGCCGGGCGCGGTGATTGTGGTGTTCGCAGCTGGTGCGTCACTGGCGCCAGTGCACAGCGGGCAGCAGCTGCTGGAGCGGCCCTTGGGCACCTTGGCCGGTGGCCTGCTGGCCGCGCTGGTCTGCTGGGCCACCGATGGCCTGCGCCATAACGCGGTGCAGCGCGTGCAGCTGCCTGCGCAGCCGCAGCAGCCCTGGCCCGCCGAGCTGGCCGCTGCCGGCCGCATTGTGCTCGGTGCCGGTCTGGCCGCCTGGGTGGCCCAGGCCGCTGGCTGGCAGCATCCGGCCTGGGCGGCGATTGGTGCCACCGCGGTGATGCAGGGCAGCCATCTGCACATCACGATGAACCGGGCGCTGCAGCGCATGGTGGGCACGATGCTGGGCGCGCTGGTCGCTGGTCTGATTCTGGCGTTGGATCCATCGTTTTGGTGGATTGCCGCTGCCATCGTCGCGCTGCAGTTCATCACCGAGGTGAGCATTGGCTACAACTACGCCTTGGGCCAGATCACCGTCACGCCGATGGCCTTGCTGATGACGCACCTGGCTTCTTCGTCCCAGGCCCCCTTGGCCATGCCGCTGGAGCGGGTGCTCGACACGGTACTGGGCGCGGCGCTGGGCATTGTGTTTGCGCTGGCGCTGTCCAGCCTGGAAGACCGCACGAACCTGCACCGCCTGCACCACGGCGAAGGCTCCCAGCGATGAAAAAAGCCCGGGCTGTGGGGCACAGGCCGGGCTGGGATATGCGGGTGGGATTCAGAGTGCGATGCTGTCGGTCTGCTCCGGCGCTTCAAAGCAGTCGCGAAAGCTAAACACCACCGAGGTCAGAAACATGGCGGCCAGCATCAGCGAGCCGGCAATGGCAATGGCGGCGGCGGCCCAGGCGCCCAGCAAAGTGCCCAGCAAGGCTGACAGCAGCGCCATCGCGATGCCAAAGCCGATGCCTACAGCCATCCAGGCCAGGCCAAACATCGTGAAGGCGCCGATATTGCGGCTGCAGGCGATCAGGCTGAAGAACACGGCCTTGATGGCAGGCACGCGGTGCCAGTAAATGAGGCCAGGCGCATGCCAGAACAGCAGCGACAGCGGGATGTACAGCAGCATCGTGGCGAACATGGCCTGCTGGAAAGCGGGCTGCTCGACGATCTCACGCGTGATCTCGCCGCCCATCAGGTTCAGGCGCGCGAACTGGCCGCCATCAAACAGCGCAGAAAACCCCAACACCAGCAGGAACGACAGCGCATAAAAGACGCCCAGCACGACAAAAGCGTTGCGCCGCTCCTTGTCGACACGCAGCGCAGCCAGCACCACCGGCAAGGTCGGGCGCGTGCCCTGCGTGCTCAACGCGGCGCCAATCATCATGCACAGCGTGGAAACCGGCAGCAGCGCCAGCGCGATAAAGGTGCCGGCAATCGGGATGGCGCCGATCAGGGACATCACCATCATCGACAGAAAGAACAGCGAGGTCAGGGCCAGGGCCTGTGTCTTGAAGGTTTTGAAGCCGTCTTGCACCCAGGCAACACCCTGGCGGGCAGTGGCGATACGAAGTTTCATGCACCAGCGCGCTGCAGCGTGGGCTGCAGCGATAAAAAATCAAAGGGGATGGCGCACTGTAACCCATGCGCCCAAGGGGCAGGCGCCTATATGGGCATGGTGCGCGCGGGCGCGCCCTGCGTGGCTTTGAGCAGGTCGCTTATTTCAGCTGGTAAGGCGTGGCCAGGCGCTCGCGCAGCACCCGCTCGAAATGGGTCGGGTCGTGCGGCTTGAGCAGCGAGGCTTCGCGCGGCAGGTAGAAGTCCCACAGGCGCGAGATCCAAAAACGCAGCGCGCCTGCGCGCAGCATGGCGTTGAGCAGTTCGCGCTCGCAGGCCTGCAGCGGGCGCACGGCCTGGTAGGCGGCCAGCAGCGCATCAGCACGTGTCAGGTCGATGGCGCCGGTGGCCAGGTCGATGCACCAGTCGTTGATGACGACGGCGATGTCGAACAGCCAGGTGTCGACGCCGGCGAAATAGAAATCAAAGATGCCGGTCAAGGTCTCGCCCTCGAACATGGCGTTGTCGCGGAACAGGTCGGCATGCACCGGGCCGCGCGGCAGCGCGGTATAGGCCGAGCTTTGCGCCACATGGTTCTGGTAGGCCAGCTCGCTGCGCAGCAGCTCGGCGGTCGCGCTGTCCAGGTAGGGCAGCACGACGGGCACGGTCTCGTTCCACCAGGGCAGGCCACGCAGATTGGGCTGCTGGCGCGGGTAGTCGAGGGCGGCCTGGTGCATTTTGGCCAGCACCTCGCCCAGCGACTGGCAATGCGCCGCTTGCGGCGCCAGCTGGCTCTTGCCGGGCAGCTTGCCAACGATGGCCGCGGGCTTGCCCTCAACCTGCAGCAGGATGTCGCCGGTCTTGCCATCGGCCTGGGGCTCGGGCACGGGTACGCCGGCCTTGGCCAGGTGCTTCATCAGGTACAGATAAAACGGCAGCTGGTCGGCGCGCAGGCGCTCAAACAGGGTCAAGACATACTCGCCCTGGCTGGTGGTCAGAAAGTAGTTGGTGTTTTCAATACCGCCTTCAATACCGCGCAACGAGACGAAATCGCCCAGTGGGACGCGCTTGAGCAAGGCCTTGGCAGCCTTGTCGGATACTTCGGTGAAAACAGCCATGGATGTATATCGTCACTACAAAAACAAGGCCAGCCTCTGTGGCTGGCCTGGCCCGCAAAGCGGCGGGTGCAAAGGGGCGATTATCGCAAGCCTGCGCGGCGCTGGGCTATTCGCTCTGGTATCGCGCTCAGAAATTGCCGATGTTCCAGACGCGCTTCTTGCTTGGGGTGTCGCCAAAACCGTCAGGGCGGGCGCGGGCGCCGTCGGTGGGCTTGACCTCGTAGGCGGGCATATTGCCCACCTTGGGCTGCACATGGATGCTCTGGGTCTGGCCACCAATGCGCACCTCGTCGATGCGGCTGCCCGCGTCTTCCACCCGGATGTACTCGGCCTTCTGGTTGTACTTGTCGTTGGCGGGCGCCGCGTCGGCAGGCTGTGCAGCGGGTTGCGCCGCAGGCGCCGGGGCAGGAACTGCGGGTTGCTGGGCCAGCGCAGGGGCTGCCAGCACCAGTGCCAGGGCCTGGGCGATGAAAGAAGTGGTAATTGCGCGCATGGCCCAATTGTAAGTTGTCACCCGGTGTTTGCGTACCGGGCACAATGTCAATATGCGTAATCCTCCTACTTTAGTGCTGGTGGACGGTTCCAGCTATCTGTACCGTGCCTACCATGCCATGCCCGATCTTCGGGCGGTTCCCGGCGATCCAGCCAGCCCGGCCACCGGCGCCATCCGCGGCATGGTCAACATGATGCAGGCGTTGCGTAAAGACATACAGGCCGACTACGCGGTCTGTGTTTTCGATGCCAGTGGCCCGACCTTCCGCGACACGCTCTACACCGAGTACAAGGCTACGCGCTCGCCGATGCCCGATGATCTGCGCTCGCAGATCGCCCCGATCCACGAGGTGGTGCAGCTGCTGGGCTGGAAGATTCTGGCCGTGCCCGGTGTCGAGGCCGATGACGTGATCGCCACCTTGGCGCAGATGGCCTCGCAGCAAGGCATCCAGGTGATCGTCTCCAGCGGCGACAAGGATTTGAGCCAGCTGGTCAATGAGCATGTGACCATCATCGACACGATGAATGGCAAGCGCCGCGATGTCGCAGGCGTCACCGCCGAGTTTGGCGTGCCGCCCACGCAGATGGTCGACTACCAGGCCCTGGTAGGCGATACGGTCGACAACGTGCCCGGCGTCAGCAAGGTGGGCCCCAAGACCGCTGCCAAATGGCTGGAGGAGCACGGCTCGCTCGACCAGTTGATCGCCAAGGCCGACACGATCAAGGGCGTTGCCGGTCAGAACCTGCGCGATGCCATCGCCAGCGGCCAGTTGGCGCTCAGCCGCCAACTGGTGACGATGAAGACCGATTGCGCGCTGGACGACTATATCCAGGGCCTGCCTGCGTTCGATGGCATCACCTTGGGCGAGCCCGATGCCGTGGCCTTGGTGCCGTTCTACGAGCAATATGGCTTCAAGGGCCTGGCGCGTGCGCTGGGCTCTGCCGCTGCCCCGGCGTCGGCCAAGGCGGCGGGCGACAGCGCTTCCGGCCAGGCGGGCCTGTTTGACAGCGCCGATGCCGCCGTGACCGAGGTGGCCATCGAGGCCCAGCAGCGCGATGTGGTCTACCACACCATCCTGACCGAGGCCGATCTGGATGCCTGGCTGCGCAAGCTGCAGGCAGCCGAGCTGACCGCGCTGGATACCGAAACCGATTCGCTCGACGAAATGCAGGCCCGCATTGTCGGCATCTCGTTCAGCGTGCAGGTGGGTGAGGCCGCCTACGTGCCGCTGCGCCATGAAGGCCTGGATGTGCCCGAGCAGTTGCCCATCGACCTGGTGCTGGCCAAGCTCAAGCCCTGGCTGGAAGACGCCAGCAAAAAGAAGCTGGGCCAGCATGTCAAATACGACCAGCATGTGCTGGCCAACCATGGCATCCGCGTGCAGGGCTATGCGCATGACACCATGCTGCAGTCCTATGTGCTCGAAGCCGACCGCCCCCACAACCTGGGCAGCCTGGCGCTGCGCCACACGGGCCGCACCGGCATCAGCTACGAAGACCTCTGCGGCAAGGGCAAGGGCCAGATCCCATTTGCCCAGGTGCCGGTGGACAAGGCCGCAGCCTACAGCTGCGAAGACTCGGACCAGACCCTGGATGTACACCGCGTGCTGTGGCCGCGCATCGAGGCCAATGCCGGCCTCGCGCACATCTACGCGCTGGAGATGCAGACCAGCGAGGCGCTGTTCCGCATCGAGCGCAATGGCGTGCGCATCGATGCGCCCGAGCTGGCGCGTCAGAGCAATGACCTGGGCCGGCGCATTCTGGCGCTGGAGGCCGAGGCCTATGAGATCGCCGGCCAGCAGTTCAACCTGAGCAGCCCCAAGCAGCTGGGCGAGATCTTTTTTGACAAGCTGGGCCTGCCGGTGGTGAAGAAAACCGCCACCGGCGCGCGCAGCACCGACGAAGAAGTGCTGGAAAAGCTGGCCGAGGACTACCCGCTGCCGGCCAAGATCCTGGAGCACCGCTCGCTGTCCAAGCTCAAGGGCACCTATACCGACAAGCTCGCGCAGATGGCGCTGCCCAGCGATGGCCGCGTGCACACGCACTATGCGCAGGCGGTGGCCGTCACCGGACGCCTGTCCAGCAACGACCCCAACCTGCAGAACATCCCCGTGCGCACGGCCGAAGGCCGGCGCATTCGCGAAGCCTTTGTTGCGCCCGAGGGCAAGCTGATTGCCAGCGCCGACTACTCGCAGATCGAGCTGCGCATCATGGCGCATCTGTCGGGTGACGAGGCCTTGCTCAACGCCTTCCGCGATGGGCTGGATGTGCACCGCGCCACCGCCGCCGAGGTGTTTGGTGTGGCGCTGGACCAGGTCAGCAGCGAGCAGCGCCGCTATGCCAAGGTCATCAACTTTGGCCTGATCTACGGCATGAGCAGTTTTGGCCTGGCCAAGAACCTGGGCATCGAGACCAAGGCCGCTGCCGCCTATATCGACAAGTATTTCCAGCGCTACCCCGGCGTCAAGCGCTACATGGACCAGACCGTCGAGCTGGCCCATGCGCAGGGCTATGTCGAGACCGTGTTCGGCCGGCGCCTGGTGCTGCCCGAGATCAATGGCGGCAATGGCCCGCGCAAGAAAGCGGCCGAGCGCGCTGCGATCAATGCCCCCATGCAGGGCACGGCGGCCGATTTGATCAAGAAGGCCATGGTCGCTGTGCAGGCCAAGCTCGATGCAGACAAGCCCGAGGTGCTGGTCATCATGCAGGTGCACGATGAACTGGTGTTCGAGCTGCCCGCTGCCGAGCAGGAATGGCTGCGCACGGAGATCCCGGCCATCATGGCCAGCGTGGCCGACCTGAAGGTGCCGTTGATCGCCGAGATCGGCTTTGGCCCGAACTGGGAAAAAGCGCACTGACCCTGATGCCTGTAGCGCTGCCTGATGCGGGCAGTCGCTCAGGTGCCAGACCCACCGCCCCAAGCCCTGTCACTCGCACAGGATTTGGGGCGGTTAATGCAACTGCGTTGCAACAAAGTGCTACCATGCGCGGCATGTTGGAGGGGGCACGGGTGCCCGGGGGCTGCGCGGATGAGCGATGGGCCGGCCCGGGTTGTCGGCGTTTTTGCCAAGCCCGGCCCCGCTGAAGGATGGTTTCATGACTTTGATCGCAATCGTGCTGGCGACCCTTGCTGCCGGTTTGGGCAGCGTGTGGGTGGCCGCAGCGCTGATGCGCACGGGCATTGGCAGCCAGGGCAGCCGCTTTGGTGCCCAGCACCTGCTGAGCCTGGCCGCAGGCGCCTTGCTCGCTACCGCCTTTGTGCATTTGCTGCCCGAGGCTTTCGAGAGCCAGATCAACCCCAAGGCGCTGTTTGTGGTGCTGCTGCTGGGGCTGGTGTTTTTCTTTTTGCTGGACAAGGCGGAGCTCTGGCACCACGGCCATGAGCACCGCCATGCGCTGCCCGAAGAGCGCGGCCATGCCCATGGCGAGCATGCGGACGGCGAGCACGCCGATGGCCAGCATGGCCATGCACACCACCACCACGGCCACACGCACAACAACAGCGCGGGCGGCTGGTCGCTGCTGACCGGCGACAGCGTGCACTGCTTTGGCGATGGCATTCTGATTGCCTCGGCCTTCATGGCCGATATGTGGCTGGGCATTGTGGCGGCCATCTCGGTGCTGGCCCATGAGGTGCCCCACCACATGGGTGACCTGGTCGTGCTGTCGGGCAACGGCAGCCGCAGCCAGAGCAAGGTGGCGCTGCTCAAGCTATCGCTCGCCGGCGCGGTGACGGCGCTGGGCGGCGTCGTCGGCTATTTCCTGGTCAGCTCACTGGCGGACTTTCTACCGTACTTTCTGGCCATTGCGTCGAGCAGCTTTATCTATGTGGCCCTCGCCGATCTGATCCCGCAGCTGCAGCGCCAGCTGACGGCCAAGCAGACGGTGCAGCAGGTGGTCTGGCTGGCCATCGGCATGGTGGTGGTGAGCGCGGTCAGCACCTGGGCGCATGGCGACCATGACCACCATGGGCATGGCCCGGCCGCGCAGCATGAGGCCCATGGCGCGAATGACGCGCATGGGGACCACGACGGGCACAAACACTGAGGCAGAAGAGGGCGGGTATCAGGCGCCTGCGCGCAGGCCGCTGCCCTTGTTGGCCAGCAAGGCCCGCACCACCGGCAGCTGGCGCCGCGAGACCAGCAGCACATCCTCGATGCCAAACAGGCGCAGCTGCCAGCCGTCGCTGTCGTCCCCACCCCAGGCTTTTTCCAGGCAGCGTATCGCAGACGGCGCCACCAGCGCATTGCGGTGCACGCGCAAATAGCGCTTGGCAAAGCGCGTCTCCAGATCATTGAGGCTGCCCGACCACAGGTAGGCATGGGTGGCGGTGCGCACGGTCACATATTTCAGCTCGGATTTGAAATACAGCACATCGGCCAGGCGCACCCGTTCGGTGCGGCCCCGGTCGGTGATCAGCAAGGTGTCGGTCTCGGCATCCGGCTCGGTCTGGGCCGGCGCCTGGCGCAGCGCATGGGCCTGGGCGACCAGGGCCACCTTGTGCAGCGCAGCGGCCAGGCGCTCGCGCCGCACCGGCTTGGTCAGGTAGTCGGCGGCATTGACCTCGAAGGCGCTCAGCGCATGCTCCGGGTGGGCGGTGACAAAGACCACGGCGGGGGCTGTGGGCTGCTGCTGCAGCTGGCGTGCCAGGTCCATGCCGCTGTGGCCCGGCATATGGATGTCCAGCAGCAGCACATCAAAGGGCAGGCTCTGCGCCGAGGCGCTGGCCAGCGCCTGCAGTGCCTCTGCGGCGTTGGCGGCCTCGTGCACGGCGCTGGGCGCTGGTGTTATCTCGACCAGCAGGCGCCGCAGCCGGCTTCGGGCCAGCGCTTCATCATCCACAATCAATACTCGCATGGCCGCTATGCTAGCGGAGCCCGGTGCCGCCTGCCAACACCGGCCGTCGTGTATTTGCCCCCGCTCAGGCGGGGATGCTGATGCGCACCATGTAGATGCCGTCCTTGCTCGTCGCCTTGAAGTCGTATTCGAGGTCGTAGAGCAGGCGCAGGCGCTTTTTCACATTCAGGATGGCCGTGCCGGTGCCGGCGCGCCGCTCGGGCTGGGGGGCGCTAAATGGGCGTGGCGTGGTGTTGATGATCTGGATCTGCACCATATTGCCCCGCCGGCGCGTGGCAATGCTGATGCGGCCATGGCCATGGCTGGGCTCGATGCCGTGCTTGACGGCGTTCTCCACCAGCGGCTGCAAAAACAGCGGCGGCACGGTGGCGTCATCGGCGCGCGAGTCCAGGTTCCAGCGCACGGCCATGCGGTCGTCAAAGCGGATTTGCTCGATCGACAGGTAGCGGCGCGCCAGCATCACCTCCTCGGCCAGGGTCGAGGCCTCGCGCTTTTCGGTCAGTGCATGGCGGAACAGGTCGCTCAGGTCTTCGAGCATGGCCTCGGCTTTTTGCGGGTGGTCCTGCACCAGCGCAATGGCGCTGTTGAGCGCATTGAAGAGGAAGTGCGGGCGGATGCGCGCCTGCAGCTCGGCCAGGCGCGCGGTGGTGGCCGCCGGCGTGCGGGCCTGGGCGCGCCACTGCAGGCCCACCACCACCATCGCTGCCAAGAAGCCCCCGGCCGCTGCGCTGGCCAGCCAGGCCGTTTGCGCCGACAAGGTGGTCCACTGGTAGAGCAGAGCTGCCAAGAGCCCGCAGACCACGCCCAGCGCGGCGCCCGCCAGGTACTGCACGCGCGTGCTGCAGCGCTGCAGCAGCTTTTTTTGCTGGCAGGCCAGCACCAGCCACAGCAGGCTGGCGGGCAGAACCACGGCGGTAAGCAGGGCGAGTTGAAAGAACCAGTCAGCCAGGCCGCTGGCACCAAAGGCGGCGGCAATGGCCACCACGGTCTCGACCAGGGCCACGGTGCGGCCGATCACGCTGGCGGTGCAGGCATCAAACACATAGGCGGTGCCGACGATGGCTTCGCGCGGTGCTGGATTAGTTGATGTTGCTGGCATGGTCGTGCAGGGTCGATAAAATCCTGGTTTTTCGCCCAGGGCTTTGGCGGGCCTCAGGCACAGCACCGCGGGCTGTGTTTCCGCAGCGCAACTGGCAGCTTAACCCGAATATTGCGACCTTCATGTCTACACCACAAGCTTCGTCTCCTTCGCACAACCAGCTCGATTCCAAGTCCGAAGCCTGGTCGGCGCTGTTCTCCGAACCCATGAGCGATCTGGTCAAGCGCTACACCTCCAGTGTGTTTTTCGACAAGCGCCTGTGGCAGGCAGACATCCAGGGCAGCCTGGCCCACGCGCAGATGCTCTGCGCCCAGAAGATCATCGGCGAGCAGGACCTGGCCTCCATCGAGCAGGGCATGGCGCAGATCACCTCGGAGATCGAAGCGGGCAGCTTTGAGTGGAAGCTGGACCTCGAAGACGTGCACCTGAACATCGAGGCGCGCCTGACCCAGCTGGTGGGCGACGCGGGCAAGCGCCTGCACACGGGCCGCAGCCGCAATGACCAGGTCGCCACCGACGTGCGCCTGTGGCTGCGCGGTGAGATCGACCTGATCGAAGGCCTGCTGGGCGAGCTGCAGCTGTCACTGGTCGAAGTGGCCGAGAAGAATGTCGACGTGAT
>Ga0308157_10007211_pt1 | contig 12993 bp, 12 predicted proteins | sample PhyBR1_FD_201035 | JGI IMG/M metagenome (GOLD analysis project Ga0308157, IMG submission 201035) | Phyllosphere microbial communities from UC Gill Tract Community Farm, Albany, California, United States - DLSLB.R1 | ecosystem: Host-associated > Plants > Phyllosphere > Unclassified | place: USA...
GGGCTGCGCAAGGCGGTGTTCACGGGCAGGCCCAGGATGGCGCGGGCGTGCAACTCGAATTCGCTCTGCACCTGCGTCGTCAGCGTGACCAGGCCGGTGTCGTGCGGGCGCGGGCTGACCTCGCTGAACCACACGGCATCGCCCTTCACGAACAGTTCCACCCCGAACAGGCCCTGGCCGCCGAGGTCGTCGGTGACGGCCTTGGCGATGGCGCGGGCGCGTTCCAGCGCGGCGGGGTGCATGGGCTGGGGCTGCCAGCTTTCCACGTAGTCGCCGCTGACCTGGATGTGGCCGATGGGCTCGCAGAAGTGCGTCTCGGGCTGGCCGTTTTCGCCGAGCGCGCGCACGGTCAGCAAGGTGATTTCGTAGTCGAAATCGATGAAGCCTTCGACGATGACGCGGCCATGGCTCACGCGGCCGCCGGCCATGGCGTAGTCCCAGGCCTTTTGCACGTCGGCCGGGCCGTCGATCTTGCTTTGGCCTTTGCCGGAGCTGCTCATCACGGGCTTGACGATGCAGGGATAGCCCACGCCTTTCTTGCCGCCAGCGCCGTCGATGGCGGCCTGCAGTTCGGCCAGCGAATCGCAGAATTGGTACGGGCTGGTGGGCAGGCCGAGGGTTTCGGCAGCCAGCCGCCGGATGCCTTCGCGGTCCATGGTGAGGCGTGCGGCGCGTGCAGTGGGGATCACGCGCACGGTGCCGGCCGCCTCCAGCTCTTCCAGCATGGGCGTGGCGATGGCTTCGATCTCGGGCACAACCAGGTGGGGCCGCTCCGCTTCGATCAGCGCCTTGAGCTGCGCCGGATCGCTCATGGTGATGGTGCGCGCATGGTGGGCGACCTGCTGGCCGGGGGCGTTCTCGTAGCGGTCCACCGCGATGGTTTCCACGCCCAGTCGCTGCAGGGCGATGAGGACTTCCTTGCCCAGCTCGCCCGAGCCGAGCAGCATGACTTTGGTGGCCGAGGGCGAGAGAGGGGTGCCGAAAGTGGTCATAGCAGTGAGAGAAAGATGAAAGAGAAACGGGAGGGCGGGCAACGCGCTGGGCGCCTTTCGCCGAGCACGCCGGGCTGTGCCGAGCGCGAACAATAATAGACGCCCATGGCGCACCCCCCTCTTTTCCAGATCGATCACCTGCGCAAGCGCTACGGCGATGCCACGGTGGTCGACGATGTCTCTTTCTCCATCGCGCCGGGCGAATGCCTGGGCGTCATCGGCCCGAACGGCGCGGGCAAGACCACGACCATCCGCATGTGCCTGGGCCTGACCGCGCCCGACGGCGGCAGCGTGCAGTTCCACCCCGGCACGGGCAGCGCGCCGCTGTCGATGCCGCAGGACGCGCTGGCCATCAAGGCACAACTGGGCGTGGTGACGCAGTTCGACACGCTGGACCCGGACTTCACCTGTGCCGAGAACCTGCACATCTTCGGCCGCTATTTCGGGCTGAAGGGCCCGGTGATGCAGGAGCGCGTGCCGCGCCTGCTGGAGTTCGCCGCGCTCACGCACAAGGCCGGGGCCAAGCCCGGGGAGCTGTCGGGCGGCATGAAGCGGCGCCTGTCGCTGGCGCGTGCCCTGGTGAACGACCCGCGCCTGCTGCTGCTGGACGAACCCACCACGGGCCTGGACCCGCAGGCCCGCCACCTGATGTGGGAGCGCCTGCAACTGCTGGTGCAGCAGGGCAAGTCGATCCTGCTGACCACGCACTTCATGGACGAGGCCGAGCGCCTGTGCTCGCGCCTGCTGGTGCTGGACCACGGCCGCAAGATCGCCGAAGGCCGTCCGCGCGAGCTGATCGCCGAGCACCTGGAGCCCGACGTGGTGGAACTGTTCGGCGTGGGCGCCGTGGCGCTGGCCGAGGACGCGGCGTTGCGCCCGCTGGCCGCGCGGATCGAAGTGAGCGGCGAGACGGTGTTCTTCTACACGGAGGACGCCCGGCCCTTGCTGAGCGCCCTGAGCGCGCACCCGCACCTGCGCACGCTGCACCGGCCCGCCAATCTGGAAGACCTGTTCCTGAAGCTCACCGGCCGGCAGATCCGCGAAGACGGTTGAGGCGGCTAAAGGGCTCAGCCGGCACCCTTGCGAAAGAAATTTCGCGCGATTTCAAAAATATTTCGCGCGGACTGCATCCAAACGGCGTTCCCGTGGGTAGTACCTACAGCAGCGGACATTGCTGCTGTTCTTTCAACCCAATCGACGACAAGGGAAACGCCATGACCATCCAGCCAACGCTCTCTCGCCTCATCCCCCTGACCGGTGCCATCGCCGCCGCGGCCCTGCTCACGGCCTGCGGCTCCATGATGTCGCCCGGCATGAAGTTCTCGCAGGACAGCCTGCCCGAGGCCGTCAAGGTGCCCGCCGGCAACAAGGTCGCCATGGAAACCGTGGGCATGGGCGACATCACGTACGAATGCCGTGACAAGGCCAACATGCCCGGCCAGACCGAATGGGTGTTCGTGGGACCGAAGGCCGTGCTGAACGACCGCAGCGGCAAGCAAGTGGGCACGTATTACGGCCCGCCCGCCACGTGGGAATCGCAGGACGGCTCCAAGATCACCGCCACGCAGCTGGCAGTCGCTCCGGCCGGCACGGGCAACCTGCCCTACCAGCTGGTGAAGGCCAACCCCGCCACGGGCATGGGCGCCATGTCGGGCGTGACGTTCATCCAGCGCGTGGCGCTCAAGGGCGGCGTCGCTCCTGCCGCGGCCTGCACCACCGCCAACAAGGGCGACCGCCAGACCGTGAAGTACCAGGCCGACTACATCTTCTGGAAGGCAGCGTAAAGCCCCGGGGCGGGCCGCTGCGCAACGATGCATCGGGAGCACCGCCATGTCGGCTACCATGCGGCCCACGTTCCGGGCGGTCCATCGCCAGTGCCCGGCGTTCGACCGCTGGAGCCCCCGCCCCTTGCCATCCACGCCTGCCCCTGACGACGACTTCGATTACGAAGCCACGCTGGCCCGCTGCGCAGCGGGCGACCGGCAGGCCATGCGCCGCCTTTATGAGCACGAGGGGCCGCGCCTGCTGGGCGTGGCCTGGCGCATCGTCCGGCAACGGGCGCTGGCCGAAGACATCGTGCACGACGCCTGCGTGAACATCTGGACCCGCGCGGCCAGTTTCGATGCCGGCCGCGGCAGTGCCCGCGGCTGGATCTACAGCGTGGTGCGCAACCTGTCCCTGAACGCCGTGCGCGACGCGGGCCGCCACGTCGATGTGGACGACGACACCGTGCAGGCTTTGGAGGCCGACCTGTCGCTGCAGGCCCACCGCGAAGTGGCCGAAGCCTTCGAACTCAACGCCAGCCTGGGCCGCCTTCAGCACTGCCTGGAAGGCCTGGACCCTGCCCGGCGCAACTGCGTGCTGCACGCCTATGTGGATGGCTGCTCGCACGGTGAAATCGCCGAGCGCCTGGGCGCGCCGCTGGGCACCGTGAAGGCGTGGATCCGGCGCAGCCTGACCTCGCTGCGGGAGTGCATGGCATGACCGCCGCACCCACACCCGGCACCGGCCTGCCCGGCAATCCCGAAGACCTGCATTGGCTCGCGGGTGAGTACGTGCTGGGCACGCTGCCCGCCGCCGCCCGCCGCCAGGTGGAGCAACGCCTTGCCGCCGATCCAGCACTGCAGCGTGCCGTGGCCGAATGGGAGGCGCGCTTGCTGCCGCTGACCGGGCTGGCCGAGCCGATCGCGCCGCCGGAACAACTCTGGGCACGCATCGATGCGTCGCTGCAGGCGGCCGACGGACACCGTGCACAGAACACGGCCCAGGGCACGGCCCAGCGCGCGGCACCCGCCACGCCACGGCCCGCGCCGGCCAACCCACTGCGCAACTGGTGGAACCACCTGGGCTTGTGGCGCGGGCTGGCGGGCTCGGGCTTCGCCATGGCGGCGGTGCTGGCAGCGGTGCTGGTCACGCGCATGGCTTCGCAGGCTGCAGCGCCCCAATTCATGGTGGTGCTGGTGGCGCCGCAGGACAAGGCGCCGGGCTGGGTCGTGCAGGCCAGCTCGCCCCAGTCGATCCAGCTCATTCCGCTGGGCGTGGCCGAAGTGCCCGCCGACCGGGCGCTGGAGTTCTGGACCAAGGCGGACAGCTGGAGCGGCCCGGTCTCGCTCGGGCTGGTCAAACCCGGCCAGCCGTTGCGGCTCGCGCTGGAAAAGCTGCCGCCGCTGCAACCCAACCAGTTGTTCGAGCTCACGCTGGAGCCACCGAGCGGCTCGCCCGTCGGCAAGCCGACCGGGCCGATCCAGTACATCGGCCGGGCGGTCAAGGTGCTGTGACGCAACCTGGCGCAGCACAATAGGGGCATGCAAGCCGCCCCGACCTCCAAGCCCGATTCATCGCCCGCCACGGCCAGCCCGTCCATCTGGCGCGCGCCGCAGCTGTCCGCCCGCTGGTGGCCCGTGTTCCTGCGCAACCTGCTGGTCTGGCGCAAGCTGGCCATTCCCAGCCTGGTGGGCAACATCGCCGAGCCGCTGATGTGGCTGGTCGCCTTCGGCTACGGCATGGGCGCGCTGGTGGGCCAGGTGAACGTGGGCTCGGCAGGCGGAGGCACCACGCAGGTGCCCTACATACTCTTTCTGGCCAGCGGCTCGATCTGCATGAGCGCCATGAACGCGGCGAGCTTCGAGGCGCTGTATTCGGCCTTCTCGCGCATGCACGTGCAAAAGACGTGGGACGGCATCATGAATGCGCCTGTCAGTCTGGACAACGTCGTGCTGGCCGAAATGCTGTGGGCCGCGTTCAAGGCCGTGTTCACCGTCACCGCCATCCTGGGCGTGATGCTGGCGCTGGGCATCAGCCACTCGCCCAAGCTGCTCGTGGCCTGGCCCGTGCTGCTCTTCGTGGGGGTGATGTTCTCCAGCATCGCGCTGATCTTCAACGCCTTGGCCAAGGGCTACGACTTCTTCACCTACTACTTCACGCTGGTGCTCACGCCAATGATGTTCCTGTCGGGCGTGTTCTTTCCACGCGAGCAGTTGCCCACCGTGGTGCGCCACATCTCCGACTGGCTGCCGCTCGCCAACGCGGTGGAACTGGTGCGCCCGCTGTTCATGGACCAATGGCCCGCGCACCCGCTGCGCCACGGGCTGGTGCTGGTGGTGACCACCGTGCTGGCGTTCTGGACGGCGCTGGCCCTCACGCGACGGCGCTTCCGGGCCTGAAGGGCCTGAGGGGCCCGGTGGGCTGAATGGCCCTGGCTGGCCTGGCAGTCCACCCGGCCTGCCGAAGCGGCTCGCAGCGGAACGCGACGCGCACCACCTCTTCTCAGATTCCTTTCATTTTCTTCACTCGCAAAAAGGCTTTTCTTATGACGATCAAGACTGTCGGCATCATCGGCGCGGGCACCATGGGCAACGGCATCGCGCAGGCTTGCGCGGTGTCGGGCATTGACGTGGTGATGGTGGATATTTCCGACGCGGCCGTGCAAAAAGGCGTGGCCACCGTGGCGGGCAGCCTGGACCGGCTCATCAAGAAAGAAAAGATCACCGCCGCCGACAAGGACGCCGCGCTGGCACGCATCAAGACATCGACGAACTACGAGGACCTGAAGGCCGCGCAGATCGTGATCGAGGCCGCCACCGAGAACCACGAACTCAAGGTCAAGATCCTCAAGCAGGTCGATGCGATGGTGGCGCCGGAGGTCATCATCGCCTCCAACACCTCGTCGATTTCGATCACGCAACTGGCGGCCGCCACGTCGCGGCCCGACCGCTTCATTGGCATGCATTTCTTCAACCCGGTGCCGATGATGGCGCTGGTGGAAATCATCCGGGGCCTGCAGACCAGCGACGCCACGCACGATGCGGTGAAGGCGCTGTCGGAAACGCTGGGCAAGAGCCCCATCACCGTGAAGAACGCGCCCGGCTTCGTGGTCAACCGCATTCTGGTGCCGATGATCAACGAAGCCTTCTTCGTGCTGGCCGAGGGCCTGGCCACGCCCGAGGGCATCGACGCCGGCATGAAGCTCGGCTGCAACCAGCCCATCGGCCCGCTGGCGCTGGCCGACATGATCGGCCTGGACGTGTGCCTGGCGGTGATGAACGTGTACCTGACCGAGTTCGGCGACAGCAAGTACCGCCCGTGCCCGCTGCTCAAGGAAATGGTGGCCGCCGGCCGCCTCGGCCGCAAGACCGGCCAGGGCGTCTACACGTATTGACGCGGCAGCCCGCAATAGCCCGCGGTACAGGCTGTGCACGGCTGCGGACGGCAGCCTGTGCCAGCAGCCGAATGCTATTAATTCAATAGCAATACACCGCCGTCTTTATTGCGCGGGAGGCATATTTTTGCCTCATCCCTCCAAACCATCCAACAGGGGCGCGCAGGCTGTTCGGGGATCGCGCGGTTACACCCATCCGTGCAATCGCGCCGGCTCCCCCGGCGGTGCCCCATCCATGCGCAGGGATATACACAATTAAATTGCACACAATTTAATTGACCGCCACAATCCAGCCCATGCCACGCCGCACCGCCCTCGCCACCCCGAACTCCACGCCCAGCCCTGCCGTGCTGCAACTGGACAACCAGGTCTGCTTCGCGCTCTATTCCGCGTCGCTGGCGATGACCAAGCTCTACAAGCCGCTGCTGGACGCCATCGGTCTGACCTACCCGCAATACGTGGTGATGCTGGCGCTCTGGGAGCGCGACGGCGTCACCGTCTCCGAACTGGGCGAGCGCCTGTTCCTCGACTCCGGCACGCTCACTCCGCTGCTCAAGCGCCTGGAAGCGTCAGGCCTCGTGGCCCGGCTGCGCGATGCGCAGGACGAGCGCCGTGTTCGCACCACCGTCACCCCCGCCGGCCGCGCCCTGCGCGACCGGGCCGAAGCCATTCCCGCCTGCGTGCTGCAAAGCAGCCAGTGCACGCTGCCCGAACTCACCGCGCTGACCCGGCAGCTGCAGCAGCTGCGCGACCGGATCGGGCCGGGCTAGGAAAGCCATCTCACGCCTGCCGTTTTCTGTTGTCGTTTCTGTTCTCGTTTTCGTTTCGTTGTCCCCAACCGCCCGCGCCGCGGGCATTCACTGCAAAGGAATCACCATGCCATCGCTCGACCAAGTCCTCTACACCGCCCGCGCCCACACCACCGGCGGCCGCGACGGCGCCTCGCGCACCGATGACGGACGCCTGGACGTGAAGCTGTCCTCCCCCGGCACCAGCGGCACGGGCACCAACCCCGAGCAGCTCTTCGCCGCCGGCTATTCGGCCTGCTTCATCGGCGCGCTGAAGGCCGTGGGCGGCCAGCTGAAGATCGCCGTGCCGCAAGACGTGGCCGTGGACGCCGAAGTCGACCTGGGCAAGATCCCCAACGCCTACGGCATCGCCGCGCGCCTGACGGTGAGCCTGCCCGGCCTGGACCGTGCCCAGGCGCAGCAACTGGTGGACGCAGCCCACCAGGTGTGCCCCTACTCCAACGCCACCCGCGGCAACATCGACGTGACGATCACGCTGGCCTGATCTTCCTTCAGGTCCGCCCGCAAGCCCCCCGCCGCACAGCCCGCGCCGGGGGGCTTTTTCGTGGAGCCGCAGACCGTTGCGCGCCGGGCGCTTCGCTGCGATCCCTAAACGTTCGCGGCCCGCACCCTATCGACGCGCAACCTGCGCGACCCTCCTGCATTCGCCAAGCCACAGGAATGCGAATGGTCTTACCCGTCACCTCCGGCACCCGCAGGGCCACCGAACGCCGCCAGGACGAACGAACCGCTTCGGCGAGGGCCGCCCCCGCCACAACGCGCTCGAACCCCTCGCCGGACCTCCCACTCGCGGCGCTGCACCTTTCCCGGGAAGCGGCACCCATGCGGCCCCGCTCCGCGGGAATCACCGCAGCGCCGAGCGGGCACCGGGCCGGCACGGGCGCCGCCCTGTCGCCCGTTCAGTCCGAAGCCATCGCCTTGCTGCAGGATCTGCACCAGCGTTTCACGGATCTGGTGAACGGCAACTGGGGCACGGAGGAACTGGACAAGGTCTTCGACCAGGCCATGCTGCCCACGCTGGTAGCGGCCGAAAACGCACGCCATCCCGCGCTGCCGCTGTCTCTGCTGGAGAGCCCTGCGGCGGTCCAGGCCTGGTTCGCAGCACCCCGGCCCGATGGCGAGCGCGCCCGTGCCGTCCTGACGCTGCCCACTCCCGGCGAAGACCATGTCGTGGCGGCCGACCTCCAGCGCCACGCGGATGCCGTGTCCATCGTCATCACCGACCCGCTCCGGTTCGACGAGAAAAACCAGGCCCGCTACACCAGCGAAGTGCTGCCGGCGCTGGCGCGGCTGCTGCCCGAAGGCGGCACGGTGGCGCTGTTCATGCTGGACATCCAGACCTCCGAATCGGGCTGCCGCATGTTCTCGCTCTCGGCGGCGTCCAAGTTCGCACAGGCGGGAGAGCGCCTGGACGCACTGCACCGGCAGGCCCTGGAATCGCCCGGCCAGCCACCCCGCACGGCGCTGGGCCGCACCGCACAGCCGCTGGCGCAGCACGGTGCGGTGCAGGTGCTGGAGGGCAGGCACTTCCTGCCCGCCGAATTCTTCAAGCACGCCCAAAAGCAAAGCAGCCTCGACGGCTGGAAGCAGGCCCAGCCCCGCGGCCAGGCCGAAGCCGCGGTGAACCGCCGGGGAGACAGCCTGCCGGACCGCCACCATGCCCATCGGCAGGAGCGCTACAAAATGCCCTTCCTGCTGCAGGCCACGATGGCGCCGGACAGCGACGACGACGAGGCCGAACCCGTCAGCCCTCGGACCGTGTCCGACATGCTGGAGGTGAGCGACTCCATCGAACGCAAGCGCCTTGCCTTCATCGACCGCGCCATCGCGTACCTGCACACAGCTGCGCCCGCGGAGAGTCAGGCGCTGCTCGACCGCATGAAGGACCACGGCGTCGAAGAGCCGGAAGACATCGCCGCGCTGGACCTGGGCCAGCGCCTCTGGGGCCCCGATCCCCGCACGCTCCCGCCCGAATAGGGGGCGGAGCCCATTGATCGCCGTCCCTGGACGGCCCTTCTGGTTTTTGGTCATTCATGTGCTGCGCCGAGGATTTCATTGCCTCGAACGCTACATAAAAGATAGCAAAACGAATTCCGTGCCCGCAACAGGAGGGACGGTGCAGCGGCCATTCGGTGGCGATTGCACCTTTTTTGCATGCACAGCGCACTCACCGCCGCCCATGGCACCCATTCGGGGCCATCATCGTGGGCGGCCCCGCCCCCGCGGGCCAATGCCTTTTCGCACCCTTGACTCCAGCCCCGCGCACCCGCCGCGTCCGCCATGAAGATCGCCCTGCTCGCCGACATCCACGCCAATCGCCATGCCCTCGATGCCTGTCTGGCGCATGCCCACGCGCAGGGCGCCGAACAGTTCGCGCTGCTGGGCGACCTGGTGGGCTATGGCGGCGACCCGGTGGCCGTGGTCGAGCAGGCGATGGAACTGGCGGCGCAGGGTGCGCCCTGCGTGCTGGGCAACCACGACGTCGCGGCGCTGGAGCCGCCCGAGGCGCCTTCGCAGATGGGCGACCAGAGCGCGCAGTGGACGCATGCGCAACTGTCGCCCCACCACCGCGCCTTTCTGTCCACGATGCCGCTCACGCGGCGGCTGGGCGCGAACACGCTGCTGGTGCATGCCAGCGCCGACAACCCCAGCCATTGGCATTACGTGCAGGACGCGGGCGCGGCCGAGCGCAGCATGGCGGCCGCCAGCAAGCTCGACCCGGAGATCCGCTACGTGTTCTGCGGCCACGTGCACGAGCAGGCGCTGTATTTCCTCACGCCGACGGCCAAGCTCATGCGCTTTGCGCCGCAGCCCGGCGTGCCCGTGCCGGTGCCGCCGCACCGCCAGTGGCTGGCGATTGCCGGCTCGGTAGGCCAGCCGCGCGACCGCGACGTGCGCGCCATGTACGCGCTGTTCGACGACCACGCCGCCACGGTCACCTTCCACCGGGTGCCCTACGACCACGCCGCCGCCGCCGCTGCCGTGCGCGCTGCCGGGCTGCCGGCGTTCTTTGCCGACCGGCTGGAGCTGGGGCGGTGAGCGAAGCGATGGCACCGCCGCCGCGAAGCGCCGCATGAAACTGCTGGCGCCTGGCACCGAGGTGGATGGCTTCGTCGTGCACGAATGCCTGCACGCGGGCGGCATGGCCCACATCTACCGCGTGGCGTACGCCGACCGGGCCGGTGAAATGGACGGGGCGGCGGAAGCGGGCGCTGCAGTCAGGGCGCGCGACCCGGGCTTTCCCATGGCCATGAAAATCCCGCGCATGACGGCAGGCGACGGGGCCGAGAACATCGTCAGCTTCGAAGTGGAGCTGCAGATCCTGCCCACGCTCAGCGGCAGCCATGTGCCACGCTTCGTGGCTGCCGGCGACCTGGCGCGGCTGCCGTACCTCGCCATGGAATACATCGAAGGCCACACCCTGCAGCACTGGCTGGACCAGCCCGAGGCACCGGACCCCGCCACGGTCGCCCGGCTGGGTGCGGCCATGGCGCATGCCGCGCACAGCCTGCACCAGCAGAACGTGTGCCACCTGGACCTGAAGCCCGCCAACGTGCTGCTGCGGCCCGACGGCAGCGCGGTGCTGCTGGACTTCGGCCTGTCGTGCCACGCGCACTACCCCGACCTGCTGGCCGAGGAAATGCGCGAGGCCGTGGGCTCGCCCGCATGGATCGCGCCCGAACAGGTGGTGGGCGTGCGCGGCGACCTGCGCAGCGACCTGTTCGCCATCGGCGTGATGCTGTACGAACTCGCCACCGGCGAGCTGCCCTTCGGCGCGCCCACCACGCGCGGTGGCCTGCGCCAGCGCCTGTGGATGACGCCCGCGCCCCCGCGCCGCCACCGCCCGCAGGTGCCAGAGTGGCTGCAGGAAATCATCCTGCGCTGCCTGGAGCCCGAAGCGGCGCAGCGCTACCCTTCGGCCGCTCACCTGGCCTTTGATCTCATGCACCCCGAGCAGGTGCCGGTCACCGAACGCGGCCAGCGGCTGCGCGGGCCCGGCTTGCGCGTGCACCTGCGCCGCTGGCTCAAGGCGGCGGGCATGCATTACCAGCCGAGCCCGCTGCCCGCGCGCCAGATCGAGTCCGCCCCCATCCTCATGGTGGCCGTGCCGGGCGAGGACGCGAGCGATGCCACGCTGTATTCGCTGCGCCAGGCGGCGGCGCGCTCGCTGGGCATCCGGCCCGGAGCGCGGCTGGCCTGCGTGACGGTGATTTCGCCCTCGGCCAGCAGCGCGTCGGACAGCGAGCGCAGCGAGACCACGCTGCACCGCCGCCACCTGGTGCGGCTGCGCCAGTGGTCCGCCGGGCTGGACCTGGCCGGGCACAGCGCCAGCCACCAGGTGATCGAGGCGGGCGACGTGGCCCACGCCCTCGTGCGCTACGCCCAGGGCAACCGCGTGGGCGTGATGATCCTGGGTGCCGCCACGCACGGCGTGCCGCTGCAGCGCTTCATCGACACCATTCCGATCCGCGTGGCGCGCGATGCGCCGTGCACCGTCATCCTGGTCAAGCAGCAGCTGCCCTTCACCGAACTGGGCGGGGGCGACAATGCCCCCCATGGATAACCTGCCCGGCATCGAGCCCACCTCTTCCCTTTCCTCGTCCTCGCATCCCTACGCGCCGCTCACCCCCGACCTCGTGCTGGACGCGCTGGCCAGCGTGGAGCTGTACGGCGACGGACGCCTGATGGCCTTGGGCTCGTACGAAAACCGCGTGTACCAGGTGTCACTGGAAGACGGCAGCCGCGTCGTCGCCAAGTTCTACCGCCCCGGCCGCTGGAGCGACGCGCAGATCCTGGAAGAGCACGCCTTCTCGGCCGAGCTCGCCCAGGCCGAGGTGCCCATGGTGGCGCCGCTGGCGCTGCAGGGCCGCACGCTGCACCACCACGCGGGCTTCGCGTTCTCGGTCAGCCCCTGGCGCGGCGGGCGCACGCCCGAGCTGGACGATTTCGAAGTGCTGGAGTGGATCGGCCGGTTCCTGGCGCGCATCCACACGGTGGGCGAGGCCCGCCCCTTCGCGCTGCGCCCGGCGCTGGACGTCGCCACCTTCGCGCAAGAGCCTTACGACTGGCTGCTGGCCGAAGAGATCATTCCGCTGGACCAGCAATCGGCCTGGCGCAAGGCCTGCGAAGACGCTATTCAATTGATAGCAAAGAGTGCATACAACACGGCGGCAGGGGCTTCTTTTGGCTTGAACGATGCCCGCCCGCTGCGCTTGCACGGCGACTGCCACCCCGGCAACGTGCTGTGGACGCCCACCGACCGCCCCGGCGGCGGCCCGCACTTCGTGGACCTGGACGACGCGCGCACCGGCCCGGCCGTGCAGGACCTGTGGATGCTGCTGTCCGGCGACCGCCGCCAGCGCACCGTGCAGTTGTCGGCGCTGCTGGACGGCTACGAGCAGTTCCGCCCGTTCGACCGGCGCGAGTTGGCACTGATCGAGCCGCTGCGCACGCTGCGGCTCATCCATTACAGCGCCTGGCTGGCGCGCCGCTGGAACGACCCGATCTTCCCGATCAACTTCCCATGGTTCGGCAGCAGCGACTACTGGCGCGGGCAGGTGGACATGCTGCGCGAGCAGCTGGAGGCGATGCAGGAGCCACCGCTGTCGGCCTGAGCAGATTTGCTTCAGCGCCCCTGCGGGTTCGGAAAGCGCATGGAAGGATGGTCGCCTGCCAGACCTTGAAGGGTCTGCCGTTTATCGATAGCGGCCTCATTTTTCTGGATGACGGGGTCCGCCGTTGCCCCAATTGCTCGGAGCGTGGCGCGTCATGAAGCGAAGCCCGTAGCCCCGGAAACGAATGCCAGCCGACCACCCGGCTGATGCAGTTGATGCACCCGCACGACAAGAGTCTTATCAGCATGCGATAACTGTTAACAATTGTCATATTCCAACCGATAGCGCATTCAAGCGGTAGTGTCTGGCCCGTCGCCGTCCGGCTTTGTCCGGCCAAGCGGCCCCCGTATTCATTTCCGTTTTCTGTGTTCCATGCGCATTGCTGCCCTTGACGACGATCCCATCCTGATGGAGCTGAT
>Ga0308157_10007212_pt1 | contig 12992 bp, 20 predicted proteins | sample PhyBR1_FD_201035 | JGI IMG/M metagenome (GOLD analysis project Ga0308157, IMG submission 201035) | Phyllosphere microbial communities from UC Gill Tract Community Farm, Albany, California, United States - DLSLB.R1 | ecosystem: Host-associated > Plants > Phyllosphere > Unclassified | place: USA...
TGCGGAACCGACGTCACCAACGAACCATGGATCGAATACGCCGGCCCCACACCAGACGACTGCATCGTCTGCACACACCTCGAATTCAAACCCTGCCAAAACTGCGGAGAGTAAACACCATGAGCGACGAAACCACCAAAGAACTCAACATCGGCGGCGTGGAAGTACCAATCTTCATCCCAGACGGCCACATAGCCACCGGCGCGGTCCTAATCGTCACCACCACCGGAATCAGCGACGAGAACCACGCTGAAGAAGGATTCTACGTAACCACCTCAACCATGCCATCCGTGCAACTCATCGGCATGCTGCGGACCGCATCAATCCAAACCGAAGACTCAACACTGTGCATGTTCGCGGAAGCCAGTGAAGAAGATGACTAGCCTAATCGTCCTCGCGCTCGGGGTCTTCGGGGCTGGGTTCATCGTCGGAGCATCGCTCGTGCACTGGGCATGCAAGCCCGTCCAGTACGAACACGCAACGTTCGAACGCGAACGAACATGGGCACTCCCACCAGATCCAACCCCGCTGAACCCGCCCGAAAACTTCGACTTCACAATAGTAGAAGTTGGTAGACCCGAGTACAAAGGCAGTGAGAATGACTGCCGTTGACACCCTTACCCACCCAGAACACACCACCACCGAAGAAGATCACCTCTCCCACCGGTTCTGCCGTGGACAAGCGCAAGCCTGGCTAGAAGGCGAACCAGCCACCGCCCGCTGCGGAAAAACCAAACACGACTGGGAACCAGCAACCGGCGACGACATGCTCTGCATCATCTGCTGGCACTACTGGAAAACCCAACAATGCGCACACTGCCACCAACAAACCCAAGGACCCCACTAACGCATGCTGCCACGCATCAAACCAGACGGAACGACCAGAGTGACGGTCACCGCGGACAACACGCCAGCCCGCACGGAACCGCCTGAACCAACAGTCACCGTATACGCATACAACACTGCCGGTGAGCTCGTAGGCGAATCAGAATTCTCGCAGAGCTTCTGGGGCGAACTCACGGAAGAGGGGTAAACAATGGCGCTACCGATAGAGGAACTCATCTGTGTAGGCCACCGCATATACGACCAACGCGGAAAACGATACGACGTTCAAAGCGTGACCCCAGCAACCGAGCAGCACCCAGCGCTAGCGGAAGCGACAGACTCCCACGGCAGGGAGATCGCCTTCGAAATTCCATCCCTCATACCCGACGGGCTAAAGTCCTACCGCGTCGCACGCCCGGCGGAGCTCAAACCAGAAACCGTTGAGCACCCCGACTACTATGGCGGCCCCGAGAACCCCTACGAAGTCATCAAAGTAGCCGAAGCCTGGGGCCTAGACGAAGACGCATACCTGTTCAACTTACTCAAATACATTGCCCGCGCAGGAAAGAAAAACCCCGCAACCCGAGCCGAAGACCTCCGAAAAGGACGCTTCTACCTCGACCGCCGAATCAACCACCCAAAGGAGGGGCAGTGAAACCATTGTCCGCTGCGGCGATTGTCGCACTATGGATAGTCACTTGCCTAAGCGCGTGGATCACGTTAGGCCTGACCCTGCTAAATACTGAAGCATGGTGGGTCGTAGGATTCTTCATCACTGGCGGGGCAATCACTGCCCCAATCGTCACCTACAACATGTCGGACGGCTGATCATGCCTATCAAAGTTGAAGCGCGCCGCCTATCCGGCATCGACCAAGGCAAAACCATCAGCATGTTCTGCCGAGAAACCCGCCGATCCATCACCACCGAAATCCTCGCCATAGAACAATGGCCCGACCTAACCCGCATCTGGGTACCAACAGACCTCGACCAAGACCCCTACGACCTAGACCCCACCCAACTCGTCCTAATCACCGGGCAAAACAAATAGAATCAGAGAATGATTAGAGCTGACGAAATCACATGCCAAATAGCAGACCCAAATGCAGTCAAAGTCGAACTCATCGACTGCAGCACAAGCCTCATTGACTCAGCAAAAGGTCTGGAGCTCATGTGGTTGGCAGTCGGTTCAATCGGAGCATTCCTCGCCATGGTAATAACCATTTTCATGGCGCACTTCGCCTGGAAGGCATGGAACACATCCGAAAGTCAGCTCAAACTAACTAGAGAAATCTCCTTAGAGCAACAGCGACTCCCAGCATTGACGGACTTTGTTAAAGCTCTCCGATCGCTAAGTTTCATCGACACGTCGAAACATACGCCCCGCGACTCGGGAGAGTTTGCGCGAGAGGCGCAGTTCATGGCGGAAATCTGGGCAATTAGTTATCCGAGAATATTTGATAGCGGAGTACTTGGGAAGATTGTCGCAGGAATTGAAAACGATGCGGCTCGATGCTATCGGATGATCGCCGAGGAACAAGCTAACGGAATACCAAGTCAATCATCACTGCTGTACATAAATCTTAGTTTGTCAGCTAGCAATGTAAACCAGCTTCTAAACGCCGTAACACAAGCGGCTTACAGCTTACACAGACGAAAGATCGAAGAAGAGGAGGCCTTGGATCTCATGGAGAAGAGTTTAGAAAAATTCAGAACCTATTGGGAAGAGGCAGAATGATCTGCATTATTTGTGAGTATCAAACCCCGGATGGCAGCTACTTGTGCAATAAGCATGTGCGGATGCTTCGTGAGATTCTGCTGCGTGTGCCGGATACGTTGAAAACTGCTGGGCAGACGTTGGCGAACCTGGGCGTTCGTCCTAGTAATGGGTCATCAGGTACCGGGGAGCCGCCGGCGCCGATAAACCTCGACATGGAAGAGCGCCTGGGCGAGTACGTGAAGCGCTTAGTGGATCTCGCGCACTGGGCCAACGGGGTGCTGGAGCCCAATAAGCTGCGCATCTTCACAACCCCCACAAGGGCAGCCGAATACCTGCACGCTGTCACCACCCAGTTGATCAAACGTGAAGACGCAGGCGACTTGTACTGGGAACTGACCAGTTTGGAACGCGCGGTCCTATCTGCTGCGGACATCCCACGGTCTAAGCGACCTTTGGGGGAGTGCGGGGCGCTCGACTTCACGGAGGACGGCGCAGTGACCCGATGCGGCGGCATCATCGAAGGGCACGAAACATCAACGGTCGGACGGTGCAAGACCTGCAAACGGGAACACGACACCGCGGACCGGATCCGCGCACGCATCACCGAAGCCTGGCACGTTCGGGCACCACTCCGGCAAATCGTCAACGCACTCAAAGAGGCCGGCTACCCCGTCAGCTACAACACCGCCAAATCATGGGCGAGGCGAGGAAAACTCGCCCCAACATGCGACATATCCACACGACAGGAGGGACACACGCCAGCCGAAGTCCTCAAAGTCATACAGGAAACAGCCAGTCTCACGGGACGTATAGCCAGTTAGACTAGACAAAACCGGGTTTTGCACCTATCGTAGATATCAAGATGGGTTTTCTCCACGTAGACACCCATCCCGCGCGTGAGAGTGGGACCCATTCCTACTGCGTGGAACAGCTGAGAGCGAGCCGCATCCTGACCTATGCGAGCTAGAGGCGAAGACCGGCTAAAGTCCCACAACCACCGCACAATTTCATAGCCTTCGGGAACACGAGCCCGGGGGAGCGCTGATCTGGTTTGTTCCCTGAAGAGGGGCGCGGGTTCGATTCCCGGCAGCGCACGCAATCCCGACAAGGATGCAGAATGAATGATCCCTAGGAGGTCAATCATCTCTGACCCAGCAGACCTGGGCCTGTCTCTCATATAGCGGGGAGCAGTGACCATCGCGGAGACGCGAAGGAAGAACAGTCCCCTCAACGGCTATCCCAGCGATGAACTGCTGGTGACCCGCATCATTGAGGGGCCTGAACGACGGCTACCCGGTGCCGAACTGAAACCGGGAACAACTGGATGTAGGCCAATTGGCAGGCCGCCTGATTTGGGATCAGGAGAATGTAGGTTCAAGTCCTATCATCCGGACGACGCCACGGGTACCCAACGCCCGCCTGAGACGTGGCAAGGTAACTCGGATCGAAACCGAGCCAGGCGGGCACTTTCTCTGTTGGTGTAATGGCAGCACCCCAGATTTTGGATCTGGTAGCCGAGGTTCGACCCCTCGACGGAGAGCTCAGCGACGATACAGACTGGACACCCGTACCGTCGCTACGGGGGTGGCTGAACAAGGTAGGTTGCACGCCCATCCAACAGCCACCCCACCACAAACCCGGTGGCGGCCGATCAGACAACGCACAAGGATCCAGTGCACAACGAACCGCTCTGTATGGGAAACACTCCCACACGGTCACGGCACCTGGAAAACCACCAACTGACACCGCCACCTAATACCTATCAGCTCCGCACAGGATTTCCTTCAAGAAAGGTGATCTGATCCAGCCCGGATAATTTGTGCTTGGTGCCCGATACCCAGATCTTTACCTTGGCAGCCTCTGTCTTTTGGACATCTGCAGAGGAAACGAATTTCATTGAGAACTTTTCCAAAGTGCCAATAACACGTAGTTCAGAATCGGCTTTGTCAACTAGCACCAATTCACCCAGATGAGCTGAAACTAGCCGGTGTGCAGAGACATCGGTAGCGTCGTGGTAAGTCAGAGATTCCATTTCTTCCTTTCAATAGTGGCAATTGCCACTTGAATTCTATACAGAGGTGATGTGCTTTGAATTCCGCTTTTGATTGGGCGGAGTACGCTGCACGCCACTTCGAAACCCCCGACCATGATTGGGCTACCCCTGGTGCTCTCGCGAAAGCGATTGAGCCCACCACCCTGCAGACCCCCGCGCTGGACCTGATCGACGAGTACTTGGTGAAGGTTGAGTCAGGGGAGATTGATCGTCTGATCATCAACCTTCCACCGCAGGAAGGCAAGTCCACACGTGTCACGACGATTGGCCCGCTTTGGTTCCTTACCCGTAACCCTGACCGGCGTATCGCCATCGTCTCCTACGCGCAGGACTTAGCTGACGAGTTTGGGCGCAACATCCGAAACCACATCGCCAGTAATGACGGCGACGATGAGACCCTAGACCTCGGGCTGCGTGTCGCCAAAGACAACGGCGCCGCGCGACGCTGGAAGCTCGACGGGAAAAAGGGTGGCGTCCGCTCAGTCGGTATCCGCGGTGGCCTAACAGGTCGCGCCGTAGACGCGCTGTTCATTGACGACCCCATCTCAAACTTGGAACAGGCGTACTCCAAAACCTACCGAGAACAAGCCTGGGGATTCTGGCAGTCCGTAGGCATCACCCGACTAGCACCCGGCGCGCCAGTCATTCTTGTTCTGACACGGTGGCACGCCGACGACCTTGCCGGCCGACTGCTCGCCGGTGAGGACGCTGACCGTTGGACCGTGCTCAACATCCCAGCCGAAGCCGTGGAGAACGACCCGCTCGGGCGTAAACCCGGGCAGTTCCTTGAATCAGCCCGCCAACGCACCCAACACCAATGGGAACAAATCAAGGTGTCCGTCGGACCTAAAGTATGGCAATCCCTCTACCAAGGCAACCCAACCTTGGACGACGGCGGCGTCCTCCCAACTGAATGGGCACGCTACGAACAACCAATATGGGTCGACCAAGGCGACGGCACCATGTGGGTGCCAGGCATGGAACGCGAAGACCACGAACTCATACAGTCATGGGACCTCGCATTCAAAGGCGAAGACACCAGCGACTACGTCGTCGGGCAAGTCTGGCTGCGCATCGGCAACGCCGCATACCTGCTAGACCAAGTACGCCGGCGCATGAACTTCAACGAAACCTGCGAAGCCATCGAAGCGATGACAGCTAAATGGCCCCAAGCTATCGCCAAACTCGTGGAAGATCGCGCCAACGGGCCCGCCGTCATGACCATGCTGAAGCAAAAAATCATGGGGCTCATACCCATTGAGCCGACAGGTTCAAAGTATGCTCGCGTGTCCGCGGTGTCTCCACTGGCGTTCTCCAAGAACGTTGTCCTGCCAACGACAGCACTGGCACCCTGGATTGAGCACTTCACCCAGGAGGCGTTGTCCTTCCCTGCAGGTGCCAACGATGACCAAATGGACAGCTTCTCGCAGGCGATCAACTACTTGTTGTTGCACAAGCTGGAAGATGCACCGCATGCGGTGCAACCAGACATTTACGACGACTACGAAAACCAAGGATGGGCGATCAGCCCATACTAACTAGGAGGCGGTATGGCGAATATTTTGGACCGCATCCTAGGCCGTGAAACCGCAGAGATGCGTGCGGCCCGCGCTGACATCCAGTACAAGGCCGAACGGCTGCAAGAGTCGTTCGGTCAGCTGCAGCTCGCGTTGGAAGATCGTGGCTGGGAAAAGCTGGCCATGGACTCCCAAGCCCAGTTCTCCCGGGAGGGCTTGCGCAAAGCTGCTGAGTTGTCGCGCATCATGTTTATCGCCAACCCGTTGATCAAGCGTGGCTTGAATGTCCGGGCCGCTTATGTGCATGGTCAGGATGTGGGCATTACTGCCCGCGCTGATGGCAAGGAAAGCACGCAGGACGTGAACGCTGTTGTCCAGGCTTTCTTGGATGACGACTCGAACCGTTCCAACCTGACCGGTTCGCAGGCGCGGATCCGGTTGGAGAACGCGCTCGGCACCGACGGCAACGTGTTCATCACCCTGTTCACTGATCCGATGAACGGCCGTGTGCAAGCACGCACGCTCCCGTTTGATGAGATCGCAGACAAGATCAGCAAGCCAGGCGACCGCGGCACCACGCATTACTACTTGCGCAAGTGGACTGAGGACACCGTCGAGAAATCTGAACTATACCCGGATATTCGTTACCGGCCGCAGATCCGATCCCGATCCGTGAAGATCGACGAGAAGGAATACCCGGTCAACTGGGATTCCCCGGTCTACCACCTGCACGACAACGGCCTAGACGGCTGGAAGTTCGGAATCGGCGACGCGTACGCATCCTTGCCATGGGCGCGAGCGTACAAGGAATTCCTTGAAGACTGGGCTTTGCTGATCAAAGCCTTGTCGAAGATCGCTTTCGTCGCTTCAAAGGACACAAAGACACCTGCATCGCAACAATCGCGGAACAGCCTGAACCAGTTGGCGAACGTACCAGCAGGATCCACGGTGGAGCATAGTGCAGGGCAGAAGCTTGAAGCGATGCCGAAGAGTGGCGCCACCATCGACTCAGAGTCAGGCCGACCGCTGCTCTCCATCCTCGCAGCCGGCATGGGCCTGCCAGTCACCACACTATCCGCGGATCCTGGGCAGACTGGTGCACGTGCTGTCGCTGAAACTCTGAACCAGCCAACCCGGTTGGAGTTCGAACTACGGCAGAAGCTGTGGTCGGAAATGTACCGGGCAGTGCTCGGCTACGTCATCGACCAGGCCGTCATTGCACCCCGCGGCCCGCTGAAGGGCACCGTGGCGCGTGAGGATGACCGCATGGTTGTCACCCTGCGTGGTGGCGATGATCGGACACTCGATATCGTTTGGCCTGATCTGAACGAGATCCCGATTGAGACGCTCATGGAAGCGATCAGTAAGGCGAACGAGCTCGGTGTCATCCCACCTCTGGTCCTCCTGGAACAGGCCTTGCGGGCTCTCGGCATTCGTGATGTGGACGAGATCATCGACTCAGTCAAGGACGATGAAGGGAACTTCATTGATCCGGAACGTGAGTTCGGGCAGCGCGCCGTGAACCTGTACCGGAACGGTCAACTCAGTGGCGACCCGCTGAACGGTGCAGACGATGTCTAAAGGCGACCGTGATGGCCGTGGCCGTCGGCATCACAAGCGGTGCCCCGAACTGAATTGCGATTGGTGCGTAAACGGGCTGGCTAAACGGCCAGCCAGGCGCGCTGAACGTAGAACCGGGAAGCTACAGGCCAGAGACGAACTGTACGCTGAACGGCTCGGCGAGACTCTCCGCGGGATCTACGGAACTTCAGAGTAGGTGGTGTTGATCGGTGGCAGTCACGAAGGAAACGCTCCGACTCGCCGCCGACGTACGCAAACAACTGCGCCAGCTCACCGACAAGCAAGCCGTCGCACTCGTGCAGGCATGGGTGGAAGCATGGGACTCCATCTCCCCACTGTTCGCTGAAGCCATCGCCGAACTCGTCGCAGCGGGGGAGAACGTGCCGCGCGCAGTCGTCGCCCGTAACGCGAAGCTCATCGCAGCAATGCAACAAGTCGAAGCAACCCTGGACGAGCTGATCCCGTTCGTTGATGGCACGATCACCAATGATCTGCTCACCGCAGTCGTGGACGCTGCCACAGCACACCAAGCCATCGTCAACTCTCAACTCCCAGCCCCGCAAACAGGTGTCGCGATCAACCTTAATGCGCCGGCGCCGGAAGCACTCACAGCGATTGTCACCCGGTCCACTGAGCGGATTCATTCAGCAACGAAGCCACTCGCGCCGTGGGTGGTGCGGCAGATGAAGAACGAGCTCATCCGCGGCATTGTCGTTGGTGATAATCCGCGGACTGTGGGGCGGAAGATCCTGAAGAGCGTTGAGGGGAACTTCAACGGTGGGCTTGCCCGGGCGATGACGATAGCGCGCACGGAGATGCTGGACGCACACAGGCGTGGATCTCAGGCCGCTGCAGGGGCGAACACTGACCTGCTGACCGGGTGGCTCTGGCAATGCACGCTTGACCGGCGCACATGCCCATCTTGCCTTGCCAAGCACGGCACACTTCACCCCGTGGACGAGTTCGGCCCCATCGACCACCAGAACGGGCGATGCGCCCGCGTTGACAAAACGAAGTCATGGAAAGAGCTCGGGTTCGACATCGAGGAACCAAAGGACGATTTCCCTGACGCGCGCAAATGGTTCGACGGTCTCACTGAGGATTCACAACTCGCCATCATGGGCCCAACCCGTTTGCAGTTGCTGAACGACGGCAAAATTCAGTGGGACGACCTGTCAACACTGCGCAAGAGCGACGGATGGCGGGACTCCCAAGTGGTCACCCCAGTCAAAACGCTACTCACCATCGCAGGCTAGGTCCCGTCACTCTCCGACGGTTTGTAGTCCAACGCGCCGCACCACCGGCAGACCAACAAGAGCGAAGCCCCGGTCAGCCGTAGGTAAGCCTGCCTGGGCATCCACGAATGCTCAGGGCACGCGCCTGGTTCACCGGGTGCATCGTTTCGATCATCTAAACCCATTCTTCAATTTTAGGAGGCCGCCGTGCCAACACAGATTACGGAGGCGGCTAAGGTCGCGTCCCGTGGGCCGGGGAAGATCCTGCTCAAGCTCATTAGTCCCGGGCAGGGTTCTTCCGGCTACTACAGCGAGGAAGTCCTCGCGAAAGCAGCCGAGGAAAAAGCATTCCCACGCGGAACCATGGGAATGGTCAACCATGACACCGAAATGGAACGCGCCGACCGCCCTGAAGGCGATTTGCGCAACCTGATTTGGGTGACCTTGGAAGATGCGTACGTTGACGGCAATGGTGATCTGGTCGCTGAGACCCGGGTCTTGTCCGCGTGGCGCGACTTCGTGGAGGAAACCCACGAGTTTATCGGCGCATCAATCAGCGCTTCCGCTGCAGTGCGCGACACCAAGGACGGGCGCATCGTTGAGCGTCTTATCCCCAGCCCTTTCAACAGAGTGGACGCAGTGACGGTGGCAGGCCGTGGCGGTCAGGTATCCGAAATCTTGGAAGCTGCACGGGTCATCGAATCCCGATCCATCATCGCCAACGAGGTCACAGCTGACGACATTGAAGCGTACATCAGCCACGCCATCAGCCGTGCGCACTCCGACCCGGAAGGGCACGGGGCGTGGTTGTGGTCGTACGACGAAACGTACGCGTACTACCGGAAGGGCGGTACAACGTTCCGGCAAACCTACACCCGCGACGGTGTGAATGTCACCCTGACCGGCGAACCGGAAGAAGTGCTGCGTCGCACTGAGTACGACCCAGTCGGCACAACCGGCGCGGCTGAATCCATCCAACTCACCGCACCAACCACAACGAACAAGCTTCCCGCACCTGCGGGGCAAGAATCCTCGCCAAAACTGGCCGAGGCTAACCAAAAAATCTCTAAGGAGACCACCATGGCAGAAAATGCCACTGAGCGCGAAGATGCCCGCGAAGCCCGCATCAAGATGCTCGAAGAGTCCCACGGCCAGTTGCAGGCAATCAAAGCCCGCGAAAGCGAACTGGTCGCCGAAAACACTGGCCTGAAGGAATCGCTGGCTAAGTCCCGCGCATTCAACCGTGCCCAGGAGTTTGCGAAGGTCATCGTCACCGGCGCCAACTCGGAACTGTCCGAGAGCGTTGTGGCTCGCATCGTCACCGCATCGGTACGCGAATCCGACCTGCCACTGACTGAGTCGCTGCAGCTCGACACTGACGCGCTCACCGAGACCGTGAACAAGGCCCGCGAAGCCGAGGAAACCTACCTCGCCCAGCTCGCCAAGGAAAACGGCCTCGGCCAAGTCCGCGGCGTAGGCGAAACCACCACCGTAGACACCGCCGCTGAATCCGCATCGGCGCTCGAATCGATTCGCAACATGCGCAAGAAGGGACTGTAACCGTGGCTAAGAACCAGCGTTACGAGAACGCACTTCACATCACCGTCACCGCACCCTACGCAGTGACTTCCGGCTCCCCGGTACGCGTCGGCTCCATCTGCGGTGTAGCACTCATCGACGCGGCTGTCGGCGAAAGCGTCACCATCTGGCTGGACGGCTCCTGGGACCTGCAGGTTACCGGCGCCACCACCGAAGGCGCACCCGTCTACATCACCAGTGCAGGTGCACTCAACGTCACCGCTACCGGCAATTACCTGTTCGGCATCGCACTCGGTGCCAAGGCCGCCGCCGCAGGCCCCGTAGAAGTAGCCCCTATCGGCTACACCACTCAGACCGCCGTCGGCGCGTAAGGAGACACCGTGAACATCAACATCCAAGAGATGCTGGCGCAGGAATCATTCCGCACCGCCGCCAGCGTTGAGAAGCGCATCGAAGAAGCGCTGAAGCTCTACAACGACGGAGTGGACGGCATCGACCCGTTCGCCGTCGCACGCATGAAGGAAGCAATGTCCACCTCGGACTTCCCAAAACTGCTGGGCGCAGGCTTCCAGATTCAGGCCCGTGACGCATACGAGGAGACCGTCCCAGAGTGGCAGGCCATCGCCCCGGTCCGCCGCGTGAACGACTTCCGTCCCGCCAAGGACATCGACCTGTTCGGCGGCCGCGAAGCCTTCGACCAGGTGAAGGAAGGCGAAGAGTACAAGGGCCGGGCAATCGGCGAAGACGCTTTCGAGTTCTCCGTGCTCAAGTACGGTAACACCTTCGGCCTGACCTGGGAGATGCGGAAGAACAACCAGTTCCACCAGCTGCTCGACTTCCCGGGCCGTCTCGGATCGGCTGCACGTCAAACCGAAGACGAACAGGTCTTCAAGCAGTTCATCGCAGACGGTGGCCCGGTTGCATCGTTCTTCGCTGCTCAGGGCGCCATCCCATCGACCGCGCTGTCCCACGATGCGCTGGTCGCCGCGTACAAGGCTATCGTGGCCCGCAAGACCAACGATAAGAAGCTGATCCGCCTCGGCGGCAAGCCTCTGAACCTGATCGTGCCAACCGCACTGGCAATGGAAGCGGAAGAGTTCGTCAACGAAGACAAGATCGTCGTCGGCTCCGTCGCCCAGAAGAACCCGCTCAAGGGCAAGTTCAACGTCATCGCGTCGGAAACCGCTGCAGAGCTGAACGGCACCAACGGCGACACCGCCTGGTACATCCTTCCTGCAAAGGAATCGAAGTACGCGTCGGTCGCAAAGGTCACCATGGCTGGCGAGGAAACCCTCGACATCCGTGTCCGCCGTGATCAGGGCGAGCGTGTCGGCGGCGGCGCAATCGGTCTGGAAGACGGTTCGTACAAGGACGACACCATCGACTACCGCGGCCGACTGGTCACCGGTGGCGCGACCCTGAACGGCCTGGGCGTTTACGCGTCCAAGGGCGCTTAGCTTCACTCGCAGCTTTGAGGGGCATCACCACGGTGGTGCCCCTCAGCTGTACCCAAACACTTTTTTGAGGGGGCACCATGGAACCTGCCGATCAGCAAAAACAGGTGGGCCAAGTCCGCGCCCTCATCGCAGACCTTGACACCGAAAACCCGATCTTCACAGACGACCAGATCACAACGTATCTGGAACTGAACGACTGGGACACCGGGTACAAGCAAGGCGTATACAGGGCTGCCGCTGACGCACTCGACGCTATCGCAACCAGCGAAGTTCTCGTGTCAAAGAAGATCCGCACCCAAGACCTCAGCACCGACGGCCCAGCAGTTGCCGCCGAACTCCGCAAACAAGCCGCAGCATTGCGCGACAAAGCGGACGACGAAGATGCGAAAGCTGACTCGTTCTTCCAGATCATCCCATTCGGCGGATCCTGCGGCGCCGAGGGCGAAGAGTACCGGAACGGGTGGTAACCAATGCCACTACCAAATACACGGATCATCCCCGCAGGCTGGTCGGAGCATCATCGGCCCGTCGCTGCAGGAGGCATGACCGCTGACTGCATCATCGACCGTGTTGCCGAGGGTCCCGCACCATTCCCACTCCCGGAAGGCTGGACCGGCCGCGAACGAATCTGGGCGGGCAAGGCTCGCATCCAGGAACTGAAACGGGAATCCGCGGCGCTACCTACCGAGCAGCCAACAGAGTCACGTCAGTACCTAATCCAGCTTCCATACCTTGCCGAGAACCTGCTACCCCAGCTTCACGTGGGGGAGCGCGGCGACATCGTCACCAGCAACGGCACCGAGTACACGCTCAAGCAACGCATGACCGGTTCCGAACTCTGGACCCACGACTACATCGCATGGGAAAACCAAACCCAACAAAATCCGTAGGCGGTACACATGAGCTTTGACGCATCAGAACTACGGTCTCTAGCAGCAGACCTCGGAACCGTGCCTAAGATCGCGGGCCAACTCGCGAAAGTCGCGGTGAAGAAAACCGCGAAGGATATCGAAGCTACCGCGAAAACCCTTTCACCTGTGGACACCGGGAACCTTCGATCCAGCGTC
>Ga0308157_10007213_pt1 | contig 12991 bp, 10 predicted proteins | sample PhyBR1_FD_201035 | JGI IMG/M metagenome (GOLD analysis project Ga0308157, IMG submission 201035) | Phyllosphere microbial communities from UC Gill Tract Community Farm, Albany, California, United States - DLSLB.R1 | ecosystem: Host-associated > Plants > Phyllosphere > Unclassified | place: USA...
CCGTCGACGCGATCAGCGAATCGATTCGAGAGCCGTACCAACCGATCGTGTAACGTTCTCCGGCCGCAAGGCTCAACGTGATGCCGAGCAGGAAAGCGAGCGTGGAGACGCTGAGCCAGACGCGGAGGACGCCTCTTTTTTTGTAAGGAAACGCGGAAAAGCAAAAAGCCGCCGCGCTGACAATCCACAATGCGGGCCCGATTCCGGATTGGATCAGCCTATGATAGTTGCCGTTTTCGATCATGACGGGAAGCAGATCGCGCCCTGCCGTAACCAACAGCAAAATCGACGCCGCGACGACAAGAACGGATAGCGTGGCGATGAAAAGATGCCGGGGAATCCGGTCGAGGGGAATGGTATCTCTCCTCGCGCGCATCGACCAAGCGAAAACCAGAATGCCGAGCGGAAAAGCCGTATGCCAGAAACACCACAGCCAGACCGCGCTCTGCGAGCCGGGAGACAGGATTCCGGCGATCGGCATCATATCGGTAAGCGTAAGCAGATAAAAAAGGCTGAGCAACCCCGTCAATAAAAACGTGCAAGCCAAAATCAAAAGCGGAAGAATGCGGGAAGCCCGAAATTGGTTGAACAGGATAAAAGCCGTCAGCATGTCCCCGAATATGCCCCAAGCGCTGATGACCGGGAAAAAAGCAGCCAACACCGGAAGTTTCCGCTGCGCGAAAAAGAGAGCGATCAACGTGAAAGCAACCATAATCAACGAAAGCGACAAAGCGACCCGACGTTGACGCGGAGTGATATGGAAAAGCTGATCCTGCGAATCATGATAAAAAAGTATGTTCAAGAAGAGCCTTCCTTTCCCCGTAATCAAGTATTGACCGTGTTAATTAAACCCTTCATAAGAATATCGGCGGCTTGAGGCGCGAATTGAACCCGGCCGATATTCGGCATTCGACCTGGAAGCAAAGGCGAAGAGGGATAGCAGCCTTCATGCCGCGAGTCGAAACCTGCATCGCAGTGATACCGGAACGTCCTCGAGGGCGCAAGGAACCCCCATGATGTAAAGGTATGGGATTTTTTAACCGGAAGCAATAAGAAAAAGGGATGAAAAATTCCAACGGACGCAAAATAAATTCCAAAATTTGTAGGAAAAAGTGGTGTTTCGCGCAGGAGAGCGCGGGCGTATGGAGTGTGTCGAATCGGCGAAATTCGGAAAGAAGCGAGCGCGGAAAATGCCTTATAGGCTCAAGCGGGAACTCTAACGGAACGAGGAGACGCTTAGAGGCTAATTTTGGGCTTTTGAAAAATCTAACGGAGCGAGATAACGCTTAGCGTGAAAAACGGCCGGATTTCGAGGGGGAAAGCGGCAAAATCAGCGGCTAACGGATATATAATCCGTTAAAATCGCGAAGAAGGTTGATTTTGGCTTCTAAGGGACATAGAATCCGTTAGCCGAGCCGAGCCGAGCCGAGCCGAGCCGAGCCGAGCCGAGCCGAGCCGAGCCGAGCCGAGCCGAGCCGAGCCGAGCCGAGCCGAGCCGAGCCGAGCCGAGCCGAGCCGAGCCGAGCCGAGCCGACATCTACCGCTCGTCACGTCCGAAACAAAGAACCCCGCACCCGCCGATCGGCGAATACGGGATTCTTATTCATCTATATCAATCCGTGAAAAAAGGGAGCAGACTCCCCCGGCGGAACGCGTCCGTCCGACTGCTGCTCGTTTTTCTCACGGGAGAGTTGAGGCAAGACTTACTCGGCCGCAGGTTCGACGACCGGGAACCAGCCCGGCAAACCGACGATCATGCCCCACAGTTGATCCGGGACCACGAGACGGTTTTGATCGGCCGTCGTCAAGGTCACGGCGATGTTCGCTTCTTGTCCTTGCTCGACTTTTTCTACCCAATCCGGTTCAACGATCAGTTCGCGGCCCAGAGCAACCAGGGCTGCTCCGAGTTCGATCGCTTCGACGGCTTGCTCCGGCGTATGAATGCCGCCGACGCCGATGACCGGAACATTGCCGGATACTTCGACGATTTGCTCCAGGCGCGTGCGTTCCAGATCGCCGCCGCGGCGCGGTTTGGAGTTGTACTCCATCAGCGATACGTGCAGGTAGCTGAGGTTTTTGGCAGCCAGTGCTTTGAGCAGAGCGAAAGTGTGATCCATGGTCAAGCCTTCTTCCTGCGGCTCTTCCGGCGAGAAGCGGTATCCGACGATGAAAGGCGTTTTGGCATGCTCGGAAGCGGCGCGCTGCACTTCGTCCACGACGGCCAGAGGGAACGTTAGGCGCTGCTCGACGCTGCCGCCCCATTTGTCTTCGCGGCGGTTGGACCAACCGGAGAAGAATTGTTGGATCAGGTAGCCGTTGGCCCCGTGGATTTCGACGCCGTCGAATCCTGCGCGAATCGCAAGTTCGGTTGCGCGGCCGAAGTCGAGGATGATCGAGTCGATCTCTTCATGGCTCAGTTCGCGCGATTGCGAACCGTCTTGCAGCTCGATTGCGCTCGGTCCCACAACGTCGCCGTTCGGCACGAGTGCGCGGGGACCTTGGATGCCGGCGTGGAAAATTTGCAGAACGGCTTTGGCGCCGCCTTTTTTGAGCGATGTCGCAAGCTTGGTCAAACCTGGGAGATTCTCTTCGCCGAATGCCGCGAATTGGTTTTGGAAACCGATGCCGCCCGGCATTACGTGTGCGACTGCCGTGATCGCGAGTCCGAGTTTGCCTGTGCGACGCTCGTAATAGCTCAGCTCGGCATCCGATACGCTCAGGTCTTCGTTGGACGAAGAGTGAGTCATCGGCGCGAGTACGATACGGTTTTGCAGAGTGATTCCGTCGTTCAGTTGAACAGTGTCGAACAGCTTGGTGAATTTAGCGTTTGTCATTATAAAAAACTTCCTTTCTGAAAGTCGGATTTTTTCGTTATCAAAAGCACATAGGTATATTATAGTAACAAGGTTTCTAATTTTCAATGCCTGATGAGCCAAAACGCGATAAAAATTTTAAAAAACTAAATTATGGTCAATTTAAAGTGAAAATTTAAATTTCTTAAGACGGATAACGCTTTAAATTTCCAATAAGAAGAGAATGGATGAAAACGAAACCTTTCAGCTTTTTCGAAAGAACCGTCAGTGTCGAAAGCAGCAGAGTTTTAATAGTCAAAGAACAATGAAAAAAGGTCGTGATTCGGAGATGTTTTTCTTTCAAAATAAATATCCTAAACGTGCAAAAGCAGTCTAAGCCGAAGCCGTTTTCATATCCAAGTTACACGACATGTAACGTTACACCGTACGATAGGTCCATTAAGTAATTCTATGTTGTTTATTAAAATTTTTAATGGATAAGCGTAGTCAATAGTTCACAGGTCATGTAAAATGGAGAGAAAATTCAAAAGCCGCGCAAAGCGACTGGAGGAAAATATGCGTACACAGAAAAAGATTACGGGGTTTTTGGTTTTATTGATTTTCTTCTTCTCGTTCGCGGGAAGTTTGGTGCCATCGGCACAAGCCGCCGAAGCGAAGAAGACGTACACGATCGCGACGGACACGACGTTCCCGCCGTTCGAGTACCAGGATGCAAGCGGAGAGTATGTCGGGATCGACCTGGATTTGCTCAAAGCGATCGCCGAGGATCAAGGCTTTGAGTACCGCCTTCAACCGCTTGGCTTCAATGCCGCAGTCCAAGCCCTTCAATCCGGGAACGTCGACGGCGTCATCGCCGGCATGAGCATCACTGATGAGCGGAAGCAGACCTTCGACTTTTCCGAGCCGTATTTTGACTCGGGACCGATTATGGGCGTGGATGCGAACAACAGCGCAATCTTGTCTTACGAAGATTTGCGCGGGCATCGCGTAGCGGTCAAGACGGGCACGGAAGGCGCGGCATTCGCGGATTCCATTAAGGATCAGTACGGGTTTACCGTCATTACGTTCGACGATTCCCCGCAGTTGATCGAAGAAGTCAAAGCGGGCGGTTCGGTCGCTTACTTCGAAGATTACCCTGTTGTCGCTTTCGGGATAGCGCAGGGTAACGGCATGAAGATGCCTTTGCCGAAAGAACCGGGCGGCTCTTACGGATTCGCCGTGAACAAAGGCCAGAATGCCGAACTGCTGGAAATGTTCAATGCAGGTTTGGCGAACATTAAAGAAAGCGGCAAGTATAAAGAAGTCGTGGCCAGTTACCTGGGCGATTCGTTCGCTTCGGAAGGCGGAGAGATCGAAATCGCGGCGACGGCGAAAATGAGCGGATTCGAACTGATCTGGACTTCCATGCCGGCGTTCCTCAAAGGACTTGGCTATACAGTATACTACACGCTTATCTCTTTGTTCTTCGCCTTTATTCTTGGTCTGATCTTCGGCTCGATGAAGGTAAGTCACAATAAGGTTCTGCGCGGTATCGCTACTGTATTTGTTGATATTTTCCGCGGCATCCCGCTGCTGATTTTGGCCTTCTTTATCTACTTTGCGATTCCGCAGGCGTTGAATTTCACGATGCCGATCTGGACAGCGGCGATTCTCGCGTTGTCTCTGAACGCGGGGGCCTACGTAACGGAAATCATTCGCGGCGGCATTCAGTCGATCGACAAAGGACAGATGGAAGCCGCGCGTTCTCTGGGCGTTCCTTACGGAACCGCGATGCGCAAAATCATCCTGCCGCAGGCGATCAAAGTCATGGTGCCTTCGTTTATCAACCAGATGGTCATTACGTTGAAAGATACGTCGATCATGTCTATCATCGGTTTGGTCGAACTGACTCAGTCCGGTAAACTGGTCGTGGCACGCACGTTCCAATCGTTCGAAGTTTGGTTGACGATTGGCATCATGTACCTGATCGTTATCACGATTCTCACCAAGATTGCGGATCGTCTCGAAAGGAGAGTAAGCCGTGGGTAAAGTTAAAGTTACGGGACTCAAAAAAAGCTATGGCACCAACCAAGTGCTGAAAGGCATCGACATGGAGGTCCAAGAAGGCGAAGTCGTGTGCGTTATCGGGCCTTCCGGTTCCGGTAAAAGTACATTCTTGCGCTGTCTGAACCTGCTGGAAGAAATTACGGCCGGCACAGTCGTTGTGGACGACCACGATCTGAGCAGCAAAAACTCGGACATTAATAAAATTCGCGAAAATATCGGGATGGTATTCCAACACTTCAATCTGTTCCCGCATATGACGGTTTTGAAAAACATCACGTTTGCACCGGTTGAGTTGAAAAAATCGACTCCGGCCGAGGCGGAAAAGCAGGCCCTGCTGCTGCTTGAACGCGTAGGCCTTGCCGATAAGGCAAATGCTTTTCCGGCATCGCTATCCGGCGGTCAGAAGCAGCGCGTGGCGATTGCCCGCGCGCTTGCAATGAATCCGGACATCATGCTGTTCGACGAACCGACCTCCGCGCTCGACCCCGAAATGGTCGGCGAGGTACTTGGCGTCATGCAGGACTTGGCACGCGAAGGCATGACAATGATTATCGTCACGCACGAAATGGGCTTCGCCCGCGAAGTGGGCAACCGCGTTATTTTTATGGACGGCGGCTATATCGTGGAGGAAGGTACGCCGGAAGAAGTGTTCGGCAATCCGAAGCACGAGAGGACGATCAGCTTTTTGGAAAAAGTATTGTAAAAAGGAAGGCCGACTCGCGGTTGAGTCGGCCTTTTTTGCGAAGTTTGGGCGTGCTGCGCCAGAGGCATATCGGGGGGGAGCTAGTTTTGGGTTTTGATCGCTTTTTCGATTAGACAGGATTAGACAGCAATCTATGTTGTCGTTTAAGCAACGTAGAAGGCGAAAATTCGCCGATTGTTGAGCTTCGTTGACTTTCCGGCAACGTGAAGACGCTCAGCGTAGCAAGTCCACGCTACGAGTATACTTTACGTTGCCTAAAAATCAATATAGCTTTGCCAAAGAGACAATCGGAACCTTCTACATAGCCAAAAAAGCAATGTAGCCCGTCTATTTTACCTTTGCGGCCGGTCTCTGCCTGTCTCCGACTCTGTTCGACTTCTTCTTACGCTTTCGATCCGATCTATTGCATTCTCCCCAAGCCTCAGCTCGACTTCCTTGCCTTCACCTTATATCGCTTCCCCTGCGGATGCCGGCCGTCGAGGCGGGCTTTTTTTCGCAGGCGGCGATAGATGTAGCGAATCGCGTCCATCGACCAATCGGGCATGGGGAAAGTGCGTTTTTTCGGCATCAAAGGCTTGTACAGCTTGAAATAAGCTTTTTTCAAGTCTTTCCACATCACGCACGGTCCGGCTTGCAGGAAGTCGGAGATGTCCACCACGAGGCCGCGGCCGTCTTTGAGCATGACGTTCTTGCCGTGGACATCTTTCGGATTCAAGCCGCGGGAGCGGGCGTAGTCGAGCGCGCTGTCGATATCCCGCACGGCTTTCGAAGGAATGTACGTGCCGTCGCGAAGACAGTTGTAGAGCGTTTTGCCTTCGAGCTTTTTCAGGACCAGATAATATTTATTGTCCAGCACGTTCGCCGCGTACAGCGTCGAGTAAGCAGGATGCGTGCCGAGTCGTTCGTAGACGTCGCATTCTTCCCGCCAACCGGGCCGTCCGGGCGCATAGACTTTGACGACCTTGCCGGGAAGCGACGGATGCTCGAAGACTGCGGCGTAATTGCCGGCCCCGAGCAAAGTCCAATCCGTCGGCGTAAGGTGCACGACAACCGGGTTGAACGGATCGATGCTCTCTAGTCGAACGTCCGGCAGCAGGGTATCTTCAATCAGGCGGATCGAGGGTTCTTGCTCGCCGCTGTGCATCATGGTTGTTCACTCCTTGGAGGAAATGGGCGCTTGACCCTGCCTTCGCGTTTTTTCTTATCATAGTCCGCCGGGACCGCCCGGGCAACCGTCTTGAGACGGAGTCCCGTTCTTGTAATGAATAGATTTTTGGAAAGGCATTTGGTAAATTAGAGGATACACGATACGAAGGCAGATAAGCAAAGGGGGCAGATTCATGAGCGAACATTCAATCCGGCTCAGGCCGCTGCAAGCGGAAGAAACGCCGGAAATCCGAGAGATGATCCAAGAGATCGGACCGGGAGAAAACGGCTTTGTGAACGGGCTTTATACCGATACGGAACAGTCTTATCGGGCCAAACTTGCGGAAAATGTTCAGATCGCCGTCGGAGATGATCTGCCGCCGGGGCATGTGCGCCAGCAGATTTATTGGTTGTATGACGGGGAACGCCCTGTAGGGTATGGCAAGCTGCGGTTTTGGCTGACGGAGGCGCTGCGCGAGCATGGCGGTCATATCGGGTACGCGATCCGGCCTTCCGAGCGCGGCAAAGGCTATGGAAGCCGGATGCTGAAGGAACTGTTGATCGAAGCCGAGAAGGGCGGAGTGGACCGGGTTCTGCTGACTTGCAACGAAGACAATACCGCTTCGCGAAGCATTATTGAAGGCTGCGGCGGCAAACTGGAACAGTCGGCGAAGGCTTCCTGCAAATACTGGATTGAGTGAGGGCAACGCGCGCAACGTATAAACTACATAGATTAGGGGACCTGCAATGGATATCGGCAACGTAGAGATTCGGAAAGCGCGCAGTACGGACAGGAAGCTGTTTGAACAGTTATGGCAGCTGTACCTGTATGATTTCAGCGAGTTTACGGGGATGGACGTGCGTTCGGACGGCGAATATCCGTATTTCCCGGAGTTCGAGTTGTATTGGAAAAAGTGGGGCGGCAACTGCGCGTACCTCATTTTGGCGAACGGGCAGATTGCCGGATTCGCGATGGTGCACGAGTTTTGGGAAAACGAAGCGGCGTATTTGTCGCAGTTTTTCATCATGCGCAAATATCGCCGCTCCGGCATCGGAACGCGCGCGGCCAGGCTCGTTTTCAGTACGAAGCCGGGCCGATGGGGACTGCACCAGCTCGCGAACAACATCCCGGCGCAAAAGTTCTGGGACCGCGTGATTCGGGAGCTGACCGGGGCAGCCCCTTTGCTGGAACAGATGGAAAGCGATCGGCGTTTTCAGTTGTTCGAGATATAGTAAACGACAAGCAGCGGAAGCAGGACGGCAAAAAGGACGACAAGCCCTTTTCGGTTCCGCTTTTCGTCGCGCGCTTTCGATTCTCTCCGGGCTTCGTCGTACGAAAGGTCTCCGTCCTGCCCGGTTTGATGGGCAAGCCGCAGCAGAAGGGAAGCGAGCAGCGGATAATCCTTGATGATCGTATTGACCGTATGGCTTCCTCCGGGATAATGCAGCACGAGAAAGCCGTTGCGTTCCTCGACCGTCATATGGGCTGCGGAAAATTCGGTCCATTTCGCGTTTTCGCGAATACGGATGCTGTCCTTGTCCACGATGAAACGAAAGCGTCGGCCGGAGTAGATCATATACGCGCCGAGAAGCGCGAACATCGCGCCGATGACGGCGGGCAGCCATAGGGCGTAATCGTTGCTTGGGTCTTCGGCATACAGGTAAAAACCGGCTGCGACAAAGCTCAGGCCCATCGCGATGCCCAGAACGGCGAGCGCGTAACCTCCCCCGGAGATACGGAATTCGACCGGAAACGACGTGCGCTCCAGCAGATCGGGATCTTCGTTTCGACGGGCGGCCAGACGTTTCATTACGCTGGAAGACAAGGACATATCGGATTCTCCTTTTCGACGGAAGATTAGGTTCTTTAGTGGGAATATCTTTCGATTACCCGCAAAACCGAAATGGAACGCGAAAAGCCCGGGCAAACGGAAAACTCCGTTCGGCCCGGGCTTTTATTCGTTGAAGCATGTTCGGCTTTACCTTTTACATCGTATTACTCCGCCTTCAAGACCGCATATCCGTAAGCCGGCAGCTCGACGGTCAAGCGTCCTTTTTTCGCGTCGAGACGGTCTTCCGCGTTGAGCGAAGGCTTGACGCCGCCCGCAGCCAGAACGCTCCAGGCTTCGGCCGTCGTTTTTCCGCTGCCGCCGTTCGCGTTCGCGTCGATCTCGACCGTCTGCGCCTTGTCCGACGCGTTCAGCGCGACGATCAGCGTCGACTCTTCGTCTTCGCGGCGGTAAGCGAGCGTGTGTCCGCCTTCTTCCGCGTGCAGAACGTCGAAGCGTCCCGTACGCAGCGCGGCATATTCGTGCCGCAGGCTGATCGCCGTTTTATAAAATTCGTGCAGGTCGCGGTCCTGCTTCGACTCGTCCCACTCCATGCACTTGCGGCAGTCCGGATCGGCTCCGCCGTCGATGCCGATCTCGTCGCCGTAATACACGCACGGCGTGCCGGGATACGTCATCTGGATGGCGACGGCCAGCTTCAGCTTGTTTTTGTCGCCGCCGGCAACGGTCAGCATCCGCTCCGTATCGTGGCTGTCCAGCAGGTTGAACGCGGCTTGGCTCACCGGCAGCGGATAACGCGCCAACTGCTTGGACAGCGAGTAGGCGAATTTTCGCGCATCCGTTTTTCCGAGCGCGACGAAGTCGCGGACCGCGTACGTGAACGGATAGTTCATCGCGGAATCGAACTGGTCGCCTTGCAGCCACGGCGTCGCTTCGTGCCACAGCTCGCCGACGATGTACGCTTCCGGGTTGGCTTCTTTGACCACCGTCTGGAACTCGCGCCAGAAGCGGTGATCCACCTCGTCCGCCACGTCCAGCCGCCAGCCGTCGAAGCCTACTTCGCCGATCCAGTAACGCGCGGCTTCGAGCAGGTATTTTTTGACCTCGGGATGTCCCGTGTTGAATTTCGGCATGTTCGGCTCAAAGCTGAAGGTCTCGTAGCTCGGAATGCCGTCCTTGACCTCGATCGGGAACTCGCGGACGTGGAACCAATCGGCATACGCCGAATCCGCGCCGTTTTCTTTCACGTCGACGAACGGCTTGAACGTTTTGCCCGAATGATTGAATACCGCATCCAGCAGAACCCGGATTCCTCGACCGTGGCATTCTTCGATCAGCTGCTTGAGCGTGTCGATATCGCCGAAATGCGGGTCCAGCTTCAAGTAATCCTGCGTATCGTATTTATGGTTGCTCGGCGCTTCGAAGATCGGGGTGAAGTAGATCGCGTTGATGCCCAGATCCGCGATATAGTCCAGATGCTGCCGCACGCCTTCCAGGTCGCCGCCGAAGAAGCTGTCCACTTCGGGCTTGCCGCCCCACGGCTGCACGTTTTCTGGATCGCGCGACGGATCGCCGTTGGCGAAACGTTCCGGGAAGATCTGATAAAAGACGGCGTTTTTGGCCCACTCCGGCGTCTTGATGATGTCTTCGGGATTGATATAGGCGATTTCGTAGAAATCGTCGGACGACGTGCGTTCCGTATGGTGGAAGCCGTCCTCGTTCATCCATACCGTCTCGCTGCCGCTTTCCAGTTTGAATCCGTATTTCAGGCGGCGGTACGGAGGTTTGGCTTCGCATTCCCAATAGTCGAACAGCTCGTCGGACGCGAATACGCGCATCGGAATCTCTTCTTTTGTCCGGTCCCAAGCATATTTGTCTCCGCCGATCACGAAGATCCGCTCCACGTCGCTTTTTTTCGTGCGGATTCGCAGGTGAATCGTCTCTTTGTCTACCGTGTAGGCCCAGTTCATTTTCGGCCGGTGTTCGATCGCTTCAAGCAGCATGAGATAAATCCCCCTCGAGTTGTTGGAATAGTGGAATGATGAAATGGCGCGCATGCACCGACAAGATGGTATACCCGTGAAAAGGGAAACGAGAAACAGAGCGGAGGCCGCAAAAAAGCAGGCACAAGAAAAAGACCCGTTCCCCGACCGCGCATGGCAGGGGGACGAGCCTGAAAGACGTCTTTTGATTCGACTGCTATAGAGGCATCAGATCCCGGTTTTTGGCCGATTTGCGGCATTCGTTGCATACGCCGACCAACTTGCCGTATTCATCGACGTAGAAGCCTACCGTGTCGCTTTTCTTTTGGCAGCGGGTGCAGGATTGCAGACGCGCATCGCCGTTTTTCGGAGTGAACCCGCGAATTTCCGCGCCGGCTTTTCGCTTGGGCACGTCGGTCCGGATCGGATTCAGCGAGGCTTCTCGCATTTTGCGTCGGCGGGCGGCGGCCAGATCGACGATGTTGCTTGTCTTTTTGCGCATGAGCTTCGAACGGACAATAAGCCAGGCGGCGGTCGCACCGGCCAGTGCGGCAGCTGCGAGCAGCAGCGTGATGGTGATCGGCGTCATGACGGGGTTCCTCCTCGGATCATGGGATGGAAGATTATATTCAAGCAGCGAAGTGGACGGAATGGAGAATGGATGTCGGGAAATAAGCAAAAACAGTACTTGTTATTACCCGGGTGCACAGCTGCAAGAAACGGGATTTTTAGCGAAAAAGAAGATTAAGATAACGCTTCCAATGTACCGGAAAGCACAAATGCTGGTATCATGGACGCAAGGCGGCGCAAAGGCGAATCAAGCTTCTTTTCCGAAGCGCCGAAAACGGGAGGATTCTGTCTGTGACTAAAAAAACGGTACTCTATATCGAAGACGAGCGTCAGATCGGCGAATGGGTCGTGCGCAACCTCGAAGAGCGCGGCTACGGCGTAGTCTGGCTGGAAAGCGGCGACGGCGCGTCCGATGCGGCCGGAGCATGCGATGCGGCGGTATTGGACATCATGCTGCCGGGACTGGACGGTTTTACGGTCGGTCAGCGCCTGAAGCGCGACCATCCGTCACTGCCCGTAATGATGTTATCGGCTCGAACGGCCATAGACGATAAGCTCGAAGCGCTGCGATTTGCCGACGATTATTTGACCAAGCCTTTTCACCCGGACGAATTGGCGGCGCGGATCGAAGTCATGCTGCGGCGAACCGGTCCGGCAGAGCCGGAAGCTCGCCGGATCGGGCATTTATTGGTGCATGAGCACGAGAATCGGATCGAAGACGCGCAAAGCGGCGAAGAGATTCCGCTGACGGGCAAACAATTTCATATCTTCATGTATTTCCTGCGCCATCTGGGACAAATCCTGACGAAAGAACAGATTTATGAAGCGGTATGGGGAGAACCTTACATCGACGGAGACAAGACCTTGATGGTGCATATTCGATACCTGCGGGAAAAAATCGAACGCGATCCCGGCAATCCGGAGATCGTGGAGACCATTCGAGGGATCGGATATCGGGTGCGGGGATGAGGCGGCGCAAAGGATCGACTGAAAAATTTCGTCATTCGTTAATGGCCCGTTATCTGATGCTGATCGGTTTTGCCATTTTCCTGCTGCCGATGATTTTGATCTTCGTGATGGTGATTTATCTGGGCTACACGTATTTCGTTTGGCAGCCGGGTCGTCAGGAAGTCGAACCCGATCGGCAGTATGTTTCGTTGTCGGCCCTGGAGGAGGGCTGGCATCAACTGGCGGCTGCGCTGGATGGAGCTTCGGCGGAAGAAATCGTGAAGTCGCTTGAGGCTTTTCGCATCAAAAATCCGTTGATCTCGGTCGCCGCCGTCGATGCGGAAGGCCGCACGATCCTGGAAGACCCGCAGCAATCGGGAATCCCTGATGTGTGGACGCCCGGCTGGACAGCCGAGTACATGAAGCGCGCAACCGCCTACGATTCCCGCAGTTTTTCCGTCGTCGCCTTTATCGGAGAGGGAGAAGACCGCATGCGGGATGCCCGGCAGGGCTTCTTGGTTGCCGAGATCTTGCGCGAGCATATGGATACGAATGTGCCTGACCAAAACGACAGATTCCCGCAAATCGTAGCGATATCCTTGTTCCTGCTGTTGCTCGTGTCGTTCGCCTTCATGTCCTGGGCGTTCTTCTACCGGATTCGCAAACGGCTGATTCGTCTGCAGGAAGCCATGACCGCCTACGATGAAGCCGGTCTTCCTTTGCCGGTCGGTCCCGGCAAGCATCGAGACGAAGTGGCGGCGTTGGAAGGGACGTTCAACACCATGGTGCATAAACTGCGCGACAGCCGCGAACGCGAGCGGGAAGAGGAAGAACTGCGCAAAAAGCTGATCGCCAACCTGTCGCATGATCTTCGAACTCCGCTGACCGTCATTCGCAGCCATGCCTATTCGCTGGAAAGCGAACCTTTGGGCGAACGCGGCCAAGAATCGCTGCGGCTGATGTCGCGCAAGCTGGACGACCTCGGCGGACTGA